>Ga0315545_1003800_pt1 | contig 12743 bp, 11 predicted proteins | sample SalMarSW160210MG_FD_203096 | JGI IMG/M metagenome (GOLD analysis project Ga0315545, IMG submission 203096) | Salt marsh sediment microbial communities from the Plum Island Ecosystem LTER, Massachusetts, United States - Salt Marsh Sediment SW1602-10 ... | reverse complement strand
GTGATAAAGCGCTATCCTCTACTCGTGATGTAAGACCTGAATTTGATGAGATGATCGCCCTCGCAACTTCTAAAAGCCCGCCATTTGGTAAAATTTACTGCCTTGATACATCAAGGTTTGGAAGAGACCAACACCAGACCCAAGTTCTCTTGTGGCAGTTGAGGAAGAAACATGGAATCGAGGTCATTTTTATCAACATGCCACATACCGGCACCTACCTTGACCCTGTATTTGAGACCATTATGTCGGCGTTTGACCAACTTCATTCACAACAGAGCAAGGTCAAGGGTGTCGCAAGCATGAAACAGAATATTATCAATGGGTTTCGTGCTGGAGGAAGAGCACCATTCGGCTATCGTTTGAAAAAGGTGGAATTAGGGAAACATAGATCTGGTAAGACTATAACAAAGACTATGCTGGAGCCTGATCCTGAGACTTCACCTATTGTAAAAGAGTATTTTGAGCGAAGAGCAAAAGGTGAAACGAGGATGTCAATTCTTGATGATTTTTATCACCGTGGGATCCCTTCCCCGAGCGGTCAAAGGAAATGGGGGGCTCCAAGCGTCAAGGCAATCGAAGACAATGTGGATGTCTATCTAGGTCATACAGTTTTTAACAGGCATAATGAGAGAATTAAGGAGAGAGGTAAGTTTTGCGGTTATCTTCACGGTATGAAATGGAGACCACGGGAGGAATGGGTCATCACGAAGAATACACATGAATCAATCATAACAGAAGAAATCGGCAGGGTAATTCGAGAGATAAAGCAAAAGCGCATCAGGGAAACGCCGATCAATGCCAAAAGGACTTATGCGGTATCAGGCATTGTGAAATGCGCTCTGTGCGGTTCAACTTACACTGGAGACAGAGGGATGTATCGCTGTAATTCTACCACTAAACCTGGAGAGAGATGTCCGAACAATGACATTTCGCAAGCGAAATTGGAAAGTGCTATTTTTTCTCTAATAAACAAACAGATCCTCAACTTCAAGAATATTAGATGCTTTATTGATAGGGTTAAACATCGATTTCAGTCTGACTACTCGGAAGAGAAATCTTTGAATTCTAAACTTATAAGGATTGATAATGAAATCAGGAAGGTAATGAAACTTTACAGACTGGGGACTATTGATGAGGGCGAAATTGAAAGAGAATTAGTAGTATTACAGGAGCAAAAGAAGTTTTTGGTGAAAAGTCTTCAAGAGATCAAGGAGTTACAGGAAAGTTTGGAGATAAAAGACTCTGAGGTCATCGAGGTGATAAAAAATTTTAAGGAAGAGGTCAAGCAATCAGACCCTAAATTAAGAAAAATGGTTGTTCATTCCCTTTTTGAGGAGATACGGATCTATCCGAAAGAAGATAATCCATGGAATAGGCTTTTGGAAATCAGGGGAATATACTTGCCATTAACACGGGTAAAAATGGCGTCCCCAACCGGATTTGAACCGGTGTTGTCGGCGTGAAAGGCCGATGTCCTGGACCTGGCTAGACGATGGGGACACGGATGAACCCGGCGAGATAAGGTTAATCACCGCATGGAAAAGTCAAAGTGGGCCGTGGGAGAATCGAACTCCCGACCAACGGATTAAAAGTCCGCTGCTCTACCTGACTGAGCTAACGGCCCACAAGGTTTCCCTTCCCTTTCCGTTTTAGTACCATTAATGCCATGGAGTGTCAAAGCAATAATATGGGACCGGACAGCCTTCAATCAGGGCTTAAGGCGAAGATATGCTGCTTGATGAGGCAAAGTTCCTCTTCGTTGGGGGGGTAAGGATAATTCCACTGTTTTTCGCCCGGAAGGCAATTCCCGAAAGGCCTGTTGCAGGCCACCTCTCCATCCTGATCCAGGCATCCTGCGGTCATAAAGGGGGTTCCGAGATTAATTGCTTCCATGATCTCGTTATGCGGGAGACCGAACTCTATGATATGGCCCCCGTTGTCAAGGGAGATTGCCGAAGCAGGTACGGATCTTTCCTCCAGTAAGAAACGTGCAAGCTGGACCCTCAAATAGACCAGCCACGGCGGCTGCAGCCTGTCCTGCAATGTGGATCCGGGTTCGGCAAAAAAGGAAAACAGGTGGTTCACGGCTCCCATGTTCCATGCCTTTTCCATGATTGAAACCATTTGCCCTTCCGTCTCCCCCATTCCCACCATGAGATGAATTCCCACATTTCTCTTGCCGAAGATCTCAAGGCCATCCGATACGGTTTGCCAGTATTTCTCCCATCGGTGAGGCCCGGATACCCCTGTGCCGCGGTATAGGTCAAAGAGTTCCTGGGTGGCGAGGTCGATGGCCACACCGATCTTATCCGCACCGGCCTCTCTCATAGCTTCCAGATCAGCACGCTTCAGGACCGTGGGACTGATGAGCACGGATATGGGGATCTCGGTTTCCTCCTTGAGCCTTTTGGTCATAGCGACGGTATCCCTCGGACATCTGCCATTGGTGATCATGGAGATGCAGGTGCGTTTCACATAGGGAGGGGCATGATTGATGGAATCAATAATGTCATCCATGCTGAAAAGCGGCCATTGGACCATGATGAAGCTCTTCTCATCGTTTCTGCCCGATCTCCGTTTATTCAGGCCGCAGTATGCGCAGCTTGCCGCACATCCTTCATGGTGATGGATGAGCAAGTTCGCACATCGGTTTTTAGCTCCCCGGTAAAATCGGCCCGGCATGAGGCCGAGGGACATTGCCGTAGCCGTACTTATCCTCGCGTATTCAGGGCTCTGTGGTCCGTTATCTTTTGTCATTGCCGTTTGTTAGCGCATGATCCCTGCGCTTCCCTCCAGGGTTTTTACTTCTCATGGAGTGATGGAGTATTGTCAACCATCGCAGCGGATACCTTTCACGAACGGTCCATGGTAAACAATGTTGGTGCGGCTTTGTCCTGGCTTTCAAAACCCTTCATTACATTCGAGACCATTACTCCAACACTCCATTACTCCAAGCCCATTCCAGGGGCTCTTTACATGGTCTTCTGTAAGGGGTTGAGGGCATTCTCCTTTGCCTTGATGATTGCCTCCGTCAATGTCGGGACATCAAAGCCATAGATCATTTCATCCCTCCAGACCTCCGAGAGGTGTTCCTCGATCTTCTCCCGTTTTGATGAGGTCCACTTCAGGGATGACTCCAGCAGGTTGATATCCCTGGTGGTGGAGAAGAAATCGCCCGTAATCATAATGTGCTCAATGGTGTTGCCGGCAAGCGACAGGTATATCTCGAGCAATCCGCCGGGTGTCTTTAGTATGCCTGTGCCCATGTGTGATCTGGGATGTTTGTGCGAGAAGATCCACTCACGGTTTGTATATCTCCTTTGGGCGAATTCTCGTATGTGCTGATTCTCCCATGGATCGGGCTCGTCGATTTCGAGGGAAGAGCTGAACGTGTCGCAAAATGATGCCTCAATAGCCCCGAACACGGCCTCCATCTCGATGTCATGGCCCAATTGCTCCGTGATGGTAGTCATTCGCTGGCTAAAGCAGTTATAGCCCTTATCGGACATCTTCAAGGGGGGCTGGCTCATGATATCCAGCATAAGGGGTATATCGAAGTCCACCAGCAAACTCGCATGGAAGAGAATCGCCCTCTCCGTTTCCAGTGCGGCGGATAGTCCTGCGATCTTCTTACCGCCTACCACAAGGTCGTTTTTGGGCATGAAGGCCGCCTTGACCCCAAGATCCTCCAGTGCCCGTATCAAGACGGTGCTCAGCGTCTCGAATATCCCTCCTATTCCTCCCCTCAGGCCGGGTTGATTGATGTCGATACCGAGCCCAAGGGCAACCACCCGTGGCCCCATGATCACCGTGCCACCGCCGGTGCTCCTTCTATTGTATTCGATACCCCTGTCTCGACACTTATCGAGCTTAAGAGCGGCCTCGATATCCTGGTATTTTCCCACGATTGCCGAGGGCTTGAAGGTGTAGAGGTGAAGGATCGGAGGGGAGCCATGTGCGGATAAAGACAGGGGCAGCGTGTCATCAATGGATAGGCCCAAGGCTGTTGAAACGGGATCTTCCGCATTCTTGAAGAGCCTCCACGCGTCCATTACGCCTTTGCCCGCTCCTCCTCGGTCCGTTTAATCTCCTGTTCAATAAAAGGGATGAGTGCCTCTTGTCCGTGCATGAGGTTGCCGAGATCGCCTTCAAGGTCGCTCGGCTCGATGGCCAGGATCCACCCCTTTCCGTAAGGGTCTTGATTAATGAGGCTGGTATCGTCCTCAAGCTCTTCATTGAGCTCGACAATCTCCCCGGATACCGGCGCGCAGAGCTTGCCGATCCATTTCCTGGACTGGATCTTGCCACAGACCTCTCCCTGCTCCACATCGTCACCTTCATCGGGAAGGTCCACGAACACGATATCGCCTGCCTCTTTTTGAAACATATCATTCATTCCCACTACGACGCGGTTCTCCTCGATCCTGGCCCAACTGTGCTCCTCATGATAGTAAAGCTCATCAGGCATTTCATAACCCTTCATATTCGCCATATCTTCCCTCCTTTTTACCGTTCTATGAAGATGACTCACCCATGTATTACATCGATTCCCTTAATTCAATACAAATGTGATCCGTGCTGTGACTACTAACGTAGTCAGCCTGAAGCTGTTTAGACTGAAGGCTTACAGTGATCAGAAGAGCCCTCTTGCCGCACGTTGTTGAAGAAACAGTCGCTTCTCGCAGCTAACATGGCTTCACAATGCGCCGTATCCCTATTATTGTCCCACTCGGGGATTGGGAGAAAAACCCTCGCCTTTAGGCGAAGACTTCAGTATGCCCGAAGTGCAGGGAAAACCGCAGAATACCCGCCTGCCCGCAACGCTCTCGCTTGCGAGGCGGGCGGGGACGAAACTGAGAAAGAAGGATCCCGCTCCACGGGAGAAATACATCTGAGTTGCTGTGTTTCTATGATTTGTCATACTACTCATCTCTGGTTTGACCCTGGAGCTCTTATGTGCCGCCTTTGGCGGCATGGTGTTTTTGTGCTTCCATCCGGGAAGGACAAAAGAAGAACAAAATCATGTCAATCCTGTTTATCCTGTCTAATACCTTAAGGAAGATAAAGCATTTCTTTCATGTATAAACCTGAAGTGAAGTGTCAGGGTCATGTGCTGAGTAATTACTCCGTGCTTATGTCTATTATTCACCTCAGCCGATCGGTTCACCGTTCATGGTTCCCGTTTGAAGCGCGATGACCGGCTGTTAACAATAAGAGACTATGCTGATAGGTGCCTGTGTTGTGCTTTACCAATTGTTTAAAGAGGCTCCTATGGCTCCTTCCTCGAGCTGCATCAAAAACATTACGAATGTGCATAGATTATAACCTTTGAACATTGAACTTTGAACCTGGAACCTTTTATTTAAATCTCTCCAAAACCGCCCGTGCATGGAGGGTAAGGCCTTCTGCGTTTGCCAGGGTCACCACTGTTTCTTTCAGGAGCAAAAGCCCATCCCTGCTCACATACTGGAAGGTTGGTTTTTTCAGGAAATCGTCCACGGAGAGCCCGGAGAATATCCGTGCCTTCTGTCCCGTTGGCAGGACATGGTTCGTCCCTGACGCGTAATCCCCTGCTGCTATGGGCGAGAAAGGCCCCATGAAGATTGAACCAGCGTTTTTGATCTTTGTGAGGACAGAAAAGGGGTCCTCGGTCATTATCTCAAGGTGTTCCGGTGCGTAGTCATTGACAAAGGCAATGGCCTGATCCATGTCCTTTGCAACCAGGATGTGGGAGTATCTTCCCATTGATGAGCTCACGATCTCTTTGCAGGGGAGATGGGGGAGTGCCTTGTCAAGGATGGCTGAGACCTTGCATGCGAGCTCTTCAGAGATAGTCACCAGCACAGTGGCCGAGTCAGGATCGTGCTCAGCCTGTGATAGAAGATCAATGGCAATAAAATCAGCGTTTCCCGTGTGATCGGCAAGGACCATTCCCTCACTTGGCCCGGCCGGGGAGTCGATATCGACCTCCCCGAAGACCATTACCTTCGCAGCTGTAACGTATTTATTCCCTGGTCCCACGATTTTATCGACCTTGGGGATGCTCCGGGTGCCATAAGCCATGGATGCAATGGCCCACGGACCGCCGACCTTAAATATCCTCGCCGGTCCTGCAATGTCCGCTGCCACGAGTATGGCGGGATGTATGGTCATGGATTCTCCGGGAGGAGTGCAGATAAGAATCTCCTTGACTCCAGCCACCTTTGCGGGCAGGAGGGTCATGAGCACGGAGCTCGGATAGGGAGCCCTCCCGCCGGGTATATAGGCCCCAACGCGGTGAAGGGGTGTGGTCATCCGTCCGGCCAGGATCCCATCGTCTACCTCCATTATCCACATCTCTTTCTCCATTTGGGCTTGATGGAAGGTGGTGATATGGCGGGCGGCAAGCCTGAGAGCATCGATTACCTTTGAATCAAGGCTTTTATACGCCTCCTCTACTTCATCCTTTCCGACCTCCAGGTCTTGCAAGCCAAGGCCTGGCTTGAGGTGTTTCCCGTAGTAATCAAGAAATACCTCTTCACCATTGTCCTTCACAGCGAGAATAATATCCCTCACCCGTTCATAGAGCGATGATATATCCACCTGGGATCTTTCCATGAGAGCTTCATGTTCCTCGGGCCTCAGCTCATCAATCCTTACTGGTTTCGGTGTCATCGTTGTGCTTCCCGATTTTGTGCTAACCTAATATGGCGGTTCAAGGCAGAGTTCACGGTTCAAAGGTTATAATCTATTCTCCTATCCCATATCCTGACCACCATTTCAATCGAATTTTCCGTAAGGGGGTTATGAAGAATTCTTTTAGCAGCCATTTTTTGAGTGATTATAGTATAATTATAAGAATTAGGTCTTAGTAAGCAGGGTGATTATAGAATACATCGACCCAGGGATAGAAGGATGCTGACAGCCGATATCACCGATGCCATGCCTCGGAAACCAGGGGTATATCTGTTTAAGGACCGATCAGGCAAGGCCCTGTATATCGGAAAGGCAAAGGACTTGCAAAAACGTCTCTCTTCGTATTTGCGTGCCGGGAAGGATCAGGCCTTTAAATCATGGCTTATCCTGAAGAATGCCCACTCACTCGATCATATTATCACCGCTACGGAGAAAGAGGCATTGATACTTGAGGGCAATCTCATAAAGAAGCATCGTCCGAGGTATAACGTAAAGATAAAGGACGACTCCAACTATCCCTTTCTCAAGCTGGACATCACCAACAAGTATCCCCGTCTCAGCATAGTAAGGCGGATGAAGAGCGATGGAGCCCTCTACTATGGCCCCTTTACCTCCACCTCAGCAGTGCGGTCCACCCTTCGGCTCATGGGCCCCCTGTTTCCCTTAAGGAAGTGCAAAACGAATGAACTCCCCAAGAGGTCGAGACCCTGCCTTAATTTTCAGTTGGGTCGATGCCTCGCTCCATGCTGTGAGCACGTGAGTCCCGAGGAATACCAGGAAATTGTGGATCAGGTCAATTTATTCCTTGAGGGGCGGAACAGGGAATTGATTTCCCGGTTGAGGGGAATGATGCAGAGGGCCTCGAGGGATCTTGATTTTGAAAAGGCAGCCAGGCTGAGGGACCAGATCAAAGCCGTTGAGAAAACAATAGAGCGGCAGACGATCGTGTCGTCAGGTATGAAGGATCAAGATGTGATCGGGCTTTCTCGATCCGGAACAGAAGCCGTGATCGTGATCCTCTTGGTGCGGGGGGGCTATTTAGTCGGCACGAAGTATTTCACGCTCCATTGCGAGTGGGAGGATTCGAGGGAAGCTCTGGAATCGTTTCTTAAGCAGTACTATAGGGACCGAGGATATGTGCCTTCGGAGATAATCCTCTCGAATGCCATTGGCGATCTCGCGCTGATTGCCGAATGGATCACGGGAATAGCAGGCAGGAAGGTCTCTCTCTTTGTGCCAACTAGGGGGGACAAGAAAAAACTTGTGGATATGGCCATGGCAAATGCCGAAAATATCATGCGAGAACGGCAGCAGGCTGAACAGCTTACAGTGCTTGAAAATGCAAAGTCGGTGCTTAAATTACGAAAGATTCCCTATCGCGTAGAAGGAGTAGATATATCTAATCTCCGGGGCGAGCATCCCGTGGCTTCCTTAGTTTCCTTTTATAAGGGAGTTCCTCAACGGTCCGGGTATAGGAACTACAGGATAAAGGAAGTCCAGGGCATAGACGATTATGCCATGATCGCAGAGGCGGTGAGAAGGAGGCTAACAAAGGGCGACCAACCGGACCTCTTCCTAATCGATGGGGGAAGGGGTCACCTGTCGGCGGCCCAAAGGGCGATAGAAGCCCTTGGGGTTGCAGATTCGCCCGATATTGTTTCGATCGCAAAGGCAAATAGGGGAGAGGCGGGAGCAGTGGACAAGATATACATTCAGAACAGGAAGAATCCCCTCATGATTTCCCGCAGTCACCCGGTACTATTCTTTCTTATGAGGGTTAGGGATGAGACGCACCGGAGGGCTGTCGGTTATCACCGGACAAGGCGAAGGAAGAGGCTCATGGAATCCGAGCTTGATAGGATACGGGGAGTGGGTCCAAAAAGGAAAAGGGAGCTCTTGAAATATCTCGGTGATATTCAGTCAATCGCAAGGGCAGGGGTAGAAGAGATACAGCGAGTTCCAGGGATTGATCAGAGGACTGCGGAAACCATCTTTGATTATTTCAGGGCTCTATCCCCTTAGCGAGACTCCATCAGCTCGAAATCTCAGGACATCTCAGGAAGGTTCGTTCAGGCAGCAATGCCATGGAAGAAAGTGGTATGCCAATAAGTTCTAATAATGGAACAGTATTCATTTAAATGTTGCATAAATGATATGCTTATGGTATGGCACCCACGGCAGAGGTTTTTTGATGTTCTAGATTTTTTTATTAATATCAGTGAGTTATCGGCTATTACCGATTACTGAAAGTTTGGCACGGGGAATGCACAATAAATCTTTAAAAGGAAAGGGGACTTACTTATGAAAATAGCGTTTAGCTCAACAGGAAAAGATCTTGATTCCGAGATAGATCCGAGATTTGGCAGGTGTGCATATTTTTTAATCGTGAACCTGGATGATATGAGTTTTGAGGCCATTGAAAACGAGAGCATGTCTCTGGGCGGAGGAGCAGGCATTCAGTCAGGCCAATTTATCGCCAACACAGGGGCGAGTGTACTTATAACCGGGAATGTAGGGCCCAATGCCAGCAGAACCCTGAATGCAGCCGGCATCGATGTGATCGTTGGTGTTAATGGTCCGATTAGAGATGCGATTGAGAGATACAAGCGGGGTGAGCTATCCCGTACTGATCAGGCAAATGTCCCAGATCACTTCGGTATGGGAGGAGGTCAAAATGCCTATCCCGGCGGAGGCATGGGCATGGGCCGTGGCATGGGCATGGGTCGCGGCATGGGCCGAGGAATGGGAATGGGCGGAGGCATGGGCCGAGGAATGGGAATGCAAGGAAGTTATAGCCCAACCCAAGATCCACCCGCTTCATCTTCTGGTCAAGATCTTGATGTCCTCAAGCAAGAGGCAAAGGCCCTCAGGGAGCAGCTTAACTCTATCTTATCACGGATAGAGGAATTGGAAGGGAAGTGATATGATCTCATCTGTTTGCGATCGGTCGAGGTTGATGTTTTTTGTCTTCCTTAAGGAAGCAAGGAAGCCTTATTCCCTGTTAGAGCGTGATGAGTGTATGACTGGAGCAGTCTCAACGATGAAGCGCTGAAAGCTGCTGATCAACAAACCTTGAATAAGACGAGCATGAAGATCGCCATCCCAACCTGGAATGGCAGGGTTTCGCCTGTTTTTGATACGGCCTCGAGGCTCTTAGTGGTGGAGCCAGGGGACGGAGGTGAATACTCCCGATTCGAGACGGATATCAGCGAGCACTTTCTTCCGAGCAAGGTGATGAGGCTCACAGGGTTGGGTGTTGAGACCCTTATCTGCGGTGCAATCTCAAGGCCTCTTGCTTCTATGGTGACAACTGCCGGAATCAGCTTAATCCCGTGGATATCCGGCAAGGTAGAGGATGTACTCGGGGCGTTTTTCTCGGGAACGTTATTCGATCTTCGATTCACGATGCCCGGAAGCCCCGGCCCCTGGGGTACAGATCCACGCCGCAGACACGGACTGGGCAGGGGCAGAAGAAGGGGTATTCACTATGCGTATACTACAGAAAGGAGGTGAACGATATGCCAGGATTTGATGGAACAGGACCTCGAGGGATGGGCCCCATGACCGGTGGAGCCAGGGGATTTTGTAATCCCTATTCTGCCGGGGCACGGATGCCCTATACGGGAGCATATCCCTATGGTAGGTCTTACGGATGGGGTTATGCACAACCCTATGGGGGCTATGGTTATACTCCCTATGCAGCATCTCCTCCATACGGAGCCTATCCTTATGGTGCTAATGGTTATGGCAGAGGATTTGGCGGCGGCAGAGGATTTGGCGGCGGCAGAGGATTCGGCAGAGGAAGATGGTGATACATCACGATGGGTCCATGAGAGCAGTCCTGGAGTAGCTGCAGGACTGCTCAGCTAAAATCCTTGAAAAACATAAGAGGAGGTAAGAGTATGCCCTTCGGAAGAGGAAGAGGATTTGGAGGGGGAGGGGGAAGAGGTTTTGGGTTCAGGGGATATTCCCCTCCATGGCCATATGTTGGCCGAGGCAGGGGAGGCCTCCCCAGGGGCTGGTCGTACCGTGACCCTTTGTTTACGCCTTATGCCCTGTATGGGGCTTCCAGCTCCCCCTGGGCCTATGCCCCATACGGTATGCCGCAAGGATATGGGCATAGATATCCATATTATGGATACGCTTATTGACAGTAAGGAGAAAAGGAGGCAGATATGTATTACGGAAATTACCCATATGGAGGATGGCCTTCTCCCTGGGGATCCCCTATGGGGATGGGCTACCCTGGGATGGGAAGCTGGGGTTACCCATATGCAGGGATGGGGCAGATGCCCTATTCCCCGCCATGGGGAGGATTTGGATTTCCTGATGCGCAACCCTACGGCCCACCCATGCCAGGTGGCTATGGGGCTCCAGGAATGCAACCCTATGGTCCGGCCATGCCAGGAGGATTTGGATCTCCTGGTATGTCACCGTATGGCCCATCCATGCCGGGTGGGTTTGGAACTCCAGGGATGCAACCCTACGGCCCACCCATGCCAGGTGGCTATGGGGCTCCAGGGATGCAACCCTACGGCCCACCCGTGTCGCCTGAACAGGAGGTAGAATTTCTAAGGGACCAGGCCCACATGTTGAAGGATCAGTTAGATCAGATCGATGCACGGATAAAGGAATTGGAGAAAGAAGGCAAGTAGGTCCTCAATGAGGTGAGGCGTATTGGGAAAAACCCTTGACTTTCGTGACCAAGGGATTAAAAGTAACCGAGCTTCAGCAGGCTGAAATAAACACTGGATTGAGGACACTCTTGGACCTGAGATAGCGCATGGGAGACAGAGGCTCGTAGATGCTAACTTTGTCAGGAAAGGCGAGGCGAGAAGAAAGAGGCCGATCCTCATGCTTGAAGAGTGATGCTTGCAATCTAAAAGCGGCATAGAGATCCGTGAAAAGAAGGCTATCGCTGGAATCAACTCAGATGTGAGGAGCGAGAAGCAGAGAATAAGGGCAAGAGGGAGGCCGTTTTTTCTTGTGAGGTAATCATCAAAGGCTCATGCCTTTGTGCTTGATAACCGACCAATCAAAGGAAAGATCCCAAGAGAAATTTCTGGGCTTACTGCGTAGTTTCTCAACGTCTCCAAAAAAATCACGGAATAAGTGCGCACGAAGAAGGATGCATCCTTGGTAAGGATGGTGGAGGGTACGAGCATTGACGGTCCTTTTGAGGGTGGAGCGTGTATTGATTGTTGAATAAATCGTTGAAGAGGAGATAAGGATAATGTACGGACAAGAACAAATGCCACAGGAACAAGTGGAAAAGACAAAGGCCAGGATGGAGACCCAGGATGAAGTGATAAAAGAGCAGCTTAAGGGGTTTAAAAATAAGTTACTGGTAATGAGCGGAAAGGGAGGTGTGGGGAAGAGCACGGTTGCCGCCTACCTGGCAGTGGGACTGGCCAAGAAGGGATTCCAGGTAGGCCTGATGGATGTCGATCTCCATGGCCCGAGTATCCCCAGGCTCCTCGGTCTCAAGGGCACGATAGGATCGTCTCTTGAGAGCAAGAAAGGGATACCCATTAGCTATCTGCCGAACATGCAGGTGATGTCGATTGAGTCCCTTCTCGGAGACAAGGATACGGCCACGATCTGGCGAGGACCGTTAAAGATAGGGGTTATCAAGCAGTTTATCGCCGATATTGAGTGGAGCAATTCGGATTATCTTATTATCGATTGTCCACCCGGCACCGGGGATGAGCCTTTAACCATTGCCCAGGTTATCCCGGATACCAAGGCAATCATCGTTACTACCCCCCAGGAGATTTCCTTGGCAGATGTTCGAAAATCGATCAATTTCTGCAAGCAGGTAAACATGGGGATCCTCGGTTTGGTTGAAAACATGAGCGGCTTGCGGTGTCCTTACTGCGGAAAGACCATTGATCTCTTTAAGACTAATGGCGGAGTACTTACCGCCAAAAGGGCGGGCCTTACGCTGCTGGGAAGCCTCCCGTTGGAGCCGGATATTGTGCAGGAAGGCGATAACGGCACCGTGGCCTGGATGGATAACAAGGATCTTCCCTATACGGTGAATTTTGCCAAGATTGTAGATGCGGTCG
>Ga0315545_1003799_pt1 | contig 12744 bp, 9 predicted proteins | sample SalMarSW160210MG_FD_203096 | JGI IMG/M metagenome (GOLD analysis project Ga0315545, IMG submission 203096) | Salt marsh sediment microbial communities from the Plum Island Ecosystem LTER, Massachusetts, United States - Salt Marsh Sediment SW1602-10 ... | reverse complement strand
CGTCCAGCAGCAACCGCTTCACTGTTACATTGAGATGGGTTTCCTCCATCATCTCGCGCTCCACACATTCCTCCTCGGTTTCGCCATCTTCTCGTCCGCCGCCAGGGATCACCCAGTAGTCGTCTCCGCTCGCGTATTCGCGATGCTTGATCAGCAGTATGTGATCATTGCGAATGATAGCGCCTTGATAACGAATGGTACGACTCATGGAAGAGCCTCCGCATTAATCATTCCAGGTGTCTCGAAGCACGCGAATCCAGTTCTCGTGAGTCAGTTTGCGAAGAGCAGCATCATCAAGCCCATGCTCGCGCAGCGCTCCGAGAAGTCTGGGAAGTCCGGTGACATCTCCCAGCTCTTTCGGTATGGTAGCCCCATCGAAGTCAGAGCCAAAGGCGACGTGATCAATTCCGATGCGCCGAGCAATGTAATCAATGTGACGTACCAGGGCCGCCAGGGGGACATCTCCCTCGAGTCTGCCGTCGGGGCGCAGGTCGTGGATGGTGAAGGTGACGCCCACTACCCCGTTCGAGTTGCCAATGGCATCCAGTTGTTCATCAGTGAGATTGCGCGTTCTGGGCGTGAGGGCGTGCGCGGCCGAATGGGTTGCCACCAGGGGGGCGTCGGACAGTTTGGCCACGTCCCAAAAACCTTGCTCGTTGAGGTGTGATAGGTCGAGCATGATGCCGAGCTCGTTGCAGGCCCGTACCAACTCCTTACCCGCCTCGGTCAGGCCTGGGCCAATGTTCGGAGAGGCGGGGTATTTGAAAGGGACACCGCAGCCGAAGGCGTTGGGGCGGCTCCAGGTGATGCCCAGCGAACGCAAGCCCAGTTGGTAGAACGCTTCCAGATGGTGCAATTCGGGATCAATCGCCTCAGCCCCCTCGAAATGCAGGACGACGGCCAACACGTTTTGATCCAGGCAATCCACCAGTTCCTCGACGTTTCGCACCACCTTGATCGCGCCCTCGGCGGCTTCCTCAAGGCGAAATAGACTTGCGATCACCTCGTTGGTAAACTCGTAAGCGTAATCGAAATCTATCGGATCGGCCAGCTTCACTTCGTACCCGTTCTCCGTTCTGATGAGTAGATCAGGCTTCGGCGACACCGAGTAGTCTACCGTGGGAGACGGGACAAAGATGGCAAAGAAACCACCACCAAATCCAGCTTCGCGAGCGCGGGGGAGATCGAGATGGCCTTTTTCACTTCGCGCAAGAAACGAACGCCCCCCGCCACGCTCTGGCAGGTAGAAGTGTACCAGTGTGTCATTGTGACCGTCGAAGATTGGCATGTTGCTGGCACTATTGGGTAGTGACATTCTTTTCTCCCCCAGACCCTAAGGGTTTTGGAAACCCTTAGGGTCTAGTCGAAGTCATCCGGCACCAGCGATGCAATCTGGTATTCGTTCACCACCTGCTGGTGTGACGCCTGAAATTCCGTCGGTCCATCGAACCAGGCCAGCACCTCACTCCGCTTCAGGCGCGTGGGTTTCGTGGAAAGGATCGTATGATACGAGGAATAGGGCCAGAGACGGAAATCGTCAACGAAGCCATGTTTCTGTGGATTCTGGCGAATGTACGTGATCAGGTAAACAAAGTACGCATCTGAGGTCACTGGGATGCGGCCAAATGGATGTTCAAAAAGGCTGCCCGTACGCTGATAAGCTTTGTTTATCGCTTTGGCATAGGCGTTGAACAGATTGCCGAATTGCTGGCTGGGGACTAGGGGAGTGAAGGCCCCGGAGACCCTTAGGGTTTCCGAAACCCTAAGGGTCTTTTCCTGCTCTTCCACCGTTTTGATCCGAACCAGGAGGTGAAAGTGGTTTCGTAGCAGGCAATAGGCATAGGTATCGGCGATGGGCCCGATGTACCTGGCATAGAGTTTGAGGAAGTAGCGGTAGTTGCGTTCCTCGATGAAGATGTTTTCGCGGTTGTTACCACGATTGTAGATGTGATAGTATTGGCTGTGTTGGAGGGGAGCAGGTCCAGTCATCGTGCTTCTCCTTTCCGGTGTTCGCATCCAGACCCTAAGGGTTTTCAAAACCCTTAGGGTCTCTATTTGCCTTGACCGTAAATTCACTGCTCATTCGTACTCCCTCATCCACACTGCAAGACCCTCCTCCAAAGCCTGCAAAGCCTCGTCCACGGTCGTATGGTCATCACTGCTCTCCCAGACCAGGCCGCCTTCATCCAGCGCTCTCACCAATGAGCTGCTATACTCGTCTGGCCCGATTTCGATCCAGCCTTGGGTGGTAACCCAATGAGCGATGTTGGGATAGAGTTTTGAGAACTGATTCTTCACAGGCTTATCCTTATAGCATGCTATAACACACGTCCGCCTTTCCCACTGTCTCGATGTCGGCGCGGGGGAAAACCCACTCGACGTGGAAGGCTTCGTGAGGAGTACCCCGCTGCCGGATGCCCGCCTTCCAGTAGGTGGACAACTCCAGGTACTCCAGCGGCAGAATGACCACCGGGCTTTGGCGGCGCAGGTGGCTTTTGGCCTGGGGGTTGTATAGCATCTGTCGGATGACGCCCGCCACCCGACGATGATCATCGGCGAGATGCAGTAACCGCTCCAGACCCAGAACGCAGACTTCGTCGGGCAGCGGCTCTTTCCTCTGTACCGCCCTCAGAAAGGCGATGATACTCATGGTTTTCCTGGGGCGAGGGATGGCTTGTCCCAGTTGTCTCTTCTCCAAAAGGTAATAACCCGGCCGTAGAGCCATAGTCCTTACTCCTGAGACCTCCGAGGTTTTGGAAACCTCGGAGGTCTTTAGCCTAGAACTCCAACACGCCCTGTTCCTTCAGTCGCTCGATGTCGGTGGTGATCAACTCGTAACCCCGGTCGCGGGTGATGCGGTACAAGGCATTGGTTACTTCTTCCAGTCTCCGAGTGTAGAGGCGCGGAATCTCGGGCCGCAGCGACCGGTGGGCCTTGTGCAATCCGTACAAGTAGTGGGCGCGGTCCAAGGGAGAGAGGTCATAGCCTTTCTCCAACTGCTTCTCCAGCCAGCCTATTCTCTTTTGTGGCAGCAGGACTTGGTACTCGCCGGAGCGCTTCCCCCGCTCGATGTAGTGCACCTCTTCCAATTCCCCAAAGTCTAGCCCCCGCGTGCGGCAGACTTTGACCAGGTCATCGCGGGTGACAATGGCGCGGCGGGCCAGGTGCTGCAGGTAGACGCGGGAGAGGGCGTCCAGCCAGGCGGGCACCACCATGCCGTAGTAGGCGTCAATCTGCTCGTCTACCAGTGCCTCGATGTCCTCAATGGCCTGGGTCAGCTTAACCTGCTCGCCATCGTGCATTACGTTGGGGTAGTGGCCGGAGTAGACAGAGAGAGCCTTGCCCATAGTGATGACGAACACGTCCTCGCTGGACAGGGCCGCGCCGTTCTCCAGCAGCCGGCGCAGTTCGTTCTTGACAGCAGCCACGATCCGATCCTGGAGCGCGCCCCAGGCGGCTGGCGCCGGCTCCTCCAGCCGCTTGCAGCAGACGACGATGGTGTCGAAGCGGATGCCTGTGCCATGAGCTCCCTGTCGTCCCTCGGAATGAATAGTCCAAACAGCTTTAATGTCAAAGCTGGCTTCAAGCACCGCTTCCAAAACAGCCCCCCAGGCTTTCGGTTCCTCATGATGGAAGGTGAAAGCCATCACCCCGTCGTCCTTGAGCACACGCTGACATTCCTCGAAGCAGCGCAGCAGCCCTTGGCGGAAGTGCTCGTCGGTCTTGTCCGCTTGCTCGTTGACCACGACCTCGGACGCCTTAGGCACCACAAGGGGGATGAACTCCGGATAGTCGTCTTTGAGCCCCGCCCGCAGCCAGACGTAGAAGAAATCGGAGAGTTCGGCGTACTGCACGTTGCCGTAGTAGGGTGGATCAGTGATGACCACGTCAACCGATTCTGAGGCCAGAAAAGAGAGGTCCTCGGAGCTGCGGGCCGTGAGCCAGGCCCGCGCAGTCCCATTCAACACGGTGGAAGGTTGATTGGCGAGTGAGGCCACTGCCTCGTCGTCCATAGACAATCGTCCATCTGTCGAGACCTCCCGGGGACTCTGCGCCCATTCTACCGCCCGATGAGTCTTGTCGAAGCAAGAGGAAAAAGGTCCTCGACCGTACTTCGTGCCCCAGACATTGTTTTCAACAGCAGGGTCTGGAATTCGAAAAGCGTGGAAAACAAATAGGGGAGCAAGCTTCCGATAGGAAAACTCATAAGTACAGAGCAGGTTATTGGCCCTAGCACAGTCGGAAAGCGTTACCACCATCAATTCCCGGACGGCCCGGTCCTCGATTTGCTTGATTGTCCGCATCAGCCGGCCCAAACAGAGAAGCTGGCGGGGGTTGAAAAGGTCCGTCCAGCGTGTCATGCCATAGCTGATTGGCCGGGGGTCGCTGCGGCCTTCGACTGGGATGTCGCCTTCGGGCAAGGGCAGGCTGGCCTTCTCCTTCTCGAACTCCTGGCACGCCTGGCGGTAGAGGTCTCTGTCGAACTCTTCCGCGCCTTTGTAGCCCCGGCCGTGCTGGGGGCACCAGTACTCCAGGGCGAACATCTCGTACTCCGGCGCGCGTCCCGTGCGGCGTACCCACTCCACCGTTTGGTCCACGTGGCCGCAGTGCTCGCAGGTGAACTTTCCACCACCAGCCCAGCCCTCCCGTGGGTGGAACTCGCGACCGCAATCGGGACACACCATGGAGCGCGTGCCTGCTTTGACGTCCCCCACCCAGTAGCAATAAGGACAGACCACGAAGTCGCGCTCTTGCCTGCTGCCGTTTGGCAACGTGATCGTTTTCGTCGCTAGGCGGAATGAGTTGAAAAGCCGCGTGTTGCGCCCGCAGTTGGTGCACCGCACTTTCTTAACCCAGAAGACGTACATCACGTCGGCCAGGTGAGAGACCTCCGAGGTTTCCAAAACCTCGGAGGTCTGCACAGGACAAGGCGTTCGGTAGTACTTCAAGATGTCGGGAGCCACCTCCCCTTTGAGTCGCTCAAAGGCCGCGTCCAGGGCGTCCAGGTCCACTGGCTCGATGGACTTCTTGACGATGAACCAGGCTACCGGGTTGACGTCCACGCCGATGACCTTGCAGCCCAGGCGCAGCGCCTCCACAATTGTCGTTCCGCCACCCATGAAGGGATCCAACACCACCTTGTCCTTGAGGTACTTCTCGATGAGTGGGTTGGCTTTGGGGTGCTCTCGGTAGTAGAGGGCAGTCCAGGCATCAATGCCGGCCCTCTGCACCTCCTCATCCAGTCTTTGCCATTCCTCTTCTGGGATCAGGCTGGCCAGGATTATCGTGCGGAAGACACAGCCCACGCGCCGGGCCCACCACTTGTGCAACATGGCGATGGCTCGCTTGGCGTTAGCCTCCCGCCGGGCCAGTGGGTTCAGTTGCTCAATGGGAAAGTCGTGTTCGATGTGGTAGGTCACGGTTGTGTTCCTTTCAAGACCTCGGAGGTTTCTGAAAACCTCCGAGGTCTGGCTTCTCTCAATCAAGCAAAAGGTGAGCGACGAGCTCCTCGTCACCCTTGCTGTATGCTTCCACAAACTCTTGATATGCGTTCTGTGCTGTCAGACCTCCGAGGTTTGGGAAACCTCGGAGGTCTTTCGTGGAAAACTGGGACAGCACAATCTCCGGTTCGGGCAATGTGCCGTTACGCAGGCCGATATATTCACGGTAACTGGAGAACTCCCAATCCTCAGGCATCTCTACCAATCCCGCCGTCACAGGATTCAAGTGAATGTAGCGCGATAGATGCAGTAGATACTCGTTCCGATCCACATGCACAGCCTGGAACGGCCCCTGAAAGAGTACACCACTACGTTGATAGCGTTTGTTTATGGACTTTGTATAAGAGACGGACAACTGCATCATCCCTGCCGAGACATCTGAGACCTCCGAGGTTTCTAAAACCTCGGAGGTCTGCTTTACACCAACCACTAGGTGGTAGTGATTCGGCATCAAGCAGTAGGCAACAATGACAATGCCATTGGGGAGCAGATACTTGCGCATGCGCCGCAGAAAGAACAGGTAGTTCTCACGCTCGAAAAAGATGTTCTGTTGGTTATTCCCCCGGTTGTAGGTGTGGTAGTATTCACCGGCGTAGAACTTGATCTCGCGTCGTGGCATAGTATCCTCCCAATAAAGACTCTCAAGACCTCCGAGGTTTCCTCAATTGACGGCTTTACGCCGTTCTTGAGAGCTTCCTGTCTCCCACATTATGCCTAGATTCGGAACAGGAAACCTCGGAGGTCTGGCTCTTTACCTCCGCCACATTCTGAGCACTGGCACCAGACATTCGACGAACGACAACCCGCCGTGGGTCGTGCAGCGCTCGTTGGGGCTGGCCGAGCCCCACCAGTAACGGCCACGAATAGCGGCGTGCGCCTCTCCGAAGGCGAAGAATCGCTGTTCCACCGCTGCTGATTCGTGGTCGCGCAGGCCGCGCGCTCGCTCGTCGGCCAAAGGGCGCACCCGGCTGGCTCGTGGAAAGGTGGAACGGGCAATCTCTTCGACCCTCCTGGGCATGGGCCAGTATTGGTTGGCCTCACGGGCATAGAGGTAGCCGTGATCGCTGGTGATCAGGGCTTCGTCTCGGCCTGAGGACTCCAACACCGCTGCCAGCGTCCTGACAGTGTTCTGGAAGGCGCTGACCACGGTGTGCGTTTGGGCCACAGTGACCTCTTCCAATGCTGTATCTGGTAACCGCATCCAGACCAGGAGCGAGCCCGAACGCGGCATGGCAGGAATGTGCTCAGGGCCGGCCACGTAGCGATAGGTGAACTGGGGCCTGTCCCGCCCGCTGGCCGGGCCGGGCACGCCGAGGAGCAGGCTGCTCAAGCTCTCGGTCATGGGGGGAAAGGGAGCCACGGCAAAACCCTGGCGCTTCACGCCCCATGCCTCTTCCTCCCAGAACTTCTCCAGCAGCACAGCCTCCCGCACGCTCAGCGAATCGGCGATGATCACGAAGGGACATTCGTCGAAGAGGGAGAGGACGTAACTCTCGTCCTGAGCGCCAGCCCTGTCCAGTAGCAGGTCGTATGCCTCGAAGAAACCACAATACACTCCGCGCTCCAGGTCGTTGAGCGCGCTCTCCCGGTCGTCCATGAGACCTCGGAGGTCTGCCGAGACCTCCGAGGTCTGGGCGTAGATGCGTTCCATTTGTCGCCAGACGGCGGCCAACGGATCTTGGTCTTCAATCAGTTCCCTTATGAGTTGTTCGTCAATTGCCATAGAATGTCCTCCAGAGACCTCCGAGGTTTGCGAAACCTCCGAGGTCTGGACCTAGCGCGGTACGTCGCCACGCACTTCAACCGATACTAAGATTCCTTCTACCTGCCCCAATTGCTCAACCAGATTCTCAGTAATGGTGAGAAAGGCCATCTTGCTGGCGGGAAGTGCAAACTCGCAGGTCAGTTCGTGCTGTGCCGTAACCTGAGCCAGTCCGGCCAACTCTTCATCCCGGCCAAAGAGGGGATCGGGCTCTTCTCCCATTGGGCTGACCTGGAAGCGGGCAGAATGGATACGCGCTTCCTCTCGCAGCCGGGCTCGCAGGTCCCGCAGGAACTGATCCAGCAGTCGGTAAGGGCCTAGGCGCAGCGGCGTGAAGGGCTCCCAGCCTGGCCTTGTCCGTACCCCCTCGGTGACAGGCAGCTTGATCACCATATCATCAGCAAGTAGGTCATGGACGAGAGAAGGGAAAGTTTCCCCTCCGGAAGTATAGGCCACTACCTCGCGCCCTTGCAAAAGCCGCTTGAGACCTCGTCGGATAGCACCTTCTTCAATACCTTCGACAGCCAAATGGCCGTTCAGATCGCCCATCGCGATGCCCTCCGGATCGGCATCTTGTACCAATTGCATGATGCGTCGGCGGGCCTGGCGGTCATCAGGCGGCGCATAGCCTGTCAGCCATATCAGTGCTGTGTCGGCGATGGCGTTGCTGGTCAGGTCGCCGTCGGTGGGGAAGCGAGCCTCATCTTGCTCCAGCACAGTCTCCCTTTCGTTGACCAATTCGGCCAGGGCGCGAAGGACATCCTGTGCTGGCACGTGCAGTTCGTCCAGGATCTCGGCTCTGACCTGCTGCACTGTTGCGCCCGACTGTCCGGCACCCGCCAACATCTGCTGGACGGCGTGTTTCACGTCCTGGGGGGCAGGCGGCTCCGGAGCATACGCCTTGAGCCACACCCGCCAGTCGTCGTTCAAGGGTATCGGCAGTCGGCGGTCGTCGTAGCCATAGAGTGCCCGCCCCACGGTAACGACAATGCCAGTGTTGGGATGCGTGTCCTGAGCCATACTTTGCAAGGCTTCGCCCAGTTGCTCCGCATCCACTAGCATAGGTAGCCCTGGATGACTCCGCAGTTCGCGCCTCAGTTGGCCCACGGTCTGTCCTGCCGCCTCGGAACCCCTGGGGGCTCCCACGCCTGAGTAACGAAGTAGTTTTTGCAATCCTCCCTTGATCACCTCCACGTCATTCTCGATGCGGATTTTCCCCTTGATCGCGTCGGCGCTCGGCGCACATTCGATCTTTCGTATGACGTACTCAGGGTCTACTCCCAGTTCATTGGTGCGGCTGAGACGCATCCAGTAGCCGTAGTAGTTTTCTAGACCCTGCTTGAACTTACGCTCGAAATTGCGCTTGTATTCTCGCACGTCGCCCTGGCGATGAGTGCGCCGACTTAAGAGCGATTCACACACCAGCAACCGGGCGGCTCGCAAGAGCATCTCGCGGTCGTGCGTCAGCCGTCCACGAAGCGCAGGTTGGGGCGCGATCAAGACGACGGCGTTGTCCTTGGTCCTGAGCAGATCCTCGGCCTGGGCCTCCGTGATCGGCTCCAGGGAGAGTACGTACTTGAGGTTCGCTCCGGCCAGCGCTTCCGGCAGCGGTTCCTCGGGATAGAGATAAACCGCCTCAGGCAATATAGTATCTCGTAGTGCTTCTCGGATCTTCTCAGCCGCCTCCTCTTTCCCTTCTGGTTTCTGTATCAGCGCCCGAGACTGCTGTTCAATCTGCTTCAGCAACACCACCTCTTTGGTCACTAGCAGACGCTCTTCCATCTCATCCATGAACCAGCATTCCCGTCGCACCCTGTCAATATCGTTGCGCAGCACGTTGATATTGAGCCCAGGCCGGAAGTTGCCGATGAACACATCCTCAATGGTGGCACCGGCAGCATCAGCAGGCGAAAACGAATGGAGCAGAACTGTGCCCAGGATACTGTCGGCGTGATCAATCTCCTGGCAGCGTCGAGACAGATCCTCATGGGCGTTGCTGACCAAGTCCGGGTCCAGTTTGCGTAAATCGCTGGCCACGTTCTCGTCCCGGATGTCCAGGTCCCCGGTGAGGATCATGTCCTGCTGGGCAGAGTGCCGACGCAGAAGATTGGCGCAGAGATAGACGATGCCCCGCGTGCTTTCGTGGTGGGGAGCAGCAGCGTAGACCTGGAAAGCCTGCTTCAGGAAGGCTGAGTGGAAAGGATAGCAGGTTACCATTTCTCGCTCCAGGTCGGCCAACTGAGCAGCCAGCAAGGGAAACTCTGAACGTACATTCTGGTAAGCCTGGATGTAGCGGGCGACTACTTGTTGGGCTCTATCCTCGTCTACTTGACTGATCAACCGGTGGCGCACGATCTGCTGGCGATCCTCGGCCGTGCCCACGTCCCAAGAGGGTGGTTGGGTGCGGTTGATGATCTCCATCAGCCGTGGTTCGCGCCCATATACGGAGAGAGCTACAGCCAGGGGAACATCGGGCATGTTGGCCGCCTCCAGGAGATTCTGGAGGCCAGCCTGAGCCCGGTCTTTGGGTCGCCCATTGTCCAGTTGACGGAACCAAAGTTCTAGTTCGTCAATGATCAGCAGCGTTGGCATATCCGATGCCAGGCCAACCCACTGTTCACGGGTGGGATAGTTGCGGATATGTGCGTTGAGTTCTAGCCTACCTGCCCGCTCAAACAGCAGTTCCCAGAAGGTGTCCGGGTTCTCGGAGACGAGCTGGACCAGAGCTACCCTGGTGTGCTCGGGGAAGCGGCCATGTATGTCCCATTCATCAAGCCACCCCTGGGCCTCTGAACCGAGTGAAGCCCCGTGGTACAGCGCCAGCAGGGCGTGAGATTTGCCGCTGCCGTAATCCCCCCGGATGACTACGGCGCCCTTGGGATGTTCGCCGCTCAGTTTTTGGGCCATCAACTCCAATAGCCCGCGCAGTGGGATAGTTGGATATGTGGCGCGTAGAACAAAGCCGGCATCCGCTTCTTTGGAATCCGGGTCTTTGATCGCTTGGTCAATGAAAACCGCCTCCAGGAGTTCGCCAGTGCGTACCTCTTCTGAAAGTTGACAGATTTGTTGGATGGTCATAATCGCACCTCCCAGGTTGGCCCTAAGTTGATTCTGCTGTGAAGTCTCGGTGAGTTTTGGACACAGTTTCGTGGATGATAGCCCGACCTTATTATATCCTAACGGCAACACTTTGGCAAACGAACAAAGCCCGCAACCCCGAAAGCAGGGCCGCGGGCTTGTCTTGCCGCATGGCGGCTTTTATACCTGCTGCGCCAACGCAATGGCGCCCAGCACTCCAGCCCGATCGCCTAACCCTGGCGGCACGATGTAATCGTCTATCTGCTCCAGGATGGCCGGCGCCTGCAGGTAGCCGTGGAGTAACTCCTGCACCTTCCGCCGCACCAGCGGGAAGAGCGCGGGCTGTTGCATCACGCCGCCCCCCATGATGACGCACTGGGGCGACAGGATGCAGATGATGTTCACCAGGCCCAGGGCCAGGTACTTGGCCTCCAGCGGCCAGGCGGGGTGGTCTGCGGGCAGCAGCTCGCCTCGTTGGCCCCAACGCCCTTCCAGAGCCGGGCCAGTGGCCAGCCCCTCCAGGCAGTCGCCGTGGTAGGGGCAACAACCAGGGTAGGGGTCGCTATCCCAGTCGTGGGGAATGAGCATGTGCCCCATCTCCGGGTGGATCAGGCCATGGATCAAGTGCCCGTTGACCATGCCTCCCCCGCCAACGCCCGTGCCGATGGTCAGGTAGACGAAGGTGTCCACTCCCTGGGCAGCGCCCCAGCGGTGTTCGCCCAGGGCGGCCGCGTTCACGTCGGTATCAAAACCCACCGCTACGCCCAGCGCCCGCCGGATCGCTCCGGCAAGGTCGGTGTGTGCCCAGCCCGGCTTGGGCGTGGTGGTGATGTGGCCGAAGGTGGGCGAAGCCGGGTTCGGATCCACTGGGCCAAAGGAGGCGATGCCAATGGCTGTCAGGGACTCCGAGTTGGGCGAAGGTCTCCGACCGAGCCTCTGATGCTGCTGAAAAAAGCGAATGGCCCGGCCGATGGTCTCTTCTGGCGTCGTGGTAGGGAAGCGCGCCTCCGCTCGGAGATCGTCGGGGCCGCTGCCCACTGCGCACACGAATTTCGTGCCACCGGCCTCAATCCCTCCCCAAAGCGGTGTCATTCATCTTCCTCCCTTGAAGCGCCAGGAAGATCTTCTCCGCCGAGAGCGGCAGGTCATTGAAACGGATGCCCAGGGCGTCGTTGATGGCATTGGCGATGGCCGGCGCGGTCTGCACCATCACGTGCTCGCCCACGCCCCGCGCGCCCCATGGGCCATCCTCCAGCGGCGTCTCGACGATGTCGCCGTGGATCTCCTGCGGCGCGTCCACAGCGGTGGCGATGCGGTAGTCCACCAGGCTGCGGTTGAGAGGCTGGCCATCCTCGTCGAACTGGAGGGCCTCAAAAGCCGAGCTCATCCCGTGCACCGCGCCGCCCTCGATCTGGGTCAGGACCAGGTCGGGGTTGATGGCCTTGCCCACGTCGTAGGCGCTGGCGATCTTGAGGATCTCGACCTGGCCAGTCTCGGTGTCCACCTCCAGGTCTACCGCCTGTGCGCCGACGGTGTAGTGCACCACCGCGCGGGCGCCCTGGCCGGTCTCGAAGTCCAGGTTGGTGACGTAGGTGGGCATGAACTTGCCGCGCCCCACGATCGGCCCGCCTTTCCACCCCTCGAAGTTCTCGTTGGGCAAACCGTAGACCACCATGTTCTGGAGCGGCTGCTCCTGCTCGGACTTGTACGAGATAACCTTGCCGTCTTTGATGTCCAGGTCGTTCGGATCCTCGCCCCAGTGGTCGGCCACGATCTCCAGGATCTGCCGCCTGGCGTCCTCGGCGGCGGCTTTGACCGCGTTGCCGGTAGACCAGGTGATGCGGCTGGCCACCGTCTGCCATTCGTAGGGGCTGTACCTGGTGTCCACCGGGACCGAGACGCGCACCCACTCGTAGGGCACGCCCAACGCCTGGGCCGCCATCTGCGCGATGACGGTGAAGGCGCCCTGTCCCAGGTCCTGCGCACCGATCTCCACGTTGACGGTGGCATCTTCGTTGAAGCGCACCACGGCCGAGCTGCCGGGATTGGGCGGCATGGCCGGAGCTTTCCACATGATGGCGATGCCTTTGCCTCGTTTCTTGTGCGGCGCGGACGGCTCTTCCTCCTGACCCCAGCCAATGGCTTCAGCGACCTTGTCAATGCAGGCCACCAGGTCAATGGCGGGCATCTCCATGCCGGTCAGGATGGTATCGCCCGTGCGGACGCAGTTGCGCCGCCGGAACTCGGCGGGGTCCATGCCGATCTTCTCGGCCAACTGGTCCATGATCTGCTCGATGCCCCAGTGGATCTCCGGCATGCCGAAGCCGCGCATGGCGCTGCCGATGGGGCGATTGGTATAGACGCAGTAGGAATCGCCCTTGACGTTGGGGATGTCGTAGGGGC
>Ga0315545_1003797_pt1 | contig 12748 bp, 8 predicted proteins | sample SalMarSW160210MG_FD_203096 | JGI IMG/M metagenome (GOLD analysis project Ga0315545, IMG submission 203096) | Salt marsh sediment microbial communities from the Plum Island Ecosystem LTER, Massachusetts, United States - Salt Marsh Sediment SW1602-10 ... | reverse complement strand
GGGTAATAATAATTTCATAACATAACTCCTTCCTACAAGTAAAAATCCATCCGTTATTCTCTTATATTCTGACTACAACCTTTTCGCCTGTATATGTAACCTCTTTATCATACTTCTTGACAGCATCAGTTCCCGTCCCTGTACCGGGAGCAACATTAATAATATTAAAGATGCGCGCATTGAGCATTCCGGGGAAAGAACCCTGCCTGTCGCTGATGGTTAAAACTTTCTTTTCATCATCCCATTCAAAAAGAATAGTGGAATAAGATCCCTTCTCATAATTATAATTGTCATTTTCATCTTCATATAGTGTAAACTCGCCATCAGCACCCGGATAGATGCGTATTTCAAGATCATCCCATTTTTTCTCTGTGGCATATTGCACCTTTGGCCCAAACGGAATAATGGAACCCGCTTTGACATAAAGAGGCATGATGTCTATCGGGGTTCCCTTTTCAACGGTTTGCCCGCCTGTATATTTTTTACCCGTCCAAAAATCAATCCAATCCGTTCCCCTGGGCAGATAAATTTCTTTATTTTTTATCTTGCTGAAATCTTCAACATTGGTAGTATCATTACCTTGAATACGTATCTTTGTATACATCGGCTTGGTGACCGGACAAACCAGCAGCGATTTACCGAACATATACTGGTCGTTGATATCAAGCGCCTCTTTATCATCGGCAAAATCCATCACCAGGGCACGCATCATACTCGATTGATTGGCAGTAACGTCCCACGAGGTAGAATAAATATAGGGTAACAATCTGTAACGCAGGTTAATGAATTTTTCAATGGCATCGTACACCTTGTCACCTTTTTTCCCAAACTGATAGATTTCACGGGGGGCGTCGGTGCCGTGTGAACGCATCATCGGGCAGAATGCGCCGAACTGGATCCAGCGCGCATAGAGTTCGCAGTAATCGGCATCCTCAAGTTTTTTCGGGTATTCCCAGAGAAAGAATCCACCTATATCGCTATTCCAGTAAGGTATACCGCAGAGTGAAAAGTTTAGTCCTGCCGAAATTTGGTTTCTAAGCGCATCCCATGATGCCACCACGTCGCCCGACCAGGTATTCGCCCCGTAACGCTGTTGCCCTGCGAATGCCGAACGGGTAAGAATGAACACACGCCTGTCGGAAGTAACAGATCGCTGGTGGTCGTACACACCACCCACTGTCATTAAGGGAAAAGCATTTCGTACTTTCCGGAAAGAACCCAGATACGTTTTGTTGTCGAAATCGGAAGGCTTGAACTGCATATGGTCGGGTTCTGATGAATCTATCCACCAACCATCCATTCCAAGCGAAAAGATACCTTTGTTCAGGTACTTCCAGTAAATATCGCGGGCTTCCGGATTGTATGGATCGTAAACTCTTACACCTGAAGGGTAATCGGGATTTGGAGGCCATTTTTCGGACCCGGATTCCGGCCATGTTTTAAAATTTAAAAGCGCATCTATTTTATCTAATTCTTTATAGGGTTTTGTATGAGGACCAAACGAATTCCAAATTGATATAATCATATGCGCATTCAGGTTGTGCACGTCATCTACCATCTTTTGCGGATTGTAAAATTCGGGATTGAGGAATTCCATGGCATTCCAAAGGTAATTATTCCCCCAGTACTGCCAGTCCTGAATAATACCGTCTAAAGGAACTCCCAGTTCGCGGTATTTTTTAACCACTCCAACAATTTCATCCTGACTTTTATAACGCTCTTTGCTTTGCCAGTAACCATAAGTCCATAACGGGAACATCGGCACCTGGCCTGTAAGGTCGCGCATATTTACAATAATGCCATCGGCGCTGCCACCGTACATAAAATAGTAATCGATACAGTCGCCAACTTCCGAACTAAACGATGTTTCTTCTTCATCATCGGTAAATGTGGTAGGAGAATAATTATCCCAATAAAGACCATATCCTTTTACCGATTGAAAAAACGGTATAAAGTCTTCCGTGTTGTTTTGTACCATGTATAACTTTTGGTTGCGTTGTACCATTTCACCTTTTTGTTGTTGTCCCAAGCCATAAATGGCTTCACCTTTATCTAAAACAAAACTTTGCCGCACACTGTATGTTTTACTTCCTGCATCATTAAAATCTGTAAATTTTGTACCATGGACTTTTTCACTCAAAAGTGGTTCACCTTCAAAGCTAAAAAAGGATACTTCCCCCGATTTCACATTCAGGTGTGCTAGTATGCTTTCACTTTTTATTGCGAGCACATCACTGTCTTGTGTGATATCGAAAGCCACTTTTTGCGGTTTTTTAACAACTGAAAGACTCTCTTTCTTATACTTGGTACCTTCTCGTGATTTTATTACTCTTACAATAGAAGGACTATAGAATTGAATCTCAATACTAACTGAATCGATAGTTGATTTTACACCCAAAGCAGTCTTCTGATAAATTTGCGATTTACTATATGAACTTATTGTAATGACAAGCAGTACGAAAATTAAATATTTTTTCCTCATAATTTTTCTCCTTGTTTGAGATTTCCGTGAACGACATAGCCGAAGCCTAATAATCAAATTAATGGTTTACCTTGTGTTCTACCATATTGGGTGAATTTTCAGTTCCTTTAATTATTTATTATAAGTGTTATTCATCATCTTCGCAATACCGGTTTTCATCCTGATTAATAATACAAACCCACGTGCGGGTACACAACTTTCAACTCAAAAAGAAGAAACAGAAAAAAGTTACTCAGAGATATTTTTAATATTAATTTAACCCACCCCTTAAGACCTTTCATAGGTAACCCCAGAAACATTACAAAAACATGACCCCAGAAACACATGACCCTCAGAAACACAGAAACATAAAAAATGTAAACTGATTCACTAAAAAACTAATTTACTGATTGACTGATTTGAAGGATGGGGTGAAAGGGTGAATCTTTGTCAAGAGAGGATTCTCGGCAAATCTCTCCTTTTCTTTTATATAAAACAACACCGGATTTTACTTTAAAGGGAAAAGTATTTTTTGTATCTCTGGTTCGTTGAAATTCTGCATAGTAACCACAGTAACACCGGTGTCAATTCTTTTCTCTACACCTTTACCATGTATGGCATCTACCGCTGCTTTTACACCAAGATAACCCATCTTATATGGATTCTGGACAATAAGAGCCTGAATGTTGCCCTTTTTCAACTCTTCTATCTCTGTAGGACCGCTGTCAAAACCAACCAGTTTCACTTTGCCGGCAAATCCAAGTGATTTCAATGCTTGTACACAGCCTGCTGCTCCCGGCTCATTAGCAGCAAAAATCCCACTCAGATCCGGATGAGAAGTTAACATATCTTCGGTAACCGACATTCCACGAGCTGCATCGCTGTAACAATAAAGAGTGGATACTAACTCAATATCAGGATACTTAGAAATTTCATCCTTAAAGCCTTTTTCTCTCATGATTGAAGTAGCAGCGCCAGGAATAAATGGTATTAATCCTACTTTACCTTTTGCACCGATTAAATCTGAAAGAATTTGAGCGGCTTTCTCTCCGCCCAGGATATTATCGGTTGCAATAAAGGTTAACGGCAAGTCTGAATCAACATCAGAATCAATGGTAATCACCGGAATCCCAGCATCTACAGCTTTCTTTACAGTGGGCACTAAAGCCTTGGCATCACAGGCAGCCATAACCAGAGCATCAACCTTCTTATTAATAAAATCCTCAATTATAGCTACCTGACCGGCAATGTCTGTTTCTTCAGCCGGACCTTTCCAGATGATTTCAACGCCAGACTCTTTAGCAGCCTGTTCGGCACCGGCTTTTACAGTGAGCCAGAAAGGATTGGCATTAGTCTTTGGGACTACTGCAAAACGAATTTTTTCTTTTGGTCCTCCTTTACAACCCGAAAATACAAGAACGATTAGGAATCCAAAGACAGCGACTAACCGAAGGAGATTCTTTACTAAATTCCGCATATTAGAAAACATATTAATCCTCCATTTCGTTTATCTGTTACATTAGTTAAATTTTTTCCTTCTTGCTCCAATTATCCCCCCAGTGTTGCACTGTGACGACGTCTGACCTGGTCGTAGTATACGGCAAGAATAATAACAGCGCCAATTATTATGAGCTGCCAGAATGCTGAGATATTGAGCAAATTACATCCATTTCTCAAGGTAGCCATGATGAACGCTCCAATTATGGTACCGATAATTGTTCCCTGACCACCCATTAAACTCGCTCCGCCAATAACTACGGCAGCAATGGTATCCAGTTCATATCCTGTCCCAGCAGTGGGTTGACCGGTGACTAACCGAGAAGTTAGAAGAACGCCAGCAACTCCTGCCAATGTTCCGGAAATAACGTATACAGCGGAATTATAACGGTTAATATTAATACCCGATAACCTGGCAGCTTCAACGTTGCTACCAATAGCGTAAGTATATCTACCTAAAATATGGCGGGAAAGAAAAAGGTACGCAACAACAACGATAAATGACATGATAATTATAGGTACTGGTATTCCTAAGATTTTACCGTTTCCCAAAAAAGAGAAATTTTCCGGCAATCCAAAAACCGGATTGCCACCGGTTATAATTAGAGCTAATCCCCGGGCAATACCCATCATACCTAAAGTAATAATAAAAGGGGCAATTTTCCCTCGAGTGATAATAAAGCCATTTATAAATCCACAAAACGAACCTGTACCTATCCCCGCAATAATGGCTAATGATATCGGGCAACCTCCCCTCATTAGAATGGCTGATATTATTCCGGAAAGAGCTAAAACCGAACCAACCGAAAGGTCTATTCCTGCTGAAATTATTACAAAAGTCTGCCCGATTGCCATTATAGCGATAACAGAGACTTGTATTCCAATAGTAAGTAAGTTATTTAAAGTAAAAAAATAAGGAGATAGGAAACCGAGTATAAGAAACATAATTACTAACGAAAAAAATGGAGTCAATCTTTCGAAAAATAATATATAAGATTGTCTTTTACTTACTAAAATTTTCTTAAAAGCCTTTATGTTCAATATAACCTGACCACTTATCCTACCGTAGCATAATGTAGGATTTTTTCCTGGTTTGCATCTTTTTTCTCAAATCTCGCAGTTATACGCCCTTCGCGCATGACCATTATTCTATCGCTCATTGTTAAAATTTCAGGTAAATAGGAAGAAATCATAATAACCGCTACTCCTTTTTTTGCCAGTTGGTTTATCAATCCGAATATCTCGACTTTTGTGCCTACATCGATTCCTCTTGTCGGTTCATCAAAAATTAAGATTTTCGTGTTAGTAATCAGCCATCTTGCTATAAGTATCTTTTGTTGATTACCTCCACTTAAAAATTTTACTGATTGATTTAGCTGTTGGCATTTGATTTTTAGATCCTTCCTGTAAATCTCGCTTTCGGAATGTTCGTTCGATTCGCGAATCCATCCAAATTTTGTAAATCTTGTAACATTAGCTAAGGTAATGTTATCCTTTACCGATAAATCTAAAGCTAATCCATCATCTCTACGATTCTCCGGAAGAAGTCCTATACCCGCAGAGATAGCATCGTGTGGCGATCTTATCTTAACCTCTTTTTTCTCAATAAATATTTTACCCCTATCAATTGGGTCAGCCCCAACGATCGCCCTAACCAGTTCGGTCCTGCCCGCTCCAACCAAACCTGCAATGCCTAATATTTCACCTTTTTTGACTGTAAAGTCAATATCCTTGAAGTCCCCTTTCCGACTGAGTCCCTCCACCCGTAGACATTCCTCTCCAATTTTCGCATCCTCCTTCTTATAATAGAGTGTTTCGTCTACTTTCCTTCCAACCATCATTCGAATAAGAGAAGGAATATCTACACCAGAAATCTCACTTGTGCTTATCTTCTGACCATCGCGTAAGACTGTTACACGATCCCCAACTTTAGTAATTTCTTCTAACCGATGAGAAATATAGATAACTGATATGCCTGTTTTTTTTAACTGGGAAATAAGAGAAAAAAGTTCATCAATTTCTACCTCAGTTAAGGCAGCTGTTGGTTCATCCATAATCATAATCTTTGAATCGGCGGAGAGAGCTTTTGCAATTTCCACCATTCGACGTTGGGCAATTCCTAACTTCGTTATTGGTGTCGTTGGCAAAAAACGCAGATGTAATTTCTTTAATATTTTTTCAGTCCAATCATATTGTTTTGACTTATTTAACCATCCGGATGGAAAGAGTGGCTCTCTACCCAGGTAAACGTTTTCGGCAACGTTAAGATGGGGTACCAGGCTGGTTTCCTGGTAAATCATACTGATACCGAGATCGAGTGCTTCACGTGGATTCTTGACGTAAAGCTCTTTTCCCATAAAGAATATTTGCCCCTTATCTTTAGAATAAGCGCCAGTTAAGATCTTCATCAGCGTAGACTTACCTGCTCCGTTCTCACCAACGAGAACATGTACCTCGCCCTTTTCCACACTTAAGCTCACACTGTCTAATGCGACTACGCCTGGAAATCGTTTAGTAATATCGCGCATCTCTAGCAATGTTTCACCAGTCATATGAATATTTTTTATCTTTCTCCTCGGTATGAGTTGAGAAATCGCCTTTTGACATTACGGAGGAGTAATCTCCCCGCTCGGGGCCCATAAGTCTTCCCAGCTCTGGTTCGATTTCCATAAAAATACTTGTCCTTTAATAAGTCGGCAATTCTTATCGATACCCGCGATTTCTTTCATTTCTTCCTGAGTAATAGGAGCTGAAACCGCGCATCTCAGGTTTGCCAGGCACTCGTTTCGGTTTACCGAAAAAGGAATCGGAACCTGTCCGCGCTGAATTGCCCACTTCACGCACACCACTGCCGGGTGGACGTTCAACCGTTTCGCAATTTTCACGATCACCGGATCTTCAATGTCGACGGTATCTCCCGGTGACCGGTCGCGCTCGGGCCGGAGCGGTGAGCCGATCGGACTGAACCCGATAGGTATGATATCATTATCGAGTAAAAACTTAAAAAACTCCGGCTGCTGGAAGTGCGGGTGCAGTTCTAATTCATTGCAAACGGGTTTTATTTCCGCGTCCCGCAGGAGCAGCTTCAATTTCGGGATGGTCATATTCGATGTACCAATATGTTTCACCAGGCCCATTTTCACGAGCTTCTCCAGTTGTCTCCACGTCTTCATATAATTTTCGTGGATGTAGGGTTTTGCACTGGGATCACGCGAAGTGACATCGACACCTTTAGCGTGAAAATTTGAAAATGGCCAATGTATCAGGTAGAGGTCAAGATAGTCCAACTGCAGGTCCTTGAGCGATTGTTTGCATGATGGGATTACATCCTTCTCCCCGTGCTTATCATTCCAGAGCTTTGAAGTAATCCACAACTCTTCTCTCTTGAGACCATTTTCCCTCACTTCCCTGAGCACAGTACCGATTTTTGCTTCATTACCATAGACGGAAGCGCAGTCGATATGTCGGTATCCTACCGATATAGCCCCCTTTACTGCTTCGGCCACTGCTTCAGCACTGAAGCGGTCACTACCGAAAGTCCCCAGGCCGACGCACGGAAGTCTTGCGCCGCTTTTGAGAATCTTCTTGGGGACTTTATCCGGATCGACGCCGTCGGGGTCGCCTTTAAAAATCCGCTCTTTCTGAGTTACAGCCATTTACATACCGCCGTGGATGATTTACTACTGTATTTCATTTAATTTCTTCGTCGAACACCACTGCTACTTTGCCGCATTTGCCCTCATTCATAAGAGTATAGGCTTCGGAGACCTCATCGAGTGTAAAACGATGAGTTACCAGGTCTTCCGGATGGATGCCCCAGCGAACGAGACGCTCGACCAGTTCCTCCATGAGCCAGATGCTTGTCACCCACGAGCCGAAAATGGTCTTCTGCTCATGGATAATGTCAGGGCTTGGGTTAAATTCAACTGTACCGCCTTCGCCGACCATTGCAATCTTTCCCCATTTACGGGTCGCCCTTATGGAAAGCTGTCGCCCCTGGGTATTGCCCGAACAGTCGATAGCGCGTTCGACTCCGTTGTCATGAGTTATCGTAAGAATCTCTTTAAGCGTATCCGGCCCCGAAACAAATACATGGTCGGCAAGTTTTTTGTCCTCTGCTATTCTGCATCGTTCCGGAGTCACGTCGACACCGATAAGCCTCTGAGCACCCATGGCTTTTGCAACCATAAGTGTAGCCAGCCCTACCGGGCCGAGGCCGACAACGAGAACATCGTCATTACCGCAAATCCCTATTTTCTGTAGCGCTTCGTATACGGTTCCAAAACCGCATGCCACCTGCGCACCGTCAGTGTAGGTTAGTTCATCGGGTAGGTGGATACAATCCCTTTCTTCGGCAAGAAGATAGGGCGCCATACCTCCGTCGCGTTGCCACCCGTATGCAGCTCGGAGCGGGCTTGTACAGCTTATCATGTAGCCCCTGCGGCAATCGTTGCAGAGACCGCAACCCGAGATATGGTACACTGCAACCCTGTCACCTTCCTTGAACCTCCTCATTCCGGACCCGCATTTCACGATCTGACCTGCAGGCTCATGTCCCGCAATCTTGTTCTGGTATCCTTCCGGGCCTTTGCCTAGATGTTCACGGTAGATGGCCCGGATATCGCTTCCGCATATCGTTGAGGATTTCATTTTAATGAGTACCTGACTATGGCCTGGCGTCGGGATTTGAACCTCCCTTATCTCAACAGTACTATCGCCCGGGAGATAGGCCGCTTTCATCATTTCTGCCATATAATCACTCTCCTCCATTCGTAGACTGTTTTTTGGAATTCAAACCAAACATAGTACACCATCACAAAATAGTTGCATATATAAATTATCATTCATTGTAACAAATAATAAAGAAAACCTCTAAAGAAGTCAAGAGTATAACATCTTGCCTATGTTGAATCCAAGGCACATGGCTTACACTTCAAAGAGGAATTAGAGATAAAAAGAGTAGATTTAAATCCAAAGGTAAGCCTAAAGTAATGTTAACGGGGTCAGAGCTTGAAATGTAGAGAGAAGTTAGTAGTAAGGAGTTAGAAGTTAGAATCCCAACCACCACCCCAAAGGCTAAAAAAAACGAGGGGATAAAACTTTCAATTCAAAAAGAAGAAAAAGAGAGTCTTGTCTTTAGTCTCTGATCGATAGTCCTTAGTCCCCTACCCCCACCTAAAAAAAATCAAAAACAAAAAATTGTTTTAGAAAACTTAAAAGATTTTTCAAAAAAGATTGGCGAAATTGCATTTAAAAAAGCAAAGAAAAAAAATTACTCTTAACTGCTTTATGCAACTAAATCAAAAGGACTAAAACAGTCTTGCGCCTACGGATAACCTAAAAGCGTCATAAATACCTTCATCTGAACCAAAATCCAAAAATATACCTGATTCAGCAAAAACAGAAAACTTATCATTTAGACCATACTCGATTCCACAACCTATCTTACCTTCTAAAAAAGTACCTTCAGTAGAAAGGATAATCGGATCGAACCAGAGGGTACCATAAGGAGTAATTTTACCTCTCGGAAAACACACCATAAGACAAAGCATCCCATCATGAGGACCAGTCACCCCGCTAGAAAAAAGATGATCTACTTCAACTTCATTACCCCATATAAATATCCTGCCCAAATGAACCCTCAAACCTACTCTCTCATTAAAATTAAGTATTAAATTTGGGCCCAAAGCATAGCAATTCCTATATGCATTTCGATAAATAGAAGCCCTCGCCTCCAAATCAATCCCCTTCCACGCCAACGCCGCATACGAAAAAAACACCACCAATAAAACTACAAACAATCTCTTACAACGCCCTATTAGTAACATTTCACAAATCTCCTTTTTTATTTTTAGAATACAGAGTGCTTTGTTTTATAAAGTATAAACATATTTTTAAATTTGTCAAGGGAAAAAATCAAAAACCGGTTTGATTTTTGTTTTAAAAAATAGGCAATATTAAAAAACTTCGTTTTTGGTTAAATAGTTGAGTGGTAAAGTCGTCGAATAGTAAAAACTCTAAGGACATCAAATGCAAAAAATGTATTTTTGTTTTTTATTGACTATCGACCAGTGACTGATGGCTGATAACTCTACTTTCTACATTGACAGAGCTTGTATTTCTTTTATAATTCTGATATGGAAGTTACAAAAATGAAATTTAAATACTTACTTTTAATTTGCCTGTTCCCTATCTTTTCTCAGGGACAGGTTGTCGAAGGTTTTAAACAGCAAAATGATAAAATAGAGGTTAATCTATCCAACGGAATACTGAGCATATATCCATTGACAGAAAGTGTTATCAGAATCAAATTTTATAAAGATGCTGGAGAACAGGTGCCTGAGCTTATTTTTAATTCGGAAGCTACATCGCCGGAGTTTCAGGTTTCCGAAACTCATAATAATCTTAGGATAGAAGTAAAGAACATGATTGTTGAAATGGATAAACAATCCGGGAAATTGTCCTTTGCCGATCAAACTGGGAGAATATTCCTGCGCGAAAAAGCCGGTACACGGAAATTAATAACCGATTCTTTTATGGGCGAACCTTGCTTTGTGGCAGAACAGAGTTTTGAATCACCAAATGACGAATTTATTTTTGGCTTAGGGCAGTTCCAGGATGGACATTATAATCTGAAGAGGGTCAGCCGACGTTTAACACAGGTCAATTCCCAAATTTCGTTACCATTTATCTACTCAAGCAAAGGATATGGTTTACTCTGGCATCAATATGGGCTTACCGATTTTAATCCGGCTGACAATTTTGTAGCACTCAAAAAACAAGATTCATCCGCCGGCAAAAACAAGATGGCTGAAGTTACAACCGCAACCGGGACACAAAAAGTATCGCAAAATCAGTCGTTATACACCGGGAAATTTGAAGTTTCGGTTGATGGAGTTTATTCCATCTTTCTTGATTTGGGCGATATGGACAACCGTCAGTATGTCGTTATCGACGGAAAACCATGCATAGACATGAGTAATTTTTGGCTTCCGCCCACTGCATGTGCGCTGGTGGATTTAAAAGCCGGAGAACACCAGGTACAATTGGTCTGCAAATCGAACAACACACCCGGGGTGTCGTGGAAACTTACAGATGATTTTACCACGTTTCGTTCTCCCAATGCCAAGCTGCTTGATTATGTAGTGTTTTACGGACCTTCGGCTGACAGCGTCATAGCCGCTTATCGGAATCTTTCTGGTAATGTTCCTATGCTACCTCGTTGGGCATATGGCTTCTGGCAATGCCGTGAACGTTATACTTCAGGAATACATCTGGTGGAAACCGTCAGGGAATTCCGGAGAAGAAATCTCCCGATGGATGTGATTGTACAGGACTGGCAATACTGGGGCAAAAATGGCTGGGGCGTCCCACAGTTCGACGAAACCCATTATCCCAATCCGTCAGGTTTTATCAAAGAGTTACACGATTTGAATGCTCATTTTAATATTTCGATTTGGTCAAACCCGGATAAAAATTCAAGAATAGGTCGGGAGTACGTGGCAAAAAATCGCTATATTCCCAATAGCCCTTGGTTAGATTATTTCAACCCGGAAACAAGAAAAGAATACTGGAATACCTTAAAAGAAAACTTATTTATTCACGGTGTCGATTCGTGGTGGATGGATGCCACCGAACCCGAAAATGATGCTTTAAGAGGGGTAAAAACATACATCGGATTGGGCGATTTTTACCGTTTAACCTATCCATTGTTAGTAAGCCAGTCTGTTTATGAAGGACAGCGCAAAACAACATCCGAAAAAAGGGTCTGTATCATGACACGGTCGGCTTTTCTCGGTCAGCAAAGATATGGTACCATAAACTGGTCGGGCGATGTTGGCGGGAACTGGGATGCCTATAAACGTCAAATTGTGGCCGGATTAAATTATACTATTACCGGATTGCCATACTGGACTACTGACATTGGCGGGTTCTTTCGCCCAGGGAATTCACAATATACTGACGAAAAATACCAAGAGTTACTGACACGGTGGTATCAATGGAGCGTTTTTAATCCTATTTTTCGTATCCATGGATATCAATCCGAAACCGAGCCCTGGAAGTATGGGGAAATAGTTGAAGAAAACATGCGAAATATGCTGAATCTGCGTTACCGCTTACTTCCTTATATATATTCCGAAGCATGGCAAATTAAGAAAAACGGATCGACCATGATGCGTCCGTTAGTAATGGATTTCAGAGAAGATGCAACGGCTACTGACCAACCCTTTGAATACTTGTTCGGTAAATCCATTCTGGTGGCTCCGGTCACCGAACCGGGTGTGAATGAGTGGAATGTTTATTTGCCAAAATCAGCTTCGTGGTTTGATTTCTGGACAGGAAAACAATTTAAAGGCGGTCAAATAATAACGACATCAGCACCTCTAAACATAATTCCTCTTTTTGTTAGGGCTGGTTCAATCATTCCGATGGGACCGTTCATACAGTATTCCACAGAGAAAAGCGACCCTGTTGAAATCAGAATCTATCCCGGCGCTGACGGCGAGTTTACGCTATATGAAGATGAAAATGACAATTACAATTATGAAAAGGGGCTTTATTCAATCATTACTTTTAGCTGGAACGATAGTAAAAAGGTGTTGACCATAAGCGATCGAAAAGGTTCATTCCCCGGAATGCTTAAAAAGCGCCATTTCAACATTGTACGAGTTGCAAAAAATAAAGGCGCCGGAATGGATGTTATTGAGAGTATCGATAAAGAGGTAACCTATAAAGGAAAGAAAGTAAAGGTTAAGCTGTAAAGATATAATTTTAAACGGGGAACGAATT
>Ga0315545_1003796_pt1 | contig 12749 bp, 13 predicted proteins | sample SalMarSW160210MG_FD_203096 | JGI IMG/M metagenome (GOLD analysis project Ga0315545, IMG submission 203096) | Salt marsh sediment microbial communities from the Plum Island Ecosystem LTER, Massachusetts, United States - Salt Marsh Sediment SW1602-10 ... | reverse complement strand
CAGGAGCTTTGGGGCTTCACCCAAATTGGAATATTGTAATGACGGAAAGATCGAGTATGATGAAAGCGCCATGGCAGAGTCTATTTTAATATATGTGCCTGTTATTGATTCCGGTATTAATAAATCCATCGGTGTTATAAAGGCTGTATGCGATATTACTGCTATTAAGATGGAGTTATAAATGGCCACAAAAACCTTAAGGTCCAAAATACTGACAACCTTGATGATCGCCTCTCTGCTAACGGTATTATTGGCGATATTCGGTATTGTCGGGGTTAATCATGTTGCCAGGACCGCAAACATGACAATTAATGAACGTATGCCAATAATGAAATGCAGTATGCGGGCTCAAAATGCAATTCTGTTAGGGCCATCTATTATAGATCAAGTCTTGCTGGTACAAAAGTATGACGATATTGACAAAATCAGAATCCTTGAGGGGAAATTTCGGAACAGCCTAATAATATTTGACATGTACATCAAGGCAATAATTTTGGGAAGCGAAAGCAATGCATTTAAAAAATCATCGGGCGGGCTCACTTATGCTGAATGGGAGAAAAATGACTTGGCAGGACTCATTATAATTAAACAGGTTCCCCATCAGATAAAGGAATTTGCCAAAGAAGCAGTTCTACATCATAACCAGTATATAAAGTATGCAAAAGAGGTTATAAGAACTCAAAAAAGAGTTTTAAGATTAAAACTTTCAGGAAAATTTGAAGAAATTAAAAAGCTAAAGGCTGAACAGATAAAAGATACAAAGATGGCAACCCATTATAATGAGATGACGAATGAAATACTCGAACAACTCTCTTTGGCTGTCAATCGCTATTTTAATAGTGCCAGTGAAGAAATCATCGATACGCAAGATCTCATATTAAAATTACTATTAACTATCTCTTTTATAGTAATCTTTTTTTGCATTATATTTGGAATATTTATTTCCAGATCCATTTCAAGGCCAATCGTAGAATTGACTGAAGTAACCGAAGAAATAGCAAACGGCAATCTATCAAAGCAACTGAAGATTAAATCAGAAGGTGAGATCGGCAGGTTGGCCGATTCATTCAACAAAATGGTTAAAGAAATTATTAAATATAAAAATAATTTGGAAAAAAAGAACAAAGATCTAGAATCGTCTCACGAACAACTCGAGCAGGTCATTGAGCGTGCCAACCAGTTGGCCCTTGAAGGACAAGTCTCCAGCATAGCCAAGAGCGAGTTTTTGGCCAACATGAGCCATGAAATCCGAACGCCCATGAACGGCGTAATCGGCATGATAGAGCTTTTAAAGGATACCGATTTAACACCCGATCAAATTGAGCTGGCGAATTCGGTTACAAAAAGCGCCGAATTTCTTCTGTCTATTATCAATGATATACTCGATTTTTCAAAAATCGAAGCCGGAAAACTCGAACTGGAATCCATAGACTTTGATCTAAGAACCTCCCTTGAAGGCATAAGCGATATGCTGGCGCTAAAAACTTCTGAAAAAGGAGTCGAATTCATCTGCAATATTGATAACGATATACCGTCACGTCTTAAGGGGGATCCCGGACGCTTTAGACAGATTCTTATAAACCTTGGCGGAAATGCAATCAAGTTTGTTGAAAAAGGAGAAGTCTCAATACATGCATCTTTAGAAAACGAAAGCGACCATGAGGTTACCATTAAATTTAAAGTGATCGACACCGGCATCGGAATCCCCAAGGACCGAATAGATTGCCTGTTTGATTCATTTACACAGGTGGACGCTTCAACAACCAGAAAATACGGCGGTACCGGACTGGGGCTTGCGATTTCAAAACAGCTTGCCGAACTCATGGGCGGACAGATCGGTGTTGAAAGCGAAGAAGGAAAGGGATCTACGTTTTGGTTTACAGCCATATTTGAAAAACAGTCTTTATCAAAGGAAGATGACTTTGCCGTCGTGGAAGATATCAAAGGTCAAAACATTTTGGTGGTTGATAACAATGCAACCCTCCGCCGGGTTTTTTCGGAATACCTGACGTCGTGGGGATGCGGCTTTGATGAAGCAGATAACGGAGAAGATGCTCTTGACAAACTCATAAAGGCCAGGCGAAGGAATGATCGGTTTAGCGCAGCTATAATAGACAAGTATATACCGGGCATGGACGGTGAAACCCTTGGCCTCAAAATAAAGGCCGACCCGACCCTTTGCGATACAGCCCTTATTATGACAACTTCCATGGGTGAACGGGGAGATGCGTCACGCCTAAAGAAAGCCGGCTTTGCCGCTTTTATGACTAAACCTGTTAAAAAATCACAACTGTATGACTGTATCAGAACAGTTTTGGGCAAAGCAACGTCACCGGAAAAAGAATTACCGATTGTCACCCGATATACCCTTGAAGAAAATAAAGTGGCCGATCTGCCTGACGAATTGAATTATAATATACTCCTTGCCGAAGACGACAAGATAAACCAGAAGGTTGCAACAAGTATGTTGAAAAAGATGGGACACAATGTGGTTGTTGTAAATAACGGCAAAGAAGCGGTTAAAGCATATAAAGACAATGAATTCGATCTGATTTTAATGGACGGCCAGATGCCGGAAATGGATGGACTGGAAGCCACCAGAAAAATTCGGAATGCGGATTTCGAATTGCAAAATAAAATGAAAAAAATTCCTGATTCAAAATCCAAAATCGGGAGAATTCCGATCATTGCCGTTACAGCAAATGCCATGAAAGGCGACCGCGAACGGTTTCTGGCCGCCGGCATGGACGACTACATAGCAAAGCCGATCAAAAGAGCGGACTTTGCAGAAGTGATCGCACGATGTATGAAATGATTTTTTGCTCAGGGTTCACGAAAAATAATAAGATATGAACCGTTACCCTATATTTTATACAACTTTATTTGAAAGAATTGGTGAAATCCTATGAAAGTTTATGTGGCAAGACAGCCTATTTTCAAAAAAAACAAAAAATTGTACGGATATGAGCTCCTTTTCCGGGGAGGTATGGAGAACACCTTTCCGGATATAGATGGTGATACGGCCACATCCAAACTCCTATCCAATAGTTTCTTTAATATTGGAATTGATCGGCTGACCGGCGGAAAAGTGGCATTTATCAACTTTACGCAAGAGTTGCTGATCAGAAAAATACCCATGATGTTTCCCATTGAAAATATAATGGTGGAAATATTAGAGGACGTAAGACCCGATGAAGAGGTTGTTAATGCCTGCCTTGACATCTCCAAGGCCGGCTATGCAATCGCTCTGGATGACTTTGTCTTTAAAAACGAACTCAAGCCTTTAATCGAGCTGGCGCACATAATTAAAATCGACTTCATGCTCAGCCCAATTGAAGAAATCAGGCAACTGTTGAACATGTTAAAAGGCTATAAAATTAAATTGCTTGCCGAAAAAATAGAGACATACGATGAATTTGAAAAGGCTCTATCAATGGGATTTACTTATTTTCAGGGATATTTTTTCAGCAAACCTGAAATCCTTTCAGGCAAAGAGGTTACTCCTAACAAAATCAATCTGTTGCAAATAGTCGTCGAAGCAAATAAAAAGGAATGCAGTTTTGATAAACTGGAAAAATTCATTAACAGGGATGTATCGATTTCCTATAAACTATTACGTTTTATAAACTCGGCGTTTTTTAAACGGGCCTGCGAAATCACTACTATCAAGCATGCCATTGTTTTAGTGGGGGAAAAAGAAATAAAGCGATTTATTTCTCTGGTTGCAACAGCAGAACTTGCTTCCGATAAGCCTGATGAGCTTGTCCGGACATCCATTATTAGAGCAAGGTTTTGTGAGCTTTTGGGTATAAACAGCCGGAACGGAACAGACGTTTCAGAACTTTTTCTAATGGGCCTTTTTTCCCTTATTGATGCCATGCTCGATAATACCATGGAAAATATAATGAAAGACCTTCCTCTTTCGAAAAATATCAAACAGGCTCTGATAGAGGCAAAGGGTGAGCTGGTCGATTATTTAAGATTTGTTTCTTACTATGAAACAGCGAATTGGGACCAATGCGCTTCAATAATTTCAAAAATTCGTGTGGACGAGGATAAGATCCCGGAATTTTATCAAGATGCTGTGAACTGGGCGGATTCTTATATCGCCTAAATGCTCTAACTCGTAAATTGAATGCTTATCGTGTTATCCAGCCGCAATATGAAGCCACAGGGAAAAAGTCACCGCCGACAATATTGTACTTGTTGAAAGGGCTGCCACCGCAAAAGCTGTATCGCCGTTCATCTCCTTTGCCATTACATAGGTTATTGTGGCTGTAGGCGATGCCAGCAGGATAAGACCGGGGAGGTAGTCCTGGAGTGCCAGGCCGAATACACGATATAAGGTAAAACCCAGGCCGGGAAGCAGGAACAGTTTCATAAAGCTTGAACAAAGAACTCGAAGTATCCTCAACTGCATCAAATCAAAAGAAAGAGAGGCTCCGATAACCAGTAATGCCATGGGGAGTGCAAGACCGCTTAAAATATTGAGACTGCGGTCGATAACAAGAGGAACCCGCAATCCTGCCAGGGAAAACACTATCCCGCCTATTGCGGACAAAATAACAGGATTGCCCAGTATTCTCATAACCACACTCAGCTTATTTTCTGGCACTGAAGTATTGGCTGAATTTAACTGAAGAACGACGACTGCAAGAAAATTCTGCAATATCATTATAAACCCGGCAATGATACCGGCCCGCACAAATCCTTCATTACCGAGGGAATAGTAAGCAACGGCAAGACCGATATACCCCAAATTCCCATGAAAGGAAGACTGAATAAAAGTACCCAGCTCCCTTGGCCTTATACGACTCAATAATCCCACACCCCAGGCCACCGCAAAAACAACCAGAACGGAAAGCAGGGTAATAAACAAAACTTTAATATCAAATCTTGCTTTTAAGGAGGCTTTGGAGATCGCATGAAAAATCATGGCGGGAATTGCCAGATAATAGACAAGACGGTTTGCGGGATCTAAAAATTCAAAGGGAATAAATCCTTTCCAGCGGGCAAACCATCCAAGGATGATTATGGCAAATATCGGAATTATGGTGGTTGCAATATTCATATTGACTGTTTAATCCATTTATATTATTCATTTTCTCCAGTGAAACGACCATTCAAAGAAAAAAGGAGCCTTTTTTGCCGAACATTTCATGTGCGCGTCGCCGGATGCCGACTTAGGGTCAAAAGCATTGAGCTTCGATCAAACTTAGTTTCAAAGGATCGACCGACACTGGTTTTTCTACATGAAGGCCTTGGCTGTATCGAGCTCTGGCGGGATTTCCCGGAAACACTCTGTGAAGCGACCGGCTGCTCCGGATTGGTATACGACAGAAAAGGCTATGGCAGCTCCGAAAAGTTTGAAGATCCATGGCCGCCGGACTACCTGCAGAAAGAATCTTTAACATACCTGCCCGAACTGTTAAAGGAATGTAATATTGACCATACCATTCTAATTGGACACAGCGACGGCGGTACCATTGCATTAATCACCGCCGCCATTCATGGCAACTTGGTTTGTGCTATAATTACTGAAGCAGCACACATCTTTGTTGAAGAACAAACAATTACAGGCATCCGTAAAGCTGTTGAGGCGTTTGAAACAACTCCTTTAAAGGAAAAGCTCGCCCGCTATCACAAAGAGAATACAGAAACGATTTTTTACCGCTGGGCGGACAGATGGCTTTCACCCGAATTTTTGAAATGGAATATTGAAAGATATCTTCCTAAAATCGTCTGCCCAATCCTTGTACTTCAGGGGTGTGATGATGAGTATGGAACCCCTGCCCAAATCCAAGGCATCGTCGGTCATGTATCCGGACCTGTCTATTCAAAACTGATACCGGACTGCAGGCATGTCCCCCATTATCAGGCAAAAAATGCTGTTTTATCCGAGATGACACAATTTATAAGAACAATCGTTTCATAGAAACTAACCGTTTAGTCCGAATATTTCATGAAAATTTTCGAGAGGCCTTTTTATTAGCAATGAAAAGCCTTTGTTATTTACAATTTTATTTCTAGTTGTTAGGTGACAGTTTGTACCGAAATTTTTCTTGTTCAATTTCTCAAAAATTTTCACCCTTCGGGCGTATCCGAGGCCCCCATCTCCCCGCTTTAAGTACAATAAAAAAGGCCCTTTCTTTTCATGCAGGGCCTTTTGATATTAAGATTGGAGGGACGGGTTATTCTTTTACTTCGGAATCTCCGGCATCATCTTCAGCTTTTTTAGCTTCAGGTTCTTTGGATTCAGTTTCTTCTGATTCAACAGGCACCTCAGCTTTCTCCTCAAATTTATCATCTGAATCTTCAGCAGTCGATTCGGTTTTTACTTCTACTTCTTTTTCTTCAACCACATCCTCTTTTTTATCTACCATGCCTTTTTCTTCTTCAGCCGCCTTTTCTTCCGATGCAGTCTCTTTTTTCTCTTCCGCTTCTTTCTTTTCGGCAACCTGCTTTTTCTTTACAGCAACTTTGGCTTTCTTTTTTCTTTTTTTCTTCTTTTTCCCCTCTTCGGAATAAATCAACTCTATCAAAGAAATCGGTGCTGCATCACCGGGCCGTGTCCCGAGTTTAACAATACGGGTATAACCGCCAGATACGGAGCCATACCTTTCGGCAGCTTCCGCAAACAGCTTAAAAACCACGTCCTTTTCCCTTATGATTGAAAGCGCCTGGCGCCTTGCATGAACATCACCTCGTTTTGCCAGCGTAATCAAATTATCGGCCCATCGCCTTAATTCCTTTGCTTTGACATCAGTTGTACGAATACGCTCATGTTTAAAGAGAGAGGTAACCATATTTCTGAACATGGCAGTCCTGTGACTACTCGTTCTATTTAATTTTAAACCGGCTTTTCGATGTCTCATGGAACAAACTACTCTCCTTCCTCTACATCTTCCTCAGGCGGCTCAAATCCTTCCAGCTTCATCCCAAGAGAAAGATCCATTTCACTTAAGACTTCTTTAATCTCATTTAGAGATTTTCTTCCAAAGTTTTTGGTTTTTAGCATCTCTGCCTCGGTTTTGCTTACCAACTGATAAATTTTGACGATATTGGCATTCTTAAGACAGTTTGCACTTCGTACGGAAAGTTCAAGTTCTTCAACACTTTTGTAAAGATTCTCATTAAATTTAATCTTTTCCTTCTCTTCGACTTTTTTCTCAGGTTCCGGTTCAAGATCTTCGTCAAAAGTAATAAAATGGGTCATCTGCTCCTTTAAAATCTTAGCTGCATATGCAACAGCATCCTCAGGCAAGATACTCCCGTCTGTCCAGACCTCTAAGGTAAGTTTGTCATAGTCGGTTTTCTGGCCGACACGGGCATTGCCTACCACATAGGTTACCCGTTTAATCGGTGAGAAAACCGCATCTATCGGTATTGTCCCTAAGGGTGCGTCTTCATCCTTGTTTGCTTCGGATAAAGAATACCCTTTTTCTGTTTTGACAGTCATGGTCATTTTCAATTTAGCGCCATCCGAAAGTGTTGCAATATGCTGATCAGAATTTATCACCTCACATCTTCCGTCATCGCTGATGATATCCCCTGCAGTAACTTCACCTTTTCCCTCCGCATCGATGCGGACTGTTTTCGGTTCAGGATCGGAAACCTTAAAACGCACTTCTTTTAGATTTAGGATGATTTCGGAGACATCTTCGTATATGCCTTCAATAACACTGAATTCGTGCATAACGCCATCAATCTTTATAGATACAATAGCGGCCCCATAAAGAGAAGAAAGTATGATCCGCCTTAAAGAGTTCCCAATTGTTATGCCAAACCCCCTTTCAAGAGGTTCACAAACGAACTTGCCGTAAGAAGGATTACTGTTTACCTGGACCTTTTCCGGCTTTATCATCTCTTGCCAGTTCATGCACATAAGCTCATTCGATGACATTATTATATCTCCAAATTTTAGTCTCAGAGGTTGATCAGAGGGATATGTGAAAGGCGATATTGGGGCTGTATTATCTTACATTCAACATCTCATATCCCAGATCTCGCTTTACTTGGAATAAAGCTCCACTATAAGTTGTTCCTGAATGGGAGTTGTTATATCTTCGCGGGTGGGGAAACTTTTTACAATCCCTTTAAAATTCTCTTTTTCCAAATCGAGCCATTGTGGAACGCCCCGCCGTACCACAAGACCGAGTGAATCTTCTATGGCCTGAATCTTACGGCTTTTCTCCCGGACCTCGACCACATCACCTTCTTTAATAAGGTATGACGAAATATTAACTTTCCTACTGTTAACAAGAAAGTGATTGTGCCCAACAAAATGGCGACCTTGACTGCGAGAATTAACAAATCCCAGACGATAAACCACATTGTCAATCCTACGTTCCAGCATTACCAGTAAATTTATTCCGGTTATGCCTCTTTGGTTATCTGCCCTCTTGAAAAACAGATGAAACTGTTTTTCTGAAAGCCCGTACATACGTTTTATTTTCTGTTTTTCTCTTAGCTGAATTCCGTAGTCTGAAATTTTCCTTCCACGGCGCTGACCGTGCTGACCCGGCGGATAACTCCGTCGATCAAAAGCACATTTGTCGGAATAACAACGATCTCCTTTGAGAAACAGCTTCAAGTTTTCGCGCCGACAAAGCCGGCATACCGAACCTATATATCGTGACAAGTATTCCCCCCTAGCTTCTTATTTATAAATTTTGTGATTCTTGTGGCAAAATTTTCTAAAAATTATGATTCCCTTATCGAAAATAATTGTATATTTTCGATTGAAAATTGAATCGTTAAGGATTTCCTCTAATTTTATTTTTATAAACAAAAACAATAAAGCAAAGCAACCACATTAAATAGTTTCCATCCAGAAATGGCCCTTTTCCGCAATCTCTGCGTCAATCTGCGGAATTACTTGTGCGGCGTACCACTTGTACGCCTCCGCGTAATTCCTTGATTTCCTTGACCTTGCGAAAAATTGATCATTTCTGCATTGGAAACTTAATTTGTACCCAATATAGATTTATGGATGGGCACTAAATAGTCAATCGTCAATAATCAATAATCATTTTTTTAAACCCTGCGTCGTTTTGGCGGCCGACAGCCATTATGTGGTATGGGTGTTACGTCTTTAATCATCACAACATTGAATCCTGCGGCCTGCAGCGATCGAAGGGCTGATTCTCTACCGGATCCAGGACCTTTGACATACACCTCAACATTTTTCATCCCATGCTCCATTGCCTTTTTTGCTGCATCTTCCGCTGCAAGCTGAGCAGCAAATGGAGTGCTCTTCCGTGATCCCTTAAAGCCCTGAACACCCGAACTGGACCAGGCTATAACATTTCCGGCAGGATCTGTAATTGTAACGATTGTATTATTAAACGTAGACTGGATATGTACAATGCCGGTCGATATATTCTTCTTTTCTCTCTTTCTGGCCCGGATTTTCTTTTTCGCCATGTATTATGCCTCTGCCTTTTTACTGGTTTACTTCTTTTTAACTCCGCCTTTTTTCTTTATAGCAGACCGTTTCGGTCCTTTTCGCGTACGTGCATTTGTGCTTGTCCGCTGTCCCCGCACCGGAAGAGATTTTCGATGGCGAAGCCCACGATAAGATCCCAGATCCATCAATCTCTTTATATTCATAGAGACTTCTGTACGAAGTTCTCCCTCAACTTTGTATTCGCTGTCAATCACCTTGCGAATTCTATTAACATCAGACTCTGACAAATCATCTGTCTTGGTATCCAGATTAATATTAAGGTTCTGGAGTATTCGTTTTGATATGCTTGGACCTATACCATAAATATATGTCAGCCCTATCTCAATCCGCTTACGCCTTGGTAAATCAACACCCGCAATTCTTGCCAAAACTTGTCCTCCTTTATCCTTGCCTTTGTTTGTGTCGCTTATTTTCGCAGATAACTCTGACAACTCCTTTCCTGCGAACGATCTTACACTTAGCGCATATCTTCTTGACCGATGCCCTGACTTTCATACGACAAACTCCTTAAGTTCGATACCGATCAACTCTTTATTTTGATCTGTATGTTATTCTGCCGCGGGACAGATCGTAGGGTGAAAGCTCAACCGTAACTTTGTCCCCGGGAAGGATTTTTATAAAATGCATACGCATCTTTCCGGAAATATGGGCAAGCACCTGGTGCTTATTTTCAAGTTCTACCTTGAACATTGCATTGGGCAGGGTTTCAAGCACCGTGCCCTCAACCTTAATCGCCTCTTCCTTTGCCATATTGTATCCCCCGTCGCTCCTTATTTAGTGCCTGAACGAAAACTGTCTTTTCCGCCAATATCTGCGTCAGACTCAAATTTTAACCCGCCACCGAACTTTGGTGGGTTAATCCTCGAAATACTACCAGTATTACTGTGGTTAAAATTTTCGTGTTGACTCGGGGCATCCATGCCCCTTGCCCTTGCGGGCAGCTTGATAGCTGTCCAAATCTGCTATCCTGCAGATTTGCCCTTGATCTTAACGAAAAATCCTAGTTTTCGTTCGAGCACTATTTAAGACAATCAGAATCGACCCTACATTTTAGGCCCGTTTCTTTTTTAAAAATCCTTCGTAGTGGCGGGTCAGCATGTGAGATTCTATCTGTTGAATCGTATCGATCGCCACCCCCACAATGATCAGAAGTGCGGTGCCGCCGAAATAAAAAGGAACGTTAAACTTTGTTATCAAAACCGATGGAAGTACACATACTGCAGAAACATATATGGCGCCTCCAAGTGTAATACGGGTCAAAACCCTGTCAATATGATCCGCCGTCCGTTTACCCGGACGGATCCCAGGAATATATCCGCCCTGCTTTTTCATATTGTCGGCAACGTCAGCAGGGTTAAATGTGACCGCAGTATAAAAATAACAGAAAAAGAATATAAACCCGACATATAGCGATTCATACACAATATTGCCCGGTCTCACCGCCGAAGCCAAACTCTGCATCCACGGAATGGCTATGAAACTGGCTATAGTTGCTGGAAACATTATAATTGATGATGCAAAAATCGGAGGTATGACACCGGATGTATTAACTTTTAACGGCAGATGGGTACTCTGGCCACCATACATCTTGCGGCCGACAACCCTTTTGGCATATTGAACCGGTATCCGTCTCTGCCCCTGTTCCATATAAATAATGAAAGCCACGACAAGTATCATCAGTACAAGCAAAATGAGCACGGAAAATATTCCCATTTCACCGGTTGAAAGGAGACGGAACGTGTTTCGGATTGCATTCGGCATCCGGACAATAATACCGGCAAAGATAATCAGTGAAATACCGTTACCTATGCCACGTTCGGTAATCTGTTCACCCAGCCACATAATAAATGCTGTTCCAGCCGTCAGGGTCATAACCGTCATTATCCTGAATTCCCAACCAGGATGTATCACCACCGGAGCGCCGCTGGGGGAACTCATACTTTCAAGCCCGACACTAATACCAAATCCCTGGATGACACTTAACAATATAGTTCCGTAACGGGTGTACTGGGTAATTTTTTTGCGTCCCTGCTCACCTTCCTTTGACAAGCGTTCAAGATGCGGTATGGTTACAGTTAATAGCTGCAAAATTATCGACGCACTAATATAGGGCATAATTCCGAGAGCAAAAACAGAAAGCCGTTCTAATGCGCCGCCCGAAAACATATCAAAAAGACCAAGCAACGTCCCTTTTTTCCCTGCAAAAAAGGTAGCCAGTGCCGCACCGTCGATACCCGGTGTAGGAACGTGAACGCCCACACGGTAGACAACAAGGAGTGCTAATGTGACATAAATCCTTTTTTTTAGTTCAGGAATCTTGAATATATTACCAAACCCGCCGCCAACCATGCTACAATACCTCTACCTTCCCACCGGCTTGGATGATCTTCTCCCTGGCACTTTTACTGAGCATATTTATTTTTATTGTCAGAGGTGTTTTGATCTCGCCATGGCCGAGTAGTTTAATACCGTCTCTTCTCCCTTTAACAAGACCAACCCGAACAAGTGTCGCTTCGTCCACAATACTGCCGCTTTCAAATTTTGACAGATCACGAATATTAATTACCGCTATCTTCTTTTTGAAAATATTTGTAAAGCCACGTTTTGGAAGGCGGCGATGGAGAGGCATCTGCCCGCCCTCGAAACCGGGCCTTACGCCACCGCCGGAGCGGCTGTTATATCCCTTTGTCCCTCTACCGGCTGTTTTGCCTTTTCCTGATCCGACTCCGCGCCCCACACGTTTTCGGGGTCTGCGGGATCCTTTTGGGGGTGACAATTCATTCAATTTCATCAATCTTCTCCTCAACGTTAACCAGGTGCGATACAGCGTTGACCATTCCACGAATGGAAGCCGTATTTTTAAGCTCAACCGTTCGGTTAATTTTTGTCAGCCCCATGCCGCGCAATACCCTGCGGTGCTTTTCCGGTCTTCCAATCATACTTTTAACAAGAGTTATTTTTAATGTTCCGGCCATTTATGATTCCTTCTAACTTACAATTGTCGACATCGGATGGGTTATCGCAAATCTATTTTAATGTCTCGAAAATTCTACAACATATTGATATTTAGTTTTATTTAATGGCAACCTGTTTATACCATCAGAATGGAAGAATGGAATGTTGGAGTATTGGTAGTAAAAGCGGAACTAAACCATTTTAATTGTAAAAAACTCCTTTCCTTCAACTTCGTTCAGGGCAAGCTCACCCTTCATTCCATTACTCCATTGTTCCATTATTCCAATTGGGGCGAAGCCCCTATGTTCAACTCGTTGGAAGAAAT
>Ga0315545_1003795_pt1 | contig 12750 bp, 9 predicted proteins | sample SalMarSW160210MG_FD_203096 | JGI IMG/M metagenome (GOLD analysis project Ga0315545, IMG submission 203096) | Salt marsh sediment microbial communities from the Plum Island Ecosystem LTER, Massachusetts, United States - Salt Marsh Sediment SW1602-10 ... | reverse complement strand
CGATCTCCGAGAGAATCGACGCGAACGCATCCTCGGATATCCACTCGCCATCTACCTGGACCCGCTCACGCACATTGAGCAAATGCGGAGATGTGAAGAGCCCGACCTTGAGCATCGAGCTCTTGAGCACCGAGGCGAGCATCGCACACGTCGAGCCCTTCCCCTTGGTGCCAGCCACGTGGACAATATCGAAGTTCGTCTGTGGACTCGAAAGCAGAGCTAGAAGCTCGAGAAAGGCCTCAAGGTCAAGGGTCCGAGTATCATACGTGAAACGTGAGGTCCGCTCGAAATCAACGAAACTGTAAAGGTAGTCAAGCGATTGCTGGAAATTCATTGAACGGCAACTGACCGTGGCTGCGTCATAATACTACTATATGCAATAACGTGGAGTGGAAAACGCAGGCGGGCGCAGATCGTGACCAAATCTGGTGGAGCTGGCGGGATTCGAACCCGCGACCCTTTGTCTGCCAGACAAATGCGCTCCCAACTGCGCCACAGCCCCACTGTAACATGGATGGGTTTACTACGGGTGTAACTCAGGTTAGGTGCTAAACCCTGTTGGAGCTACGACCGGTGGCTATTCCTTCTCTCTAACAAATACAATGTTTATCGAGTTTAACGTGCTCGTTATCGCGTAAACCTCCCATCCCTCCCTAACATGATCATTGATCTCTTGCGTAGCGGTTCTAGCCATTTTGCGAGAGCTCAGCTCGGAAGAGCAAGAGACTACCTCATACTCCTTCATTCAGTTTCCTCCCTCTTGGTACCCACTTGAATCGCTGCTTACTAGGCCACGTTCATGACCCTGAGCACGCTGGATGCTATGTATTCAAGCTCTTTCACCTTCAATGTGTGATAAACAGGTAAATGAAGCATATTCGCAACCGCCGTCGTTGCGTTGGGACATTCAAAATGACTGTCTTTGAACATGTCAAGGTCTGAACAAGCGCTCATATAACCTGTGGCCGTGTCAACACCTCTTCTGAGAAGTTCCCGCGCCAAATACTCTCTGTTGGAGGTTTGAACCACAAAACTTGTGAATATATGCTCGGCGTCCTCGTTAATCGTCGGGACAACAAGGTCCTGCGCCCCTTCAAGCCTTTCCGTGAGATACTTTCCGTTTCTGTGCCTTATCGCTGACAGACCGTCTATCCGACGAAGCTGTGAGGCGCCAACATCCCCCTGAACCGACGTCATTTTCTTGAAATAATGACTCGGGATACCTGTCGTTGGTTCAACAGGCTCCCTGAACGATTCCTCGATCGGGTCCTTACCGAAGACCCGAAGCGCCCGAAGCGCCGGCCATAAGAAGGCGCCGAACACACAACGATTCGTCGCCGCCTTCATAGCTGCACCCTTGACCGCAGCTTTTAAGACGCTAACTCGCGACACAGGCGCGAAGTCCTGCATTGCTCCCCTTATCTTGTGCGCGACTTTGGGGTCTTTGACCGTGATCATCCCACCGCCAAGTGTTGTAAAAGGCTTCGTCGGACCAAAAGTGTAGTATCCTATGTCCCCGAAGCTGCCCGTTCTTTGGCCCTTAAAACGCGCCCCACATGACTGAGCGCAGTCCTCGATAATGAGCAGGTTATGCTTCTTTGCTATCTCGCAAACACGGTCCATGTTGACTGGCTGGCCGTAAAGATGCGTTGGGATAATAGCGCGGGTCTTGGCAGTTATTCTCTCCTGTACCCGCTCGAGATCGATCAGATACGTCGTCGGAACAATATCAACGAAGATAGGCACGAACCCCATGTAGCGGATCATCGCCGGTATGCTAAAAAACGTCAAAGACGGCAAAATAATCTCGTCACCCTTATTCAGTTGCAACGCCGAAAGCACCAGGTTGAGCCCCATTCTAGCTGACGGGACGGCAATTGCATCCGATACACCGATATACGTAGCAAACTCCCTCTCAAAGTATCCGAGGGTCACGTCTGTGAACGCCTTATCACTAAGAACCTGCCTGAAAACGGTGAACAGCTCATCACACGAGAGCGAAGGCTTGAAGCGAGGAATTACTCTAGTAAGCATTGAACCTACGACCCATAGACTATTTCGTCAAAACCTGTATTATGCCAAACACGTTCAAAAAGGTAACAAACAGCCCAAAATATGTCAACTACCTAGCCTGCGATAGCGAAATGGGAACGACTGTTAGGCTCAACCGACAAGGCCAAAAGAGTGAGGCAATTGCCCAAGTCGTGGCAAAACTCAAAGCTGGTGGGATAGTATGTGTCCCCTCTGACACCTGTTACGGGTTGAGCTGTCTAGCCACCTCAAATGAGGCAACTAAAAAGCTGAGGCGAATCAAAAAGCGCGGCCCCTCAAAAAAGTTCATTCTCATCGTGAGAGACGTCAAAACAGCGATATCCTACTCAAGAAAATGGAGCCAGGAGGCTATGCTAATCACGGACGCCTTCTGGCCCGGACCCATCTCAGTCGTGGTTCCATTCCGGCAGCTAGAATCCTGCCCAATAGCACACACGAGCAAAAGCATAGCCATCCGGGTACCTGCTTCAGACATATTGAGAGAAATAGTGGAAAAAGTAAACTGCCCTTTGTGGTCCACGAGCGCAAATGACCCTGGATCAGCGCCTCCACGAAACCTAGGGTCTATTCCAAGTTATATATTGAACGACGTTGATATAATCTTTGATATTGGTGAATTAATAAACCCCTGTCCAAGTACTGTCATTGACCTGTCAACTAATAAAGCGACCATCTTGAGGGAAGGACCTATCACAGCCAAGAATATCACCTCAAAAACAAAGGTAAGTCTAGCAAGGTAGGTTACCTACAGCTGATATGTAAATGATCTGTAAGTACCCGGTTGGACCTATTCTACGGTCCTGATCTGAAAAAAGCCCTCACAAAAAGATAAAGAGCTGTTAAACAACCGTTAGAATTAGAACCCCAGCTAGTAGTGCGTTCAAGGATAAAAACGCTTTAGGTTCCGCTCAGGGAAGGTATGGCAAGATTAACATCTGCTTTAGCAGCCAGGATTTAGCAAGGAAATGTCAATACAAGGTAATCTAACAGTCCTAACAGAACTTATTATAATGTTGATGATTAAAGTACTTAATAAGCTCCTTTACCGATAATAACCACTTTAATAGTTTTCAGCAGAATCACCAGATCCATAAGAGTGGTCCGGTTCTTTATATAATAGAAGTCGTATTGTAGATTTTGCTCAAGCGGGAGGTTCTTTCTTCCAAGCACCTGCCACAGGCCAGTAATGCCCGGTTTTAGGTCCAACCGTTTTCGCTGCCATTTATCGTATTGAGCCACTATAAATGGCATCTCTGGCCTTGGACCAACTAGGCTCATGTGTCGTTTTAAGACATTTAGAAGTTGCGGAAGTTCGTCGAGACTCGTTCGCCTCAGTGCTTTTCCTACCCTTGTGATTCTTTCATCCATCTTGTGGGTTGGCGAATGTTCAAATGTATCGACATCATAAAACATTGTTCGGAACTTATAGATTGTAAACTCTTTGCCTTTCTCACCAACCCTACGTTGCTTAAAGAATATGGGTCCTTTTGTATCGAGTTTGATCGCAAGTGATATGAGTGCCCAAAAAGGAAGAGATATAATTAAGAACACAGTCGCTAAACAGAAATCCATTATATCCTTTGACATACGTCTCCAAAGGCCTATTCTCGGTCCAGTCAGATCGATAATTGGGGTGTCGGCGACGTTGTCTATCTCAGTTTTTCCCGTGACAATCTCAAATAGGTCTGACGCGATCCTGAACGAGGCGCCGGTCTCTTCACAGCTCGCGACTGTGTTTAACATTTGCTCGTGATTCATGTTTGGTTTTGCGAAGAAAACTTCTTTTGCTTCATACTTCTTGATTATTTCTGGTAGGTATTCGGTGTAACCAAGAAAAGGGACCCCCATGACGTTTTCGTTCTCATTCAGTGATTTATCATCATCAACGATGCCCACAATCTCGTAACCAAGGTCCTGTGCTCTTCTCATTCTGTCGATAATCAGACGTGCAGTCTCACCGGTTCCAACTACTATAACGCTGCTCTTGCCATGTCCTTTGAGCATCCATTTTCGCTGGGAGTGTCTGATTATGGCTCGGAAAGCGCCAGTGATTACTATGTTGCATACCCAGAAAGAGAGAACTATGAGCCTTGAATAGTCGAATTTCCGAAGGAAAGACGCAGCCATTATTATTATGACGCCGAATGTAATTGCCCGCACTATCTCCCTAAACTCTCCCATTCTGGAGATTCCTCTTCGTGGTCGATAGAGGCCTTTGGCCGAGAATATGCAGACCCAGAGCACGCACACAAAAGGGATTGTCCAAAGATAGACTGTTATGTCGTGCAGGAACGGCGCAACGAATGGGGTGCTTTCAAGAAGATCAACCCTGATCCAGTAGGTGAGAATGATGGATATAAACGTCGCAAAGAGGTCGGAAAGGACGAGTAATACTCTAATTCTTGAATCATATTTGAGCATTTTGGCACCTATTCGCTGCACAATTCCGAGGGCTATGTATGCTATTATGCCGAACTGCCTCAAAAAAAGAAGGGTCCAGGTGAGAGGAGTTTTCATAATCGTAGTCGGACCTGCTTGACTGAGGGCGTTCTTCCTGCATCCCTGAAATGGCTGAACATAGCCCTGTGGATAGGCTGTTCGACCCCTTCAGGGTCGCGAGAATACCGGCGTGAACGCATTCCGTAGGTTGCACCTACGGCTACTATTGTGGTCCCCCTTTGGGGAACCGAAACGCAGCATCACGTCAACCCTAATTCCACTTATTCCTTACCCAAAATCACCCAGCACAGGCAACAACCCAACACTACTCAATCGAAAAATGCGAAAACTAGTGTCCAGGTGGAACCTGCTCCGCTAATCGCAGGGAACCACCCAGGGCGGCTAGCCTACAACTTCGTCAGTGCGCTAAAGAACAGGTTAAACCAACGTAGAACCATACGCAGAGTCACTGGGCTCGCAGTTTGATTGCTGTGCGACAACAATCAACTAGGAAAACGTAACTGTTCTGACGATAAGTGCTCTTGCGGAGTGAATGGTTTTTGCGGTCATATTTCGTATTTGCTATTCTTGAAGTGAGATGCCCCGAAGAATACGGCCGTTTAACGTTGTTTGCGTATTAGTCGCCGTTTTGGTGGGTTTTGCCCTTGCTGCGGCAGGTGCTCAACCGGACGCACAGCACACAAGGAAAGCACAGCTTAACTCTCTCATTCTCGCGGCAAAGCTCCTTGAGCGACAGCTTGACCACGTCGTCACGCAGCTTGAATTGATCTCTGATGAAAACAGTCTGCTTGAGAGTAAGAACGCAGAAGAACAGGGTTTCGATTGGGTTAAGCTGGATATACTCACAGCTGAGTTCGTCCAACAGATTCTGTGGGTGAACAACCAAGGTGGGGTATTCAGAACATATCCCGAGTCAGCCCTGTCGAATGGCGCAACATTCGTTGGCCCGTCAGTTTTCCGTTTAATAAGACGCTCCGTGCGCGAGAAGAGGGCCGTCGCCTCGTCGATCGTCTCGCCTCGAGGCGAAAGTCGGGGCTTGTGGGTCGCTTTCCCTGTGTTCAAAGATGGCTCCCACATATACTCCGTTGTCGGCGCGATCGATCTCGAGTGGGTCGGACGGATGGTCCCGCCATCACTGAGGCAGAAGATATTCGTCCTCGACGAGGAGGGGCAGTTCTCTCTTTCGAACGAGGGACTGCCCGATTTCGTTGGCTGGGATACAAGCCTGGTTCTCAGCGACGGCGCCACTTCTATTGTATCGTCGCTTACAGGTCTGGTGAGCGCGCGCATTGCTGGAGTCCTGCAACTAACTGAACCAGCTCAAACCGACCGGAAAGAGCCGAGAGTAATTCAAATGGTCGTGGCGCCATTCACGTTTCTCGATCGCAATTTGGCCCTTTGCTCTCTACATCCAATTGCCGGCGCTAACGTTCTGGTCAAAAAGCAAGAATATCCAATGGTGTTGCCACTGGCTCTTTCGATTATTGCCGCAGTGCTTTCGCTCTTGGTCTTGGGGTTCTTCGCAAGACACCTTCGCACCTCAGTTGGGTCTGAAGAAGACATGCCCGACGTATCTGCGCCCGGGAGATTTCCCCTTTCTAACGGATTGCTCGGCGCCCTGCCTATTCCTGCGTTTGTGGCTGATGCAGGAGGCCGTCTTGTAACCGCCAACCCCGCGTTCTGCTGTCTTCTTCAAGTTCCGACGTTTGGCCATCTGTCCGGCAGAAGACTCGACGCGATCTTTTGCGAGCAATCCCAGGATAAGACGAAGGCCTTTATTGAGGCCGTCCTGGCGGCCGGCAGCGCGAGGACAGAGATGTTGCTTAGAGGTTCGCAAGATGAGATTGCTGAGGTTCCAATGTGTGGGTTTGCTGTGAACTCCGGCGGTGAGGAACAGATTCTGGTTATGTGTAATGATAATGCATCTACGTCTCAAGGGGCGTTGGGAGGTACACAGACGGCTATTGCGGAGGAATCATACCTCGAGGCGGTTCTCAACGGGCTTAGCGAGGCTGTCATGATCGTCGGCTCTGATTACAGCGTCAAGAGAGCGAACACGAACCTTCTCAAGTTGGTGGGAGAGACCTTGGAGGACAAGGTCTTCGGTCGGTGCTGTTATGAGGTATTCTATGGCAGGGACAAGCCGTGTAACGGCCAGAAGACAAGTTGCCCGATAAGGGAGGTCTTGGCCAAAGATCATTCGATAAGCGTCGTCCATCAGCAAGCAGATCAGGATGGTTCGGAGCGATTCTTGGAGGTTTTCGCGTGCCCGCTAAAGGCGCCCGGCCGCGAACCAGAGGTTTTGGTCTCGCTCAAGGACATAACTGAGAAGACCCAGCTTTCGGTGCAGCTTGCCAGGGCGGACAAACTCAAGGCCCTGGGCGAGATGGCATCGGGCGTTGCTCATGACTTCAATAACCTTCTGGGGGTCATCCTCGGCCGAGCACAGATGTTGATCAGGATGATTGGCGGAAGCGACCCCGGCACGAAGCGGAACCTCGAGATAATCGAGCGGACCGCGCTCGATGGCGCCGAGACCGTGCGCCGCATCCAGGAGTTCGCAAAGGTTGGAGACAAGTCTTCGTTCGTGCCGGTCGATCTCAACGAGATCATTGAGGATTCCATCGGCATAACCAAGCCTCGCTGGAAGGATCAGATGCAGGTTGAGGGATTTGTTGTTGAGATGAAACTCACAAAGTCGAATATCCCCAGGGTCGCGGGCAAACCGTCAGAACTGCGCGAGATATTCGTCAATCTCATCAACAATGCGATAGACGCCATGCCGGAAGGTGGCCGTATCGCTCTTGAGACGGGGGCCCGGGGCGGCAACGTTAATGTGCTTGTTAGGGACAGCGGCGAGGGGATATCGCCCGAGGCAACGGACAAGATATTCGACCCGTTTTTTACCACGAGAGAGCCCACGAACAGCGGGCTTGGGTTATCGATAGTTCTCGGGATAGTGCAACGGCACGGGGGGGCGATTGACGTCAAGAGCGAGTTGGGCGAGTTCACAGAGTTCAGGGTCCAGATACCTGCGCTGCTGGACGATTTCAGGGAGGCCGAGCGTCCGAAGATAGAACATATCCAGCCGGAACCGGCCTTGGTCAAGGCCCGCGTTCTCATAATTGATGACGAGGCGGCCATAAGGAATCTTTTGGTTGACATGCTGGCCGGAGAGGGTCACGAAGTTGACATCGCCTCGTCGGGCGAGGAGGGGATTCGGAAGTGCAAGCGGGGTAACTATCACTATGTGATCACAGACCTTGGTATGCCGCACATGAGCGGCTGGGAGGTCGCCAGAAAGGTGAAAGAGCTCAGGCCGGAGACTATCGTGATCCTGGCAACTGGATGGGGGATACATTTTGACGAGGACAAGCTCAAGTCCGCCGGCATCAATCGCGTTATCACGAAACCGTTCCAGGTTGACGAGGTCCTGACCTGCATCAATGGCCGGCATTGATCTGCCGGTCGGCGGCACGGAGGTCTGAGCGGGCGACCTCGAGTCCTGTTGAAAAGGCGGCGCCAATGCCCCCTTTCCCTATGGGGAAACTCCCTGCCTCGGGTGTGATTCTAGATTGCTAGGTGGGTGAGGGAGAAGTTATTCCCCGACTCATCGCAATCCCGCAACCGGAAGAGGCTGTCCAATAAGTCCATTGGTGGGGATTTCGCGGCCCATACGCGGGGCAATGATACATCAGATTCGGCTGGTTTTCAAAATCAACGAACATCGTCTTCATTCGCGACGTAATCGTCGGAATTGGGCTGTAGGGGCGGTGTCTCAGACCCGCCCGCTTTATGGATTGAACAGAATCTGGCATCGAGAGCTTAGCAATCATAGAACGTAGAACGGGCGGGTCTGAGACCACGCCCCTACATGTCCAGAATCCGAAGAGATGGCCTTCAATTGAGATACAAACGCCCTGCGTCCGCCGGCTTGACGGTAGGCTGTTCAATGCTTAGTCTTGTGTAGAGGTGTCGCGCTGCCGGCGCCTTGATTTCTGAATAGAGGCGACAAACGGGGAGTGATTATGGGCAGGTTGGTTAAGATACTTGGCTTCATAATTCTGCTGGGCGTGCTGACTTGGATTGCGGCGCAGAACAGCCATACGGCGCCGATTAACTATTTCAAGGACAGGCCAATACCTCTTTTGGGGTATGAAGTCGGGCCGCAAGGCGGTATGCAGGCCCGCCCGCTGCCCGTGTACCTCTTGGTTCTGGGCTGCATTTTTATTGGAGGCCTCATGGCGGGTCTCTTTCTCATGGGGCCACAATTCAGGCTCGTTCGGGAGAATCAGGAGTTGAGACGGAAGATAGCCGAGCAGCGAGAGGAGCTGGATGTGCTGCGAAAGATACCGATTGGCCAGGGCGAGGAGGATGAGGGCGCATCTATGGAGACCATCCCCACGTCATGAGAGTATCGCGTTCAGCCGACGTAGCTCTGCGATCTACTATGGCGAAGTCTGCGAGGTCGAGCGTTGCCCCAGATTAGACTTGAGCCGCTAACGGACCACAACATAGATATTGAATCGTGTTGTTGCCTTACGGACGACGAGGAACTCAGGAAGGATGCCGCGATCAAGAAGAAGTGGCTCAAGTCTATGATGAAGCGGGGCCTGCGCGCGCAACTGCTCTTTGAAGATGACAAACCTGCCGGGTTCATAGAGTATCAGCCGATAGGGCTGGCTCCCTGCCCCGCCACGGGCACAGACCTTTATTTCGTCAATTGCCTGATGGTTGATCGCTGGGACCTCGGTCCCGGCAGCATGAAAGGCAAGGGCTACGGGCGAATGCTGGTTGAGGCGGCGGAACGGGACGTTAAGGAGAACACAGAGGCCAAGGGAATCGCCGCGTGGGGCCTCGACCACGAGTTCTGGTTCATGCCATACACGTTCTTCGAGCATTTGGGCTACAAGGTTGTTGACAAGGAAGGCCGACGGGTGCTTCTCGTCAAGAAATTCCGAATTGTCCAAAACCCTCAATTGAGGCCAACATCCTATGAGCGAGAGCCTGAACCCGGCAAGGCGGTCATCGACTTTTTCTACAGCAATCAATGTCCGTACAGGCTGTATCAGCTCAGAAGGTGGCGACGCATTTCACAAGAATTCGACGAGGAGTCCGTCTTCAACGAGTTTCGGACAGACGAGAAGTCCGTCATGGAGGAATTCGGCGTCGGATCGGGCTTGTTTATCAACGGTGAAGAGGTGTTTGCGGGGCCGATGACGGACGACGAGATTCGCGACAAGATAACCGGTGCGATCAGGCGCTCGGAGGATGGCTTGGACTGGTGCGACTGAGAAGGCTGGGTCACAATTGGGCGCGAAGGTCCTGCCCCTACAATCTGTGGGGATTGCTTCTCGCTGCTCCCAAGAATGACTTGAGGTGAGGCATTGAGTCGGGTTCTTCTCATCAGCAACGACTACGTATCAAAGAGGATGGCGGGCCCGGCGATACGCTGCTTCGAGCTCGGCAAGGCTCTCTGCCCTCGGCATGAGGTAACGCTTGCCTGTGAGAACGAGCCGGATATCTCCGCCGAGGGATTCTCGATGGCGCCGTTTAGGCGAGACCCAGAAGTGCTCCGGGCGCTCGCCGAACGAAGCGATGTGATTGTGCTTCCGCCTTACACGCTTGCTATCTACCCTTTCCTAAAGGCGCTAGGCAAGCCGCTTGTCATGGACCTCTATGACCCGTTCGTGCTCGAGAAGCTCGAGGTCTATCAGGGCGAGGGGACATGGTCACAATTCGAATCGGACCTCGCCGTCCTGAAGGACCAGCTGCTCACAGGCGATTTCTTCATTGCGGGGACCCAGGACCAACGATCGTTCTGGATAGGCATGCTTGCCGCGCTCGGAAGGATCAACCCAAAGACCTATGGCTCGGACAAGAGCCTCAACAGCCTGGTCTGCACAATTCCGTTTGGCGTCTCTGGTAAGCCTCCGCGTCACACGACACAAGTTCTGAAAGGGGTCGTCAAAGGCATCGCGCAAGACGATTTCGTGCTGATCTGGGCCGGCGGCATCTGGAACTGGTTCGACCCGTTCACGCTGATCCGCGCGATGGGCCGTGTGTCCGAGGCGGGCAAAGCAATCAGGCTCTTCTTTCTTGGCGTCAAGCATCCGCATCCCGCCATGCCCAAGGAGCAATTCCGCGTCGCAAACGAGGCCAAATCCCTCGCCAATGAGCTTGACCTGCTGGGCAAATCGGTCTTCTTCAATCAGGAGTGGGTTCCGTATGAGATGCGGCAGAACTTCCTGCTTGAGGCGGACGCCGGCGTCTCAACCCATTTCGATCATGTCGAGAACAGATTCTCGATACGGACGCGAGCGCTCGATTACATCTGGGCCGGACTGCCGATGATCATGACCCACGGCGACTACATCTCGCGCCTCGTCAAGGAACGAGACGTCGGTATTACCGTTCAGCAGGAGGACGTCGATGCGCTAGCCGAGGCGATACTGAACATTCGAGGCGCGGAGCCGGCGAAGATTGAGGGGTATAGGCGGCGTCTCGCCCAGCTAGCCGAGGAATTCCGCTGGGACGTTATCGCGCGTCCGCTCGACGATTACTGTCTCTCGCCGAAGCTTGCAGCGGACAAGTCGCATATCCGGCAGACGCGCAGGTCTGCCCCTACGGATTCGCCCGCCGAAAGGGCGGTTCGTGAACCGCCCCTACAGCCGGAGGTCCGGGAACGCCTACGGCGATCATTCTCCCAGAAGCTGGTCGATCTTTCTAAGCACCTTTTTGTCAAGTAATCGGTCTGCGCCCACGTGTCTGTCGTAGATGTCTCCCTGCTGATCGATGATAAACATCGTCGGGATGCCTCTAACGCCGTACTTCCTTGAGACGGTTCCGTTCCTATCGTGAAGAATGGGCATCAATAAGTTGTTCTTTTCGACGAACTTCCTCACCTTCTGGGATGACACGCGGTCTGTTGAGATACCGAACACCTCGACGTTCTTACCGCGGGTCTTCTCATAGATTTTGTTCATAAGCGGGAGCGTGATTCGGCAGGGGGGGCACCAAATGGCCCAGAAGTCGATGACGACGATCTTGCCCCTAAGCGACTTCAGCTCCACGGTCTTACCGTCGAGCGAATTCAGCTTGAAATTCGGGGCATCGCCTTCGCTGCCCGACGCTTGCCTCGACTTGCCACCCCGGCCCGAATCCCCGGCGTCGTCTCCGGAACAGCCGGTTTGAAAGACTAGAGCCAAAACCATAACCAACACAGCGATCAGCGCAACTAACTGCCCGACGCGCCGAACTGCGGCGCGGGTATCGCCCGTATATGCCATCCTATCTCCCTTTCACGACGAGTGGTTCTGCTTAAAGCCTCGTGCAAGACGCCGCAAGTCTAATGCGGGAACAACAGTATCGATGACGATAGGCTTTTGCAAGAAAGACGACGGGGCCGCAACCCAAAAGGGAAGCAGCCCCGCTTGCGTTCGCTGATGTCAATCGTGCTGTTTATGCTAGTGCTATCTCGTGATTGCCGCGTTGGCACTCTCTCGAATCCTTATTCTGTTGCGCATCCGCATTCTGGCTGCCTCGAGACTTATGCGAGCGCGAACTGGACCATGTGCTGTCCACGTCCCGTTGGTGTCGATGTCAACCAGCCAGTATTGATACGTAACGCCCGGCCTCACATTGTTGTCAACGAACCTGTATGAGGCGCCGGCAGCCGCGCTGCCTTCCGCCTCAATGAGCCGGCTTATGGCCTTGCGCTCATTGCTGTCATAGCGATAGATCAAAAAGCCCGCGTTATCGATCTCTGTCCCGGTCTGCCAGGTCAGGACAATGTTTCGACCTCTGGCGTGCGCCTCAAAGTTCTCCAGGGTGATATAGGTATTGGCGTCGCCATAAAGCCTCGTGTGCGGGCAGCCGTAGAGGTTGAATACGAAGTAGCTGTGATAGGCATACTGGTCGCTGTCATAGCCGCTGAGATAGGCCTTTGCGTCGTAGAAGGCCCTGGCGTTAAGACAGGTGCTATCTGTGGCATCATAGTTGCTTAGCTTCTCACCGTAGTAGAAGCCTATGTCCTGCGAGCAGCCATAGTTGCGGTAGCAGTCGCCGCCGTGATCATAGCTGTAATCGGTGCCATAAGCAACGGCTGAGGCCGAGCAGCTGCAGACGGCGCCATGCTTCAAAAGGGAATACCCGAGGTTCGTTGTGCTCGAGGGCAGCCCGTTGGAGCAGCTGATCTGGAACGTGAACGCCGGATGACTGTCGTCAAGATTGGGGCAC
>Ga0315545_1003794_pt1 | contig 12753 bp, 7 predicted proteins | sample SalMarSW160210MG_FD_203096 | JGI IMG/M metagenome (GOLD analysis project Ga0315545, IMG submission 203096) | Salt marsh sediment microbial communities from the Plum Island Ecosystem LTER, Massachusetts, United States - Salt Marsh Sediment SW1602-10 ... | reverse complement strand
CAGGCCATGTTCTCATCATCGGATGGTTCTCCCCTAAGACAGATTCCGTCACGCTGGCATGCCTCCAGTTTGCCACTTGCTCCGTTTTGAGCCTTGTGGCTGCACTTGCCACGGAAGTGTTTACTCTTCAAGGGCTCATTCAGGCAATCATTCCGGTTCTGTACGCTGGCCTACTCTCGACCGGTGTAGCATATACCCTCCAGGTAGTGGCGCAGGGGCGCGTCCCAACAGCAAATGCAGCAATTATAATGAGCTTCGAAGCGGTCTTTGCTGTCCTCGGAGGCTGGCTCATACTGAAGGAAACGATTCCCTTGCGGGGACTATTGGGCTGCACCTTCATGCTGATAGGAATGCTCATATCCCAGCTTGATCCGAAGACTGTGTATAGAGCAGACTCTGGGGGAAGAATAGGGGCCAACATGAACGGTGAATCTACTATATAACTGCTGGGGAATGTCTTCTGGGGGGGTGGTTAACTCGTTGGCCTTTAGGGCAATCTGTTGATCAGCTTAAACTTGGGCTTGATTTTTGGGGTCAGTTTTCTTACATTTTCTTAGATGTTTTTATAGGGATTTCGATCCTCTATGGACACTATTTGGACACCAGATTGGATAGGCCCGGAGGTCTGATACAGGATAACCCCCGAGGCCTTTCCATTCTCTCAACATAGTATTCAGGAGCTATACCTGCTCCCTTAGGGGTAGGAAAAATATCGTCCCTATCGTCCCAATTGTGCAGCTCTTTGCTTCTGAGTGGGTTGCGTAGGACGGTATTCTCTGAGTATCGTTACAGGTATCCTCCCATTTTCGTTGCCTAAAGCCTGGTTGGGTGAAAGCCATTGCTCAAACACCTGAAGGAGCTTCCCGATTATGGTAACCTTGTGGGGTTCTCGGTCAGATTCATAAAATACTCCTTGACAACGTATATCTGAAGTGCCATAGTTCGACATCAAAGGCAGAAATTAAATGAGGATTGATAGAGTAAGTGAAAAAGGTACCTTTGACATCGTAATTCTACAAGGAGGAAAGGTTATGAAGAAGAAACTAGTTGTCATATTATCCCTCCTTTTGATGGCGGGAGTGGTCTCAAATGCGGCGGGCATGGAGATCGGCGTGGGTGGGTTTGTGGGGGTGAATATCCCTGTCGTTCAAGACGACGCCTCTACCAGATCCCTTTTGGGATTGAAGGCTCGATTGCAACTTATCCCTGCTTTGGGCATTGAGCCCTTTTTTACCAGACTAAATCAAGGGGATACCTCTATTGAAGTTGGGGGAAAGGATATGAGTAGGGATGGGGGAAGTATTTCTTCCTTTGGATTGAACCTCATTCTTGGCTCCATGTCCAGTGAAATGGGGGCTCATTTTCATGTCGCTGCCGGGATTGGATCCTACACCATCAAACGCGAGGGAGTTCCTAATGAGAGCCGTTTAGGATATAATCTGGGTCCGGGGATCGAGATTGGACTTAGGCACGGACTGTCCGTGGAGGTCAGCTCCAAATTTCATATCATTACGCTTGAGGGGGGAGGTTCCAGGAAGAACATTGGGATCTCCGGGGGAATCAATTACTACTTCGGTCTGGGAACCCCCTGAGAAGGTTGATTTTGCGTCTTCCACTGTTTTCATATTGAGGGAGGATAACTGTTATGAATTTCAAGTTAAGGTTGAAGAATATTTTTGTTGGGGGATGTTTTCTAGTTTGCCTGCTGCTGGCTGGATGCTGGGATCTGTTTGTATCCGGTACCTTTACCTTTGTTCATTACCTTGAGGATGCTATCGTTTCCACTGATGAAGAACTCAATAGCGTTCATGTCGATTTAAGCGATAATGAGGATTGGGAGGATCACGAAGATGATATCAGGAGGATCGAAGGAATCGAGTTCTGGGTTAGGGTTACCAATCGTGGCGAGGATTCAGCTTCTGCGCAGATTTGGATCACCGATGACAGTCTCTTAACTACACCGGAGGCAGTTAAAAGCCACGCCACGATGGTGTTCAATGGCCCTCGCATTGGCCCGGGCGATACGACGGAGATTGAGAGAGAGGAGTCCATCAATCATATTCAACATTTAGAAGAACTGAAAGCTCAAGTACTAAGCGGCAGTTTCTATGTTTATGTCATCGCCAAAGATACGCCATTCAATGTTGAGTTTTTAGACAGCGTAGCATTTATTATCACCTCTACCTTTGGAAAATAGGTAGATGTGGGCACGTGTGCCCTGACGGCAATGGTGTAGAATCATGTTTGCAGCAACCACGGGCGACCAACCCATTAGTCGCACTCTCAATCACAGCCATAACCCTCTTTCAAGGGATTTTTGCCAATCTTTGAACTCAACGCCCTACGGGACATAGCGCAGCGGAGCCGCAACCAAACAAGGGCCACTGTCATGTGAGGGTGCGGAGCTAACTTGTTGACCTTCAGGATAATCTGTTGACTTGCTTGAATTTAGCCTTGACTTTTGGGGTCAGTTTTCTTACATTTTCTTCGATCTATTTATAGCTATTTCGATCCTCTATGGACACTATTTGGACACCAGATTAGATGGGCCTCGGAGGGCTTGCATAGTATAACCTCCGGGGCGTTTCCATTTTCTCATCGTAAGATTGCGGAGCTATACCCCCTCCCCTCAAGGGTAGGGAAAATATCGTCCCTACCGTCTCCATCGTCCAAGTCTCTGCCTTTGCTTAGGGTTGCGTGGGACGCGGTATTCTCTCAGTCGGGTATGGCTAAGAGTATAACAATTACAGTACAGGCAAGATGTCAAAGGTAGTAGCGTTATGGGGGGCTGAGTCAAAAAGGTGTTGACAAGGAGAGAATGATTTATTATAATGGGTATCATAGCAGAAGGTTCATCTTTGGTTCCATAGCCTTTTGGGCTTTGTAAGGATTCCGAGAAGGGTAAACCCTAAGCAATTGGGGGGCACAAAGCCACGGGTCATATCTATGAGCTGGATAGGAGATAAGGCTCTGATTTGTGATAGCCGGGTTGCCGAAGGATCAATTCAAGGCAGGCCGGTTTTCTCTTTGGGAGGTTACACGGAGGCTCAAGGTGATAAGAACACAATGGAGGGCCAAAGTGTGGAGACTGTCCGGGCAATAGACAATTAGCCAAGACTCATAGCATCAGTATGGGTCGTCTTGTCGGACAGGATGCAAGGCCTGTAAGGCGAAGGCACAATCGGGTGCTCTCTTTGGAGTAGGGAGTGCGGTTGTGCCTTTCTGTTTGGATGGTTTTGAATTGGAGCAAAACAACATGCCGGTATAGATTGCAGCGAGGATTCTGGACGTTTTTGCAATGAAAAATCATGTGGCAAAGAAGAAAAAATCAGTTATATTATCCTTCAGCCGAGAGGAGAGAATTTAAACCCCAAAAAATGGGAAGGAGGAAGAATGCAATGAAAGCAAACATATTTTTTTGTTTTGTGGTCCTGCTTTTGCTTAGTGTTGTGACGCCAGCATCTGGGCAGTGGACCAAGCACGTCATAGATGGAAATCTGGACGGTGCTTGCGGTGTATATGTCGCCGATATGGATGGTGATTCAGACCTTGATGTGGTCGCCACAGCATACTCTTCAGACGATGCTGTCTGGTATGAGGCTCCTGGCTGGACTAAACACGTTATAGATGGAAATCTGGACAATCCATGTAATGTATCTGTTGCTGATATGGATGGTGATACAGACCTTGATGTAGTGGTGACGGAGTTCTATCCCGAAGCTGTTCTCTGGTTTGAGGCACCTTCGTGGACGAAGCATGTCTTGGACGGTCAACACCTGGAATGTGCCTGTGGTGTATATGTTGCTGATATCGATGGTGATACAGACCTTGATGTGGTAGCCGGAGGCTGTGAGGGTGGTGTCGCATGGTATGAGGTGTCTGGCTGGCACCTGCACATCATAGACGAAAGTATTGGTGCGGCTGGTGTATATGCTGCTGACATGGATGATGATACAGACATTGACGTGGTAACTGCAGCTAATAAGTTTGTCTATTGGTATGAGGCACCTGGGTGGACCAAGCACGTCATAGATGGAAATCTGAGCGGCTGTTGGGATGTATATGTCGCTGATATGGACGATGATTCAGACCTTGATGTGGTAGCCACGGGATTCGCTCCGAACGCTGTTGTCTGGTTTGAGGCACCTTCATGGACCAAACATGTGATAGATGGAAATCATAGTGGTGCCCATATTGTATCTGTTGCTGATATGGATGGTGATACAGACCTTGATGTAGTGGCCACGGGATGGGATGCAAAAAGTGTTATCTGGTATGAGGCACCTGGGTGGACCAAGCACGTCATAGATGGAAATCTGGACGGTGCGTGCGGTGTATATGTCGCTGATATGGATGGTGATTCAGACCTTGATGTGGTCGCCACGGGATGGGATGCAGACGATGTTGTTTGGTATGAGGCTCCTGGTGGGGATCAACTGCCAGTTGCATTCATTGATGGCATATACCCAAATCCCGCCGAGGAGGGAGAAAAGGTTTTCTTTGCAGGCCATGGTGAGGATCCAGACGGATCCATTGTTGGCCATTATTGGAGGTCTAGTATTGACGGAATCTTAAGTACGCAGGCATCATTTAGCACCTCTGATTTGTCGATTGGAACACATACAATATACCTCAAGGTGCAAGACGATGACGGTACATGGTCAGAGGAAATCTCAGAGGTCCTCGATATTTCCTATTATTTCGTTCACCTAACTGACACTCACTATGGGAAACGTGGCGCCAGAACCGCAGTAAATCGTCTTGTTAATAGGATAGCGACATGGGACCCGAAGCCAGCTTTTGTCATTGTTACAGGGGACATCCTTGATCAGGGTTACGATTCAGGAGATATCGTCCCAGCTTGGTCGCGGCTGATTGAAGCGGAAAATAATGATTACTCAGTTTTTAAATCGGACTTTGATTCGTTCTTTGCTGGCAATGGCATTCCTTATTTTGTTTGCCCAGGGAACCATGACTACTACAATTGCCCCTATCTGACGGAAAACTTAGACAAATATGATGATTACTTTTCGATTCGTTTCGCTTCCATGGTGGTAGAAAACAGTTTATACATTGTCTCCCTTAATTCAGGCTATGATGAATGGGTGTATGGGGCGTACTGGCCCTATGCTCCTGAGGGATACGGCCTAGATGATCCTGACATAAATTGGATGGCAGATCGATTGGATGCCATTGATGGAGATCCTGACAACGACCGTGACAATAGTTCCCTGAAAAAGGTGATTATGATTCATCATCCAATCATCAATTACAATCACTGGTGGAATGATGGAGTTATGCTGCGTAACCGAGAGCCATTCAAATCGTTATGCGATTCAGAGCATTATGATGTAGATGTAGTCTGCTCTGGTCATATGCATTATAACAGAACTTATGACGCCGCAATGGACGGATCTAACAGCCACTGTGATAAAGGTGGTTATGAGAGAGCCTGGGGCAGTCAGGGTTGCTCTGATGCGGAATTTCCTCTTTCTACGGTTAACAGGACGGTGTATGAGTGTACAGGGGCAGCGTTCGAAGGCCATTATAGGATACTTTGGGTGTACTCAGAGAGAATTGATGTACACCGGGCCGGTATCTTGGAGAACATAATAATAGCGACAGCCACAGGTAGCCCTGCGACTTTACATCTTTATGACCAGACAGGTGAGCACGTAGGTAGGGATGAAACTGGAGAGGTTGACTTCGAGGTAGAGGGTGCCACGTATTCGCTTGAACCGATGGGGGAGACTGAGGAGACGGACCCTGCAAACTGGGAACATACTGAAGAGGAAATCTCTATGTTGTGCGGCAGTAGTGATTTTAGGTTTGAAATCAAAGGGACAGGCAGTGGCACACTATCTTTGTTGTTAAGGAAAAACCTGACGGATGGAAGCCGCCTCACGCTCCTGTACGATAGCTTAGCGGTAAGCGAGAATTCCATGGGAAAACTGCATATACATGGCGTTTCGGTGGACTACACAATTTACATGGATGATGATGGAGATGGTCTGGTAGATAGAGAGATTCGTCCCGATTCTGTCTTCTCAATGGATGCTCCCCGTCGGCCCACAAGACCAGCAGGTCCTTCAGTTGGGTGCACTGGCGTTTCATACGATTACTTAACCAGCACTACTGATCCTGAGAATGATGAGTTGTACTACATGTTCAACTGGGGTGATGAACTACAGAGTGGTTGGTTTGGTCCATTCAACTCTGGCGATGTCTGCACCGCATCTCACGTATGGACGGAACCCGGGACGTATTCCCTCAGATCAAAGGCAAAAGACATCAACGACCATACGAGTGATTGGTCTGAGGCACTGACTGTATGTATAAGATTGCCCTTTGGCTCCCTTTATGGGACCGTCTCAGATTCCACAGAAGATCTGATTGGGGTAAATGTTGGCGTGTATGACTCTACGGGCATGCTGTGGAGGTCATTGGTAACTGACGATTCAGGCTACTATGAAGTTGACAGCATACCTAATGGTGATTACGCGGCCACGGTTACTACTCCCCTTGGCTACCACACTGATCAGGAAACCAACGAGTTCACGGTATTCGGTGATACTGTGGTCGTTAGCTTCAAGATGGCCAAGCTGTGCATCACCCCTGATCAGCGTGGCCGTGGCTACTGGACGCATCAGGTGAATGCACTCCTCTCAAGTCGGGGAACCGCCCATGAAAGCCTCCACGACATGTGCGACTATATGGAGCTTATCCGCATTCACTTTAATGAGCACCAACTCAACCCGGTCCACATCTTCTCCATCGATCTGGGGTCGGATTGTGAAGAACGACTGGAAGCTTTGAGGGCTGTGATTTCTCCAAAGCCTAAATCGAGCATGAATGACAAAGCAAAGGCGCACCTGACGACCCTACTGCTCAATATGGTATCGGGCAAGATAGCTCAGTGGGCCTATATCAGCGAAGATTCCGCCACTGTCTCGCAAGCTATTACCTACTGTAATGCTTTGATAATAGATGGTGAATTTGACAATGACGAAATGGCAAAGGATATCGCCGAGATGATCAACGAGGGCCGGGTGGTTCCATCTGAGTGGATTGACCTTACCACGCCAGAGATTTCCTACAAAGGAACTGTCGACCAGCCGTTACCGGAGGAATACTCGCTCAGCCAGAACTATCCGAACCCATTTAACGCAACGGCGGAGATCAAGTATGCTTTGCCTGAGGATTGTCGCGTTAAGCTTGAGATCTACAACATCTTAGGCCGGAAGGTGGCAAGCTTGGTTGATGGCAAGCAGAAAGCCGGATACAAGACCGCCAGGTGGGATGCAGGTTCCTTCTCCAGTGGTATTTACTTCTGCAGGCTTCAGGCAGGAGGTTTTGTGCAGACGAGGAAGATGGTGCTGTTGAAGTAGGCTCGTGCTCTAAGCACCCAGAAGCTAAAAAGGGAGCAGAGAATGGGCTCCTCCCTTTCCTAATTGTTTCGCCTTTCGGAGGGTGGGCAGCTTGTGTGGGGCTGAGTCCAAAAAGGTGTTGACAAGGGGAGATTGATTTATTATATTGTTATATTAGAACAGAAGGTTCATCTTTGATTCCGTAACGTGTGAGGCTTTGTAAGGATTCCGATAAAGGTAAACCCTAAGTAATTAGGGGGCACAAAGCCACGGGTCATATCGAAAGGCTGGATATGGAATAAGGTTCTGATTTATGACAGCCGGGCTGCCGAAGGATCAATTTAAGGCAGGTCGGTTTTTCTTTTTGGCAGGTTACACTTTCATGGGTATTAACTGAGGAGGGAGATAAAGGTTAGAGAATCACTGGATGACGAGCCAAAATTAGGATAAAGGGCCATCCGTTGATATAGAGGATATTGGCCAGGGCCCATAGAAGGTGTATGGGTCGCCCTGTCGGACAGGACTAGGGCCTGTGAGTTGAAGGCACAATCGGATGCCCTCTTCCGAGGGGGGAGTTCGATTGTGCCTCTTTGTTTGGAAAGTGGGGTACTATAAGGAGAGAAAAACCATGTGGCAAAAAGCAGAAAATCAGTTATATTGCTCTGGGAAAGACGGGAAAAGTAAGAACAACACAAAACTCTAAGCAAGTGGGACAATAAATCATGGCTATTTGCAAATCATGCGGAAAGGAAATTGCAGAAGGTGCCATTGTTTGTAAGCATTGTGGAGCAGAATGGGGTGTACCGAAAAGACCCAAAACTGATGGAAATGGGCATATTGATCTATTGCGGCATTGGTTTCCTCAAGCTCAAAGCACTTGCGAGGAAGATTTACTTGTGGTGGGCCGTTTTCAAAGTCCCTCAAATCTTGATTTTACTGCTCGCAATTTGGTCACCCAAAGGGAGATCTATATGTCCATGGTTGGATCCAACAGTAATTGACATACTTATACGCTTGGCTTTCTATGGATATACACTTTATTATCTTTTCAGGCGAAAAGACTATTTCGTATTCATAAGCTAACCTTGGAGTGAGTAAGATATTGTTAACACCAAAAGGAGGATGAAAAATGAAGGAACTTATTGGGTATTTCTTCGTGGTATTTTTTATTTCGTTCATTATCTTCTTAATTCTGCGTGAACTAAACTGCTGGTATTGGAAGATAAACGAAATTGTTACCCTACTCAACAATATCCAGGGTAATCTACAGAAACTTGCGTCAGCCCAGGAAGGTGAATCTGGAACTCCTGGGCTACCACCCGACAAAGAGATATGTCCTTTTTGTAAAGAACCGAGTCTAAAAGCCAATATAAAGTGCGAGGTTTGTGGCAAGGAAAAACCTCTATTTGGGGTTTAAGGGTGCGAGCACATGGAATCTATTTTATTGATTATACTTGTCATATTTATTATAACTTCAATGCTTGCTATCTTGGGTCGCAAAACCTTAAAGAGTATTGCCAAATACTTCGCGTTGATGCTTATAGCTTTGGGTCTTTTTTTATTATATGGTTTAATTAGTTTAATAAGCAACAGGTAGCTTTGGGATAATAGTTCTTTCTCCGGTGGGATCTATTTCTACCGGCCAAAGGCAGGGGATTTTGTGCAGACGAGGAAGATGGTGGTACTGAAGTAGCCTGCTGTTTCAAGCAGTAAGCACCTGAGAAGGGAGGAGAGAGGAGAATGGGCTCCTCCCTTTTTTGTTTGGCTCTTCTGCCAAAGGGTGGTAAGCTTGTACGGGTCTCAGCCAGGTCACCCAGATTTTACCCTTGCCACCTCTAACGAGAATCAGTATATTGAAAAACACAGAGATAACGGAGAACTTAATGAGATGATTGGCAAGACGATTTCACATTATAAGATCTTGGAGAAATTAGGCGAAGGTGGAATGGGCGTGGTTTACAAAGCTCAGGATACCAAGCTGAAAAGGACAGTTGCTCTGAAGTTCCTCCCGCAGGAGCTTTTGTGCGATTGTGAATCCAAGGCTCGATTTATCCATGAAGCTCAGGCAGCCTCTGCATTAAATCACCCCAATATAACCACCATATATGAGATAGACGAAGTGAACCAGAAGTGTTTTATCTCCATGGAATACATAGATGGTAACTCGCTGAAGGAGCTTATCCGCAAGAGGACTCTTGCTATTGATGAAATTCTCGCAATTGCTCTGAAGATAGCGGAAGGATTGAAAGCGGCACATAAAAAGGAGATAGTGCATCGAGATGTTAAGTCAGATAACGTGATGGTGACAGATGAGGGTGAGGTCAAGATAATGGATTTTGGGCTGGCCAAGCTCAAGGGAGCAACCAAGCTAACCAAAACTGGAACTACCCTGGGGACCATACAATACATGTCTCCGGAGCAAGCCCAGGGGGCAGAAGTTGATCAGCGCTCAGACATTTTCTCTTTTGGGGTGGTTTTATATGAGATGATCACAGGTCAACTTCCCTTTAAGGGTGAGCATGAAGCTGCTGTGATCTATTCTATTGTAAATGAGACACCAGAACCATTGGCCAGGTATAAAGCCAATGTCCCAGAGGGGTTGCAGAGGATAGTTGACAAGACATTAGAAAAAGATCGCAATATCAGATATCAGAGTGCGGCTGAGGTCATAGCGGATCTGAGGGGATTGCAGAAGGAGACAGCGGTTTCTGGTGTGGTCAAGCCTAAAAAGAGAATTCCCTCCTTTTTAGTCCCAGCATCAATTATTTTTGTCCTTGTTTTGGTTTTCTTATTCCTCAAGCCTTTCAGATTTGAGATGGTTCCAGATAGGAGTGCCATAGCCAAGGAGAATTCCTTAGCCATAATGTATTTTGAAAATATGGAGGATAGAGAGGATAAGGAGAGGCTGGGTGAGATCGTAACTAATCTCTTGATAACTGATCTCTCTGAATCTGAATATATGCGTGTGGTCTCCAGCCAGAGGCTGTATGATATTCTCAAGCTTTTGGGAAGGGAAGGAGAGAAGAAAATTGGCCCGGAAGTTGCCACCGAGGTTGCCACAAAAGCCGGAGCCAGATGGATGCTCTTGGGCAACATTCTTCAGCTTGAGCCACTGATCATTTTGACGTCACAGTTAGTGGATGTTGGAAGTGGTAAGGTTGCAGCAGCACAACGGATCACTGGAGAGGCCGATGACAAGATATTCTCGATGGTGGACAAGCTGACAGTTGAAATCAAGAAAGACCTGTCCCTGCCTGCAGTGGCACAGCAGGAACCGGACCCTTCCGTTGCCGACGTCACTACCCATTCACCAGAGGCATATCGCTTTTATGTTGAAGGACTTGATTACGATTCTAAGTTTCTTAACGCGGAGGCGGAGAAAAGCTACAGGAAAGCTTTGGAGAATGATTCCACCTTTGCTATGGCATATTACAGATTGTCCATCTTAAAGAAGTCGGGCTCTGAGAAGAAAGAAATGATAGCTAAAGCAGTGGCATACTCAGATAAGGTTAGCTGGAAGGAAAAAAACTATATAAGAACCCAGGAGGCGGATGCATCAGGGGATTATATTCAGGCGATTAAAGAACTACAGAAGATAGTAGAACGATATCCCGACGAAAAAGAGGCATTCTATTGGTTAGGGTATTATTATAGCTATCGTCTGGGACAATCTGAGCAAGCTATTCGCTCCTACAACAAAGCCATTGAGATAGATCCTCTCTACAGGGAGGTATATAATGAGCTTACTTATCTTTACGATGAGATCAGTGATTTCGATAAATCTATCTGGGCCATAAATAAATATATATCCTTAGCACCGGATGAACCCAATCCCTATGACACCCGAGCTGATCTGTACGCGTATAAAGGCAAGATAGACAAGGCGATTGAATCTTGTAAAAAGGCTTTGGAGGTTAAACCGAATTTTTCTGCGTCCCTGGCGAAACTGGGAGACATGTACCTATTTCAAAGGGAGTATGCACAAGCAGAGAGCTTTTACCAAAAACTTTGCTCCAGCACTGATAAAGCTGCCCGGTCATGGGGGAGACTCTTACTGGCTCTCATTCCTCTTCATCAGGGTAAGCTTGAACGAGCTCTTAAGGTTTTGGACGATGGTATTGCCGCAGATAGAATGGAGCAGGCTGAAGGGGGGCACATTGTACTTAAATACTTCTTAAAGGCAATTGTTTATGAGGAGAAGAATAATCTGAATGTAGCTTTGATGGAGCTTGAAAAATCAATGGAAATGTATAGCAAGTATAATCCTGAACGTAAAGACTTTGGGAGAGCTTATTATGCACGGTTTTTAGCAAAGAATGGTGATTTTGAAAAGGCTGAAAAGGTAGCTGAGGCATTGAGGGAATATTACGAAGAAAATGAACCATCCCTGAGATATGATGGCTGGTGTGCTGTGGGATGGATTGAAAGGGTCCAGGGTAATGTTGAAGCGTCGGTAACGAGCTTTGAAAAAGCTACCAAAAATATCCGACCTCATTATTGGGTTCCATATGAGCTTGCTAAAGCTTACTTTCAGAGCGGCAGGCTTGGGGAGGCAGTAGCTGAGTTTGAGAAGTTGCTTTTAAGTTACGACTCATTCAGGGTACTTTTTGCAATTCGGGCAGTGAAAGCTCATTACCTCTTGGGCCTAGCTTACGAGAAATCTGGTTGGAGTAAGAAGGCGGTTGAGCAATACGAGGAGTTTCTCGACATCTGGAAGGATGCAGACCCGGGGATACAGGAGGTTGAGGATGCGAAAGGTAGGTTAAGGAAACTAAGAGTCGGAGGTTGAGAGTAAGAGGATATGATGGGCTACAAGACCGTTATCTGGGATGAAACCTCCCTCTCCAGCGGCATCTACTCCTACCGACTTCAGGCTGGCGCTTTTGTGCAGACGAGGAAAATGGTGGTGCTGAAATAGTTTGATATTAAGTACCCAGAACCTGGAAGGGGAGGAGAGAATGAGCTCCTCCCTTTTCGATCCTCTATGGACACTATTTGGACACCAGATTGGATAGGCCTCGGAGGGGTTATACAGGATAACCTCCGGGGCCTTTCCATTTTCTCAATATAAGATTTGGGAACTACACCCCCCTTAAGGGTAGGGAAAATATCGTCTCTAGCGTCCCAAGAGTCCAACTAATTGCTTTTACTATGATTGCGTGGGACGGCATTGGGGACGGTATCTTTTCAGTGTCGTCACAGGTGTCGTCACAACACTTGCATAGTTGACTTGGAGCAGCTGCGGGAGGCTAACTGGAGCTATTGAGTAGTGAGAATCACCCCCAGTAACCTCGCCGCAATTCTCCCTGTAATATACAATTAGCCACTCATTTTACCTGCCAAATACTGAAAAATCCTCTATTATACTACAGGAGAAACATCCGTT
>Ga0315545_1003791_pt1 | contig 12760 bp, 5 predicted proteins | sample SalMarSW160210MG_FD_203096 | JGI IMG/M metagenome (GOLD analysis project Ga0315545, IMG submission 203096) | Salt marsh sediment microbial communities from the Plum Island Ecosystem LTER, Massachusetts, United States - Salt Marsh Sediment SW1602-10 ... | reverse complement strand
TAAAGGAAATCCCTGATCTCGAACTCGATCATATCGCAGGTCTTCTCTTGACCATCATCTTACCCATTTCGCCAGTCCGCGACGCTGTCCCAGTGGTTGGGGGCCAGAAAGCGTAGGCTCTCGTCTGCGACTATCCCATCCTTCCAATTGTCCCAATTCGTCCGGAGTGAAATGTTATCAGCACTTCCGAGCGGGAATCTATGTTCTGCCGCGGCTCGGGCAAGCAGGCTTATCTTGGCTGGGTCAAAACCCATCACTCTCGCCGCTGTGAAGTCCACGGCAACGGGGTCCATACCGGCCACCAAGACTCCCTCTGGCCGCGGCCGCGGCGCCATCGGGCCGTTGCCATCTCCTCCAATAATCCCGTCAATAAGCACGAAGAGCCGCCGCTTTCGAGCAGTCCGCATTTCGCCCTCAATCTCCGAGTAGAAAAAGGCGCGCGCTATGTCAAGAACCATTCGCCACGTCGTGTCGTTCCCCTCCCAGTTCCCCATACGGACAGATTTGTGAAGGAACTTCTCATAAAAGGCGTCGATCTGCGGCTCCTCAGAGCAATGTTGGCCCTTCTTCTTCACCGGAAACAGCACCGGCAACAGAGCGGACGCGGTCCTGGCAAAAACTCGCCCCCTTCTGGCAAGCAGGCCATCTATCCCTTTTCGAACCAGCATCGACTTCATTCTCAGGAACTTGCGTCTTTCAACCGGGAACTCGTCGCCGCCCTCAGATGCGTCCCCGACGCGGTAGTGAGGCAGATAGTCCTTGTCAGTGTTTATGCCGACCAGGTTCTTCAGACTGAGCGTTACCCCTGTCTTCTTGTGCGTCTTGAGCTTTGGCACGCTGACGAGAACGTCGCTCTCGAGCACCCTTTTGGACAGGCAATACCTGTTCGTCGTCACGTTGTGATGCGCGCAGGTTTCGCGACGGTCATAGTCCGACCCAAAGAGATTGCGCAGCGTCTCGCCCAGCTCCAAAAACACGCTGTCCTGCCCAAGATCGACGACCACACTCTCGGTCGCGTAAGTATCGACGGTCTGCCTATCGACAACCAGCCCGTGCCGCATTCTGCTTCTAACCCGCCGCAAGTCCATTAGCGCGGTTTCGACGCTCGAGTTCTCCTTGTAGAACTCCGCTACGCCCAAAAGGCCGGTCAGCTCCACAAGCCTATCGAAATTCGCGTTGAACTGGGGCGCGTCGGCGAACAGGATACGGCCCTCGCCGCGAAGCGCTATCTCGACGTAATCCGCAATCGCCCTCACCACAGCGCCGTGCGTCGCTATTGAAAAGACCGTTTCTGAATTGACGTGGTAGTCCATGATCAAGTTGGGGCTGATAACGACCCGGTCGCCGGCTGATATGACCTCACCCAGCGGGTTCCAGTCTGCTGTCCCGAAGTGCGCCTCGTCCAGCCCAAGCAGCTGTAATGTCTCCCGTACTGCGCCATAGACGCGATTGGTCCTATCCAGGGCGCCCCTGCCCTTGAAGGGATACTCAGGATACTCGACCGGTGGGCCAAAAGGAGCGGCCGAGGGATACGCGACCTCGGGGTCCCTGAAAACCGCCACCTGCGGAGCTTGCTCTATGGACATCGCAAAAATCGCTGCGCAAATCTCAAGAAGGGACTATATTGAGCGCCCACCAAAAATGCCTCGCAATACTACTCTACCTTGACTACTCTACCTTGAAGATCTCTTCAAAGGCAAGGTCGAGCTGCTCGTCCCTGCCGGGGATACACATTACGCCGTAGCCCGCCTTTAGGCCCAACGTCAGATTCACGGCGTCAATCCTCATCGTGTCCGGTTCCCTTTCGAAGACAAGGCAAAGCCCCGACAACTCATCTGCAAGGAACCACTCCCGCGACCGGCTGAGCTTGAAATCGAGCCTCCTGACTACGCCGTCGTAAGCAAAATCGAACTCATGGCCAAACCACCGGTCCCCGTCCAGCTGCCACAGAAGCCAGGCCTTGTGAAGCCCACGATCCTGCGCCTCCACCCCGAAGATCAGCTCCGCCTCATTCACGGCAAGCGTTGTGACCGCGAGGTCGGAGTAGCAGAGCGCCATTTCCCCGTCCGGCTCGCAGCCCGAAAGCCCCTGAACGTCAGATCCTCCCGAAGAGAAACGCCGCACCTCCCATCTGTTGTCAATCTCGCCAAGGTCCGGCCCGCGAGGCGCCGTGAACCGGCCCAATGTTACCTCGGAATCCGCATACTCTGGCCGCCAGCGCGTCCTGAGCTTTTCTCTGAGCGCCATCTCGTCAGATTCCATCCGCACGAGCTTGCCGTCTTTGAAGACGAAGCAGCGCATTCGTTCAGCGTCAGGCGGGTCATCGCCTATTGCCACATCGCTGAAAAAGTCCGAATAAACCTTGGGGATAACGTCTTTCAGATCGTAGTAGAACCGGAATCGACCGAACAGCCGCATCGCGTCGTCGTCCGACACATAGGCAACGGTCTTGTCCGGTAGGTCTGGGTAGTTCTTCTTCATTTCGATCATCGCAAGGTCTGTCTTCCACCCATCGAGTCTCCAATCCTTGCCAGTCGTCGAATAGGTCGTTGCCGAGAATACGACGAGGAATACGAGCAGGACGCCAGCTCTTACCACCTTCCATGCGGCTTGATTCAACGGCCCTCTCCATCGAGTGACCCGCAGTATGAGAAGGCCTGCAATCGCAGTCAGGTTCACAAGACTCGCGAGCATCAGAAAAGCTCGTTTGCCGGACAGCCCGCCAAATCCGGACGAGTCGTTCGTTGTGAGCCTCTTGATGAGACTTCCCATTGATCGCCAATACGCCGGATCAACCTGTGAGTGCCAGCTTACGGTTCCATTCCCGTCAAAGATTGTGGGGTCCGGAGCGCGGTATGGTATTAGGAAGAAGCCGATTATCGCGCAAATCAGGAGAAGGTCCACAACCATTGGCGCCGTTGCACGCGGCCGGTCTGCCCGGTTGGCTTCCGATTTCTCGGCCTTCGCCTGGTCGGGACTAGCGCGGACTGCCTCGGCGCCAAATCTGATAAACGCCGCAAGCGCAAGCGCTAGTCCGACGGCCGGCAGATACGCATGCCGGTCGGCGGCGAGCGAGTAGAATGGGAAGGGCAAGAGCGCTGTTGCGAGGAGCGAGAACCGGGCCAGCTTGCCGCCCTTGAAAAGCGGTGCGGCGACCATGACCAGAAGTCCCGGCAGAAACCACGGCTTCGCGGCCTTGACGAGCATAGAAACAAGAAAGAAAGGCAGTCTGTAGCTCAACGAAATCGATAGGACGATGCGCGCGCCCTCGTCGCCTGGCTTGGCTATGAGATTCAGCGCCGCTGCGAGAGCGATCGCGCCTACGAAAGGAAGCCAGTATTTGGCGCGGTTCTTGACGTAGCCCCATAACTTCCGGCCTTTTCTGTGGAAGAGAAGCTCCCACGCAAGCAGGATAAGCAGCATCGAGGCGGTGCTCTGTTTGGTCATGAGAGCGACGAAGTAGACGACGGCCGAGAGCCACGGGAGGCGCGGTCGCTCACCGCCAGTGGTTTTCATGTAGAGGAGCAGCGAGGTGAGTAACAGGCAGGTGCTGATTGGCTCTACCCAGTGATAGACAGTGCTGACAACGTCAAAATGAACCGGCATCGAAACAAATAGCGCCCCGGCAATGACCGCCCACAGCGTGTCATCCTTGAGGCGCCCCGCCAAGAGATAGACCAAGAAGCCGCACAGCGCGTGGGTCACGAAATTGAGAACGTGATACCAGAAAGGGTTACGACCGAAGACTGTGAACAGGACAAGCCAAGAGAAGCGGGAAACGGGTCGATACGTGTATGTTGGCTCGGGCGTGAGGAGCGCCTTGGTCAGGTTCGCCTTACTTAAAGGGCCCAAGAAGTCGAACGTGTCGCTGGCGAAGTAGTATAAGGTGATCTTGTAGTAAAGCAGAGATGAAAAGACGACAAGCCCCAAGAGAACAACGAGGTGCTGCCGGCGTTTTCGATCAAGAAGCTGGCGATTTGCTCCATCCATCAATATCTTCAGCCTATAATGGCGAAATGCGGATTCAAGAGAGACTCCAACCTCAGATTGTGAAAACAGTCATGCGGCAATCTAAAGAGCATTCGAAACGAGGAATACGACCAGCCTCCGAAGATGCCAGTTCGCAGCTCTTTTCGACAAGCAAAAAAGCTACTACAAACAAGGACGTACATTATCTTGAGGCGTGAGGGATTGCAATAGGGGAATCTTCCGCAGTCCTGTCCCGCATTCGGCTTCGTATGGCAGAATCCGAGCGGTCAGTTCTATCATTGCTCGCTGGCAATATGTTATGCGGAGCAAGCTTGCGTGAGCAGGTCATTGCACCGTATCCTAACCCCCTCAGGGAACATGAACACCCAAGTCTGAGAAGCTCAGTGTTATTTCGCCATGGGGCTAGTCTCAGCCACACAGCCTACAACCCTCCGAGTCACGCTCTGCTTTGTGCCGGACCTCCTGAATACACTTACGGAGCGATTAAAGGTGTAAAGTGGCGGTTACGATTAGTGTGAATGGCTGAGTGGCGGAGGGCAACGGATTCAAGGGAGTAGCTATCGTGCCGGACAAGACCAATGGGCGTCTTCTGATAGTCGATGATGATGAACCTTTTCTGGATAATCTGGAGACCGCTCTCTCGTCGGCAGGCTACAAGGTGGACACGGCGCCATCTCCAGAGAAAGCCCTGGCGCTGCTTGTGGCGAGAAGCTACGAGTTGGTCATAACCGACCTGAGGATGCCGGGCACGGATGGCCTTTGTATCTACGAGGCGATAAGGGACGTTGATCGTTTTGTGCCCGTAATAGTCCTGACCGGCTACGGTGGGGCCGATGAGGCCGCCAGGGCGATCAACATGGGGTGTGCCGACTACTTGCGCAAACCCATCACTCTGGACGAACTCAAATTCCGCGTCGATAAGGCCAGGCGGCAGCATCAGATTGAGGCGGAGGTGGCATCGCTCCGCGAGCAGTTGAGCCGCACCTCGGCCGGACCATTCATAGTCGGAGCTTCGGGCCCCATTCGGTCGATTCTGGATAAGATCGCAATGGTCGCTGAGTCAGGAGTTACGGTTCTGATCAGGGGGGAGACTGGTACCGGCAAGGAGCTTGTGGCAAGGGCCGTGCATGAAAGCAGTCCGCGTGCGGGCGGCCCATTTGTGCCGGTGGCCTGTGCGGCAATTCCGCAGCCCTTGCTTGAGGGACAGTTGTTCGGGCACAAAAGAGGAGCCTACACCGGGGCGGACAAGGACCAGAAGGGCCTAATAGACCTGGCAAATAGAGGGACTCTGTTCCTGGACGAGATCGGTGATATCGACACGGCGGCCCAGGTGAAGCTGCTCAGAACGCTCGAGACAGGTGAACTAAGACCGCTGGGGGACAGAAAAGTCCATACAGTGGATGTTCGTCTGATCGCTGCGACCAATCGCGATCTAGAGCAGGCCATCAAGAGCGGACAGTTCAGAGACGACCTGTTTTATAGGCTCAATGTGTTTCCAATCGCGCTGCCAGCGCTGCGCGACCGCAGAGAAGACATCCCACTGCTCGTGAAACATTTCGCAAAGCTCCACGGTCCCGCTCTATGCGGGCGATGTAAGACCTTCTCAAAAGAGGCGATAGAAGTTTTTCTTGGCTACGATTGGCCCGGCAACGTGCGGGAGCTCGAGAACAAGGTCCGACAGGCAATTCTCCTGGCGCCTGGCCAGGTTGTGGCGCCTTCTGCGATTGATCTTCCGGTCGAGGAACCAGCAGCCTCTGCGTGGAGATTCAATGAGGCCAAGAAAGGGGCAATTGACGCATTTGAGACGCGATTTATCCGGGGTGTGCTTAGCAGAACCAGAGGGGTCATATCCAAAGCGGCAAGGCTTGCCGGACTGGACCGTAAGAACCTGTGGCTTCTGATGAAAAAGCATGGGATACAGGCCGAGGAGTTCCGTTGACCCTCCGTCGGGTGAGGCCAGTCGAGTTATGAGCATCACGGAGACGTATAAGGACAAGCTCTTTGACGACAGGTATGAGTTTCTGGATTCCCTGGGTCAGGGCTCCTGGGGCGGGGTCGTCCGCGCATTCGACCGGGTCCGCTCGCACGTTGTGGCATTGAAGCTCTTAAAGGACCCCGCTGGTTACGACGTTCTGGCGGACCGCTTCTTCCACAATGAATTCAGAGCAATGACGCAGATCGAACATCCGAACATTGTTCAGGTGTTCGATTTCGGACAGAGCCCGGAGGGGCTTCGCTACTACACTATGGCTGTGGTGCCCGGTGAACCGCTCTCAAAGCACAAGCGCAAGCTTCAAGGGAAGGTCCTTGAAGGGGTCTTTGAGGACTTGTGCCGTGCGTCGTGCGTGGTTCACGCCAAGGGCTGTCTGCATTGCGATATTAAGCCCGATAACGTCATGCTTTCATCGGACAATGGCCAGCGCAAGGCCGTATTGATGGATTTCGGCCTCAATATCGATCTCTCATCCACATCGGAGACTTCGCCGCGTGGCACCGTTATGTACGCGGCCCCTGAAATGCTGGCCGGGCAACAGATCGACGCGCGAGCGGACATCTACTCACTGGGCATAACCCTCCTGGAGGTGATCACTGGTGAGCTTCCCTTCAGGGGGTGGCGTCTCGCCGATCTTCTTTCGCGCAAGGCTTCAAGCGAGGCGATAGCAAGAGCCTTATCAAAGGTCCCGGACCCTTATCAGGAGATCATCGCGCAGATGACTGCGCATGACCCCCGCGGCCGCTTTCCATCTTGCCGTGCGGTACTTGCCGCGCTATCTGCTGAGGGTGAGGGCGATATCGAGCTGCCTGCGCCTCCCCCAGTCCAGCGGCGCCTGCTTCGTCCGGATTTGATCGGCAGAGGCGAGCAGCTTCGGGTCATTTGCGGCAAAATAGACCGAATGAAGAAGGATGGGGGCGGATTCATTTTAATAGAAGGCCCAAAGACCTCTGGCAAGACACGTCTTCTCAAGGAGGCGCGACATTACGCGCAGCTAGCAGGCGCCTCGGTCCTCGCAACAGCCGATGACATATCTAGTGCTCCTGGGTCGTCAATGATGTCCGCGCTGGAGAAGGCCGTTAACCTGGAGACACATGCTCAAGGGCGTGTCGGCAGGCGTGATCAGCTAGTAGAGCATATCGCGGAGCTGGCCAAGAAGCGCCCGCTTGTGATTCTCATTGATGACCTCCAGAACCTGGAGGCGACTGACACCGGGGCTTGGCGTTCGCTGGCTCACGGGGCAGCCAGCGAGGGATACCTGCTCATATCGTCGATCAACGGTAGTCGCGGTGGTGGGAACACGCGCCTGGGGCGATTTCTTAACGTGGTAGGCGATGACACCGATTTCGTAAGATTTGAGCTCCAACCTCTCGCCGTCGAGGAGGTGTCCGAGCTGTGTCGGTCCATGTTGGGGACAACCGACTGCCTGGGTGGGGTTGCGGACTTCGTTGTTGCCAGGACAGGAGGCAATGTAGGGGCGTGCGTCGGTCTCTTGAGCGAACTTGCGGCGAAGGGGCGCCTCAAACACCGTCTTGGTCAGTGGTCCGTGGCGCCCGATGAGACCGACAAATGTGAGCGAGGGAGACGGGGTCCACATCCCGCCATCAAGTCGCGCAGCGCTCCTAGTAATCTGAAGACAGTCCTGCTGGCCGCGGCCATAAACGGACCCAGGGCGCCTGCCTCACGTGTTCAGCGGGTTGCCGGTCTGGCAGCCAGGGACTTTGCAGAGATGATACGGCAGCTTGAGAACGCGGGCGTTCTTGGTTGGGAAACAAGCCGCAATGAGGCGTTTATCCGCTTCGTTGACCCCTCTCATCCGCGAGTTATCATTGAAAGAGCCGACCCCGAATTGCTTTCACAATTGAGCGAGTCGGCTGCCCAGGCGCTACTTGCGTACCGTGCGGAGGGGAAGGCCTTCGACCCGCTTCAGCTAGTTGAGCACCTTCGCGGGGCAGGGCGCATAAGGGAATTGATAGATGTGGCAACAGCGGAGGGCAAGCGGCACAGGTCGACCGGTAAGCTCTCGCTCGGGGTGAGCCTTCTAACAACAGCCTTGAGGGCTATTGAATCCCTCCCGGGGGTCAACGTTCTCCGTTTGGCGGGTCTGCATCTATCTCTGGCAAAGATGAAAGGCCGACAGAGCGAAGTTCGTGAGGCGCTTGAGCATTGCCAAGCCGCGCTTTTTCAGCTAGAAAAGTCGTGTCTTTCCGGCGACGACGCCAGGCTGTTCTTAGCGATTCAACTGCATGTTCAGGCAGGGCAGCTATGTGAGAACGTTAGCGACTACGAGGCGGCAATAGGTCATTACGAGGGGGCCTTGTCCTTGCTTCGTCCATATAGCGGCGTGCCGCGTTACAGGAGGTCTTGGATGAAGGTGCAGAACTCTCTCGGTTGGGCCCAGATGCTAGCGCATAAGTATGAGGAGAGCGAGAAGACGGTAGGGGAGCTCCTGGCGCAGACTGACGAGAGTGTATTTCCCAACGGGACGATAAGGGCACTGACCACAGCCGGATGGCTATCCCTTTATAGCGGCAATCCTCAGAAATCGCTTGAGTTGTTCCAGCGAGGGATGGCCATTGCTTCTGAATGCAATCTACCTGCCGAGGTCGAGTCTCAGTCGGTCAACGGGGCTGCCAGCGCTTCGTGGCATCTCGGAAACTGGACGGACGCGCTATCATACTATCAGAAGGCATCTTGTCTGGCGGAAAGTCTTCAGGACCCAGCCAAGAGAAGCTCTGCCATCGGCAACCTGGCCGTCGCGGAATATCAGCTCGGCAAATTGAGGCAAGCGGAGACGCACTTCAGAGAGGACCTCGCCCTCGATATTGAGATGGGTGATGTTGAGGGCTACGTCGTCGCTCTCAACAACCTCGGCACATTGCTTACGGCGCAGGGCAGAAACGACGAAGCCCGTAAGCTGCTTCAGAAAGCGCTCCGAATCGCCCGCAGCAGGCGGTATAGCCGTCACACACTATTGATTGAGGGGAACCTGGGAGAGCTGCTAACGAATGAGAACGAGCTCGACCGGGCCGAATCACTTCTTAAAAGGGTCCTTCAAAGAGCGCGCAGGAATAAGGCTATTGATCTCCTCCCAGAGGCGTATCGCAGAATGGCCAGGGTGTCGCTCGAGCGGGGCTCGCCACGGCGCTTCAACTACTACGCCGCTAAGTGTAAGGAATCAGCCCTGGCGGTCGGCGAGAAGCACGAGCTCCGCTACATCGGCCGTCTGAAGGCCCGCTATTTTGCCTCTCGCAATATGTTCGACAAGGCGGAAGAGGCCTACAGAGAGGTTACGAGCTCGTTCGCTTCAGATGGCGCCGCGTTTGAGGAGGCGCATACCAAGCTGGTGTGGGCGGAGCTCTGCTTGAAAGAAGCTCGTTTCTCTGAGGCAGCAGAGCTCGCCCGTGGTCTAGAAGACGCGTTCGAGGAGGCAGGTGTGACTGAGGCGTTGAGCAGGGCGAAAAGCCTGCAAAAACAGATCGCCAGAAGCGGGGAATGGCCGGACAAGATCCGCCGAGTACTCGAAGCGTTCGATGGGCTGCAAGCGGCCGATGACGTGGAGACCGCGCTGCAAAGCGTCGCGAGAGCCATGGTCTTGATATCAGGGGCCGATCGAGGCGTGGTCGTTGGATTAAACCGGCGCGGAATGATCCAGTTTGAGGCTTCGGCCAACTTGAACGGCATACACCAGGACTATCTCAGGGTCTCATCGAGTATTCTACAGTATGTCAAGGAGTCTCAAGAGCCGCTTTTGATCGATTCAGCTGCAACAGACTCCCGATTCTTCGACAGTTCAAGCATCAGGAGCTTCCAGATTGGTTCAGTTATCTGCGTTCCGGTCTTTGTGGGCGGGGACCTCCAGGCAGTTCTCTACATTGATAGCAAAACACCTAACTTATTCGACGAGCACGAGCATATCCCACTGGTGGAGCTCGTAGCGCATCACGTAGGCCTATTCCTTGAGAACGTCCGAATCGCGAACGAGAATGAGCTGGTCGAGGAGCTTGTTGCCTCATTGGCCCACGAGATGAGGACGCCGCTTAACGCTATTCTGTCCTCGGTTGAGCTGATGGCGGTGCGCACAGGCAAGCCTTCCACGCACTACGTGGGTGTCGTTGGTGACCAAGTAGCAAGACTGTCAAGGCTTGCCGATGAGACGATTGACCTAATAAAAGGGAAGAGCTCCTCTAGAATGCTTAGTCCTCAAAGAGTAGATGTGAATGCTCTCATTCGACATGTCGCCGACGCGCTCGAGTCACTCGCACAGAAGAACAAGATATCCCTCAAACTTGAGCTCTCCGAGAAATTGAGCGATATAAAAGGACAAAGGGACGCCCTGGAGCAAGTGCTGATCAACCTATTCACTAACGCAGCCAAATACACTGGCCCCGGCGGCTCAATCAGCATCAGGTCCCGACTGACATCATTCGTGCACGATCCCTCACATCCGGGCTCTTCATATCTATATCTGGGGCGCCATGAGCATCAATGGGAAGGCACATTCGTCACGATCAGTGTGGTTGACGACGGCGAAGGCATGGATGAAGCCGAATGCAGGCGCATATTTGAAAGATATGCCAGGACCCGCAAGACGGAGACGGAACATCGGATAAAGGGGTCCGGCCTTGGCCTTTATATATGTAGAAGCGTAGTTGAGCAGCACGGTGGCCGCATCTGGGCCACAAGCGAGAGAGGCAAGGGAACCAACGTAACCTTTACACTGCCTGTTGCACCGGCGCCTGACGGGAACAGAGAGACTCGATCGACCCAGCCAGCTGAGACATCGTGACCGGCTTTTGCAGAAAGCCGACCTTTCGCCTGCTTCTTGCCTCCGCGACCAGCCACTCCCCGTAACCGCTCCCTGTGATGAAGATAACCGGCACTTCGATGCCCATGGAATTAAGGAAGTCCAGAATCAGAAGGCCATCCTTGTCGCCTGATATGCAGAGGTCCGAGAGCACTAGATCGAATCCGGTTGTTCGCAGTGCTCTCATCGCATCGGACATACTGTTCACTGCTTGCACCCGGTATCCCAGATGGTCGAGCACATCCGTCGTCACCTGCCGGAACGCGTCGTCGTCGTCGATGAATAGTATGTCGATCTGGTCTGATTCCCAACTCATCAGTAGATACCGTCATCTGGCGATCTGAACCAGGGCGTGTAGAGTACGGACGTGCAAGCGCCACCCGTTGACCTCAGGGGCCTCACTATCATCGCGTCGGCTTCAGCGACATCGCTAAGCGCAAGATCCGCGGTCGCTGAGAACTCCTTGCCGCCCTTCACGATGTTTGTGATGACAAACTCAAAATGGGGGTTCTCCTCTGCGGTCTTTTCTGACCTAAACTTGCACTTGCCCTTTTTGTCAGTCTTTTCCGAGTCGGCGCCAACCGCAGAGCCTGCCCAGTAGCCATACACTGTGACTTCTTTCGCAGGTTTGTCACCGGCATCAGTTACTGTAACTTTCGCCTCGCCATGATATTTCCCGCCCTTATCCTTTTTTGTCTTGATAGAGATCGAAACTCGGTATTCTGGGAATCGGGGTATCAGGCCAGTCAAGGCACACTCAAGCGCCTTGTTGACATTGACAAGCCCGTATCCGGTCTCACAGTCAAACTCGTCGGTCGCTGCTGGGTCGCCGTCCTTGGGGTCTAAACATACCTTGGAAGCGGTCCCTTTCAAGACGGCTATGACCTCCTCTCGATCCAGTCCAAGCGAGACCAATAGCCCTGCAATGCCAGAAACCTGGCCGGCCGCGGGGGACGTCCCAGGCGCCCACCAAAGGTCCCAGCACCCAGAGGGTGCGCCGCCGTCAAAGCTCTCGGCAAGAACAGCCTCCGGATAGAGGTCGTCGTCTCTATCCCCGAAATCGCCGCCGGGGGCTATCAAGTCCAACGCGACGCCGTAATTCGAGTACGGCGCCCTATTCACAACGCCGGGATCGTCGTCAAAGAGACTTGCGCCGACGGCCAAGCACTCATTGTAAGCTGCGGGGAACTTGACGTAGGGAAGCTCGTTGTTACCCGACGAACCAACCATCACGACGCCGTTATCTGCAGCATAGGCAACGGCATCGGACAGAATCTCGCTGCGAGAGAAATACCATGAGAAGCCCAGACTGAAGTTGAGAACGTCTGCGCCGTTATCTACCGCATAGTAGATGCCTTCCGTCAATGACGCCGTATCGCCTGTCTGATACTCACCAAGGACTTTGACGGGCATAATCTTGCAGCCAAAAGCGATTGACGCCACGCCCTCAAGGTTGTTTGTCGATTGGGCGATAACGCCGCAGACGAACGTGCCGTGCCCATTATCGTCGTTGGGATGATAGTCGTTATTAACCGCGTCGTAGCCGTCCACAAACTCTATCTGTTCAAAATCCGGCGCCCGCTCATACTGATACTTGGCGTCTGCGTAATCTTCATACGCTATCCCGGTATCCAGAACCGCAATGACCGCGGGGTCAGCAAACGCCGCGTCCTTGAGAAACAGGTCCCAGGCCTCCTCATAGCCTATCTGTTTCAGGTTCCACTGGAGCCAATACCACTCGTCGTTCGGTTCTCCGCACGCACGACACGTAAATGGTATTTCGGAATGACGGACACCAGAAACTCCTTGGGCCTTCGCTACGGCGCCTTTTGAATCATCGCCATAGGGAACCTGAACCTTCAGCACGCTACTTCTGGGATAGTGCCGAATGAATCCGAAACCCAGCTCCGATAACGTTGAGCAGAGGGAATCGAACTCTAAAGCCCCCATGTCTCTCTCATACTGGATGA
>Ga0315545_1003790_pt1 | contig 12763 bp, 10 predicted proteins | sample SalMarSW160210MG_FD_203096 | JGI IMG/M metagenome (GOLD analysis project Ga0315545, IMG submission 203096) | Salt marsh sediment microbial communities from the Plum Island Ecosystem LTER, Massachusetts, United States - Salt Marsh Sediment SW1602-10 ... | reverse complement strand
AAGGTGTTGAGGCCGTGGCCGAAGAGCGGCCGCTCCCGAAAGATCTGCCAGCCGATCTGGAGCATGCGACCGCGGTGGAGGATGTTTTCCGTCAAGAGGCGCATCAGATGAGCGCGCATCTCTGTGGGGATAGACAGAAATAGGAGCGGCACGCCGCCAAAGAGCACGTTCAGTCTTGGTCTTCGCAAGGCGATCGTGGCGATGAAAAAGACGGTCCCGAGGGCGAGCGGACTCGCCGAGGTGAAGGTCAGGATCAACGCACCCGTCAGGACGGCGGCCGCAGCCATCTCCCGGACCTTGGACCGCTGTAACGGCGCGAGCAGCGCGACGAAGAGACCGGCCAGGACACATTCGAGGTAGATGGCCAGCGTCGCGGCCTGCTGAAAAGGTCCTGTTATCCGGATGACCATCCCCTGCGGGTAGGTCATCAGCGGCCGCAGGGAGAAGAAGTCGCGGCCGGCGAAAAGCTGGTAATAGCCGTCCAGGGCCGCTGTCACCGCGGCGGCCGACACGAGGCCCAGACACCGTTTCATAGCTACCTGGTTTCTGAGGGCCAGGCGGCATCCGATGACGATGAAGAGGTACAAGAGGGCCTTGCGCAGACCGACGAGGCTTAGGGAAAGCGTCTGTGGGTTGGCGAGCGTCGCGATCAGGCACGCGCCGAAAAAAAGATATACCGGCCCGAGGTCCCGGCTGAGGAGTTGTCTGCGTCCGCGACCGAAGAGGGCTGCCAGGACTCCCAGGCCGGTGAGGCCGATGCCGAGGCCCGCCAGGCTGTTGTAGAACGGCAAAAAGACACACAGGAACGCCAGGCCGTAAAAAGGGAGCCGTTGAGACAGACGGGCCATCAACGGTTGGACCGTCATGGGGCGCGGCCCTCACCTAATTTTCTGATCGTGGCCAGCACAAGGCAGACGTAAACGATGATGGCAAGAAGATTCGCCAAGAGCAGGAGCCCGAGGGCGAGGGTCAGGCTGATCAGCGCGAGGCAGATGGCGGCTGCGAGGACGAGGTTCTTCGAGCGGGTCTTGTTGAGGCCCTCTGCCACAAGAGTGACGTGATTCAGCACTGCGTACACGCCCAGGACCCCGGGAAGGAAAGACGGGTCACGAGCCGTATTTGCGCGTTCCCGTTTCAAGCGGGCCAGATGGCCGGTAAGCACGCGCAGGACCTGGAGGAGGCCGAGGGTCAACAGGACGTATATCGCCCAAGAGGAAGGATGGAAGATAAAGAGGACCTTGAAGAGTCGGCCGACCATCTTCAGGAGCCAGAAATTGAAAAGGATAAAAAGACACGACCAGAAGTACGTCGCTGCGATATCCGTGGTTTTGAGTTTGGGCCAGATCCGGCCCAGCGCCAACCAGAGGAACACGAGGCCCAATGTGCCTCCCGCGAAGGCGGCCAGCGGCGCAAAGGAGGTCGAAGGCCGTGTCCGGCTGCTCGGCAGGGCGATGCTGCCCCATTCGCTGGAAGCGACGGAGTTGCACAGGCGCAGGGAGAACCGGATGGGGGGCTCGATCCCGATGCGCGTGCGGGCATCGTTGATCAGCGCCGCCGGGACGAAATAATAGAACTCCTTGATGTTTTTTCTTTGCCTGAAAAAGGAGTAGATGACCTCTTTGTTGTTGACAAGGACGCCCCGGGGCGCGTCATCCCCCCAAAGTTTCAGGATGTAGGGGTAGCCCCGCGGCAGATCGGCGAAGTGCGTTCCGGTGACGTCCAGGACCTTCTCGCTGACGCCCTCGAATCCCTGGATCGTAAAATACCGGTAGAAGTACCCGAAGGCCAGGCCGATCGCCAGGTGCGCGGCGAAGACGACCGCATAGGCGATCAGTAGGATCGGTTTAGGCCTTCGGAGGGTCGGGGACGCCTGCATAGAGTTCTCTGCGGGACTAAAGGGCCTTTTCGGCGAACCACCAGCCGTGGATGTTGCAGTTTTCCACCGCCTGCAGCGTGCCGGAGGACGTCTTCAGGTGCAGCGCCGCCGCCGGATGGCAGTGTTCGGGCGTCAGGTGGGTGCGTGCGATGAACTTCTTGTCGATGTAGAAGTCGATAAAGGTGATGTGGTGTTCGGGGAGGCTCGGGTGTTCCACCGCACCGACCTTGACGTGGACGTCGAGGCAGCCGACGGGGATGAGGCTGCAGGTCTTGACGAGCGTGATGGCCGGCACGTGCTTTTGTTCGATCTCCCCTCCCACCGTGCCGTCGCCTTCCTTTTTAAGGAGATCGTTTTTCTCCGAGAATTTCTCGCGGGGCGCGCCGCAGACCGGGCAGTGTTCCGGAGCGCCGTCAAAGGCGACGTGGCCGCAGACCTGACACAGAAAGATTTTCATGGTGACCTCCTTTTTTATGTGACGAGACGTTGGTATTGACTTAAGATCTCACGGATGACCAGATTGACCGGCATGTCCTGGATGTCTTCGAGCGCCTGCGGGATGACGAGCGTCCAGTTTCGGGCATCCACGGTCCCGGGGAAGTTGATGCGCGCCTCCCACGCGTCGAAGTCAAAGAAGGTATCGAGGGCGAGCCAGTCCTGTAGAAGAAGGCTGGAAAAGATCGAGGAGGCCGCGCTGACGCGCCCCAGGGCCTTCTTCATGAATATGTGGGGGTTGGCCAGGGCCGTGCCGGGCGGGCAGCCGAGGAACTTCAGGAACTGGCTGCGTTCGCGGATGGAACCCCGGAAGAGGTCCAGGACGCTCCAGGCCTCTTTCTCGTCTTTTCCGATGATCTGAAGAAACGATTCTTCGCTGATGTTGGACCGGCTCCAGCGCAGCCTGTTGTGCTGCGTCTGGGCCAGTTCGAAGAGTTGCGTGGCGATGGCGTCAAAGGAGATGCCGTGATCCTGACAGGCGCGCTCAAAGAGCCCCCTGTCAACGGTTCCGGCCTCGAACTGCCACCAGCCCAGAAGAGAGCTCATGTCGTGCGTCGCGAGCGTCGCCAGGGACACGGGTCGGTACGCCCCGGGCACCTTGAAGTCATAGGTCTTGCCCCAGTCGCGCGTCCAGCGTTGCACCTCGATGCCGGGGATGCCGTACTCGTCCAGCACGCGGAAGGTGCACGGCGGGATCGTCCCCAGGTCCTCGGCGCACGCGAGCATGCCGGTATTGTCCAGAAGCACGTCCAGGAGCCGGCGGCCGTTGGCCTCCCACTCTTTCTCATCCACGGGATCAAAGGCGCCGTTGACGCCGGCGGTCGCCTCGGGTTCGATGACCGGGATGGTCCAGATGCGAAACATGCCCACCACGTGGTCGATGCGGTACAGGTCATAAAAGTTCTCGGCGTACCTGAGTTTTTCGATCACGTAATCATAGCCGTGTGCCGCGATATGGGACCAGTTATAGGGCGGCATGCCCCACCGTTGCCCTTGGGAGTAGAGCATGTCCGGCGGCGCGCCCGAGGCGAAGTCCAGCTTGAAGTGATCCTGGTGCGCCCAGACGTCCGCGCTGTCGCGCGAGACGAGGAACGGCAGGTCGCCCATGAGGAGGACGCTGTTTTTGCCGGCATACGCCTTTGCCTCCCGGAGCTGTTCAAAGAGCTGCCACTGGAGCCACTTCTGAAAGAGGAGCGCCCGGCTGTTTGATGCGCGCACGGCCTCGCAGGCCGCGGGCCGGCGGTCTTTGAGCTCCAGAGGCCAGTCCCGCCAGTCACGCTCCTGTTGTTGTTCCTTGAGGACGCGAAAGAGAGCATAGTCCTCGATCCAGTAGGCGTTGCGCTTGACGAAGACAGCGAGCTCGGCGGGGATGTCGGCCGCGGACGTCTCGAAGACCCGTCCCAAAAGCTCGAGCTTTGCGGCCTTGATACGATAGTCCACGCGGCCGCTGCCCGTCGGGAACCTGTCTTTGAGTCGCCGGATATCGGCATTCCACGTGTTGGCCTGGACCCCCTTGAGACGAGGAAGGCTCAGGTACATGGGATCGAGCGCAAACATGCTTTGGGCATCATAGGGCCGGAAGTTGAAGCCCACGTCGTTGAGGGGCAAGAGCTGGATGATGGATATCCCGGTGTTGCGGCACCAGTCGACGAGGAGCTTGATATCCGGGAGTTCGCCTATCCCGCAGCTCGCTTCGGAGAAGACAGAAAAGAGCGGCGCGGCCACGCCGGAGCGGCGGTGCGCGCCGATGCGCCGCCACTGCCGGCAAGAGCGTCCGGATAACAGGCGTTGGGTGACGTCCTTGAGGAGCGTGGTGGTCTCGGACATGAAGAGGTGCCCTTGAGATATCTTCTATTATATGAGAGCGATGGTGTCGCTCGCGAGCCACCCGCTCTTGGCGTCCGGACGCTCTACCTTGAACCACCCTTGTTTCTTTTCCACGATCCTGACGGTCATCCCTTCGGAGAGCTCAAAGTGCGTCGTCGCCTTTTCGAACGGTGCGAAGCGCGCCTCGGCCCGCTGCCGGACCACGAGGGCCTCGCGTCCAAGGTTATTTATTTTAACATACATCAGGGATAATCCAATGACAAAAATGACGGCCAGGATCCGGGCCGGGGTCCTTAACCGTCTGCGCGCCGTCTTCTGAAGGGCCATGGCAGACAGCAGGATCATTAGAGACAGGTAGACCAGCAGGACGCCGAGAGTCCATTCGTCGAGACTGACCCACTGAAACGGCATATCGCCGATCCTTTTGAGGAGCTTCGTGCGGGGCGGCCGCACGTAGGCCAGCTGCGACCGGGCCAGGCGCATGTTGGTCTGGATGTCGGGATCGCGCGGCTGAAGGCGTCTGGCGCGTTCGTAACACAGCAGGGCGCGGCCGAGTTGATGCCGTCGGAAGTAGGCATTACCCAGATTGAAGTAGAGCGCCGCAGAGGTCCGGTGCTCTTGGAGGATGGATTCGTAGCCGGCGATCGCTTCCTTGAACTCCCCGTTTTCATAGTGGTTATTCGCTTTGGCAAAGGTCGCGTCCTGGGCGCGTCCCTCCGGGGCCGGCCCCAGGGTGAGCGCCGCGCCGCCGGTCACGACGAGGAACAAGAGAAGGAGTCTTTTAGGCATGGATTTTGGCTATTTGGTCTAACGCCTGCCGCAGCGCCGCCAGGTCTTCTTTCATCTCGTCCTGCGATGCCGACAGCGAGGCGTAACGGATGTCGTCGCATTTTGTTAACAGGGTCTCGATGGTTTTTATCCCCGCCTCACCCAGGCGGTCGCTGCCGGGCAGCGACGTCAGGGAGTCGGCGGCGATCGTCTGGGCTGACGCGTGGCACTTGTCGGCCAGGAACCCCCTGACGGTGCGTGAGACACCGGCATAAAATTCCTGGTGCCGGCCCGCGGCCATGTCCGCGGCTGCCTCCCGGTAGCCCCTCTGGGCCTTCGGATGCGCCCGCAGGCGCCGGGCGTAAGCGGTGTCTGTCGTCAGACGGTACTGGTGCGCACTCCACCGCCAGAGCCCCAGGAGGATAAAGAGGGGCGTCCCAAAAAGGACGGCCACAACGGGGTGACGGTACAGCCGTGCCTCCGGGCTTTGCCAGCGGCCGGGGTCTTCCTTGATATAGACGATGTCCGAGCCCAGTTCCTCGGGCGCCCGAGGCTGGGCCGCCGCCTCTTTCGAGGCGACCACCTTGGCGGAGCCGGCTGATTCAGCCGGCAAGACCTCTAAAGGAAAGGGGCCGGCCCGGGCCGTCTTATATTGACGCGTCTTCGGGTCAAAGTAGGCGAGTTGCACGGCAGGGACGTGCGTGAGGTCCGCATCCTTAGGAACGAGGATCTGTTCGAAGGCGATCTCACGTTCCGTCTCCTTGCGCTGCGGGTCATACGTCTTGAATCCTGCCGCATCGGTGAGCACCGGCGTCGAGACGGTCTTGAGGTTGCCGTCCCCTCTTACCTGCATCGTGAGCGTGACCGGGTCTCCGAAGGCGACCCGGTGGGGCGCGATCTGCGCGTCCAGGGAGAATTGGCCGACCGTCCCCCTGAAGTCAGCGGGCCTGTCTTCTTCCGGAAAAGGCAGGACGGTGATGGTGAGGGCATTGGATTTGAGCTCCAGCTTGTTCGTCTCATACGAACCGAAGAAGCTGGAGAAGAATTCGTCCGGGATGGAGTTTTGGTTGCGGGAGATTATCTGTGTGCATTGCACGAGCGCCGGGCCGAGGGCCAGGTCTCCCGTTCGCGTCGGAAACATCAAGAGATTGAACTTCAGCATGTTATAAAGCAGACCGTCTTGATTGACTTGAGATTGTTGGGGTTGGCCAATGCGTTCTATGGTGAAACCCGAGGTCTCGAAGACCGGGAAGTTCGCGTCGCGGATGGTGATCTGGTTCACGTAGAGCCTGACCGTCAGGAGCGCCTTCTCATTGAGGTAGAGGGTGTCTTTTTCCGTCTCGAGCGTCACGAAGATCCGGTCTGCGAGCTGGTCAGGGGTTGGTCCGCCTTCCGCCGTCGGCTCGGCCGAGGCCGGCGTGCCGGCAGCCAGCACCTCCAGGGTGATGGCCGGGGCCGTATAGGTGGTGCCGTGGATGGTGAAGTTAAAGGGGCCCACCCGGAAGGAACCGGCCCTCTGGGGGATGATGAGGTAGCGGTGGGTCACGGACGCGCTCGTCTTTCCATTGACGACGGACATGCGCGACGTGGGGCCGACATAGCGGATGGACAGGCCCTGCGGCATCGAGACGGACGGCGCCGGGATGTCCTGCGTGCCCTCGAAGGCGAGATGGAGTTGGGCGGCGTCGCCTACCGAGATCCTGTCCCTGTCCAGCGTCGCGCTCAGGCTTGGTTTCTGAGCGAAGACGCTCCCCGGGCCCGTCACCACGAACAACAACGTTAACCAGAAAAAGTGGTAACGCAGAGTTTTAGTCATGTCTTTTGAAAGTTCGTTAGTCCGGCATCCTCGCGGCGCCGGCTTGATCCGCTCGGCAGGCCAGGGTCCGGGGCGCCTTGCCCGGGACACGGTCGCGCCGGCCGCGACCCCGTTCACCAGTTCTTGAGAACCTTTGCGGCGCGGGCGTTCTGGTCTTTGTTGATGTCCTTGCGCGGACCCTCCTGTCCGTAGGTCTCGACGAGCATGAGGGCTTCCTCTTTAGAGAGATCTTCTTTGCGTGGGGCCTGGGTTGGAGCCTGGGGCCCCGTCTTCTCGGGCTGCTCGTCTGTTTCTTCAGGCTGGGACCGGCCGCCGGACGGCTCTTTTTGCTGTGGCTCCTCTAGTCCTTGAGCCCCATGCGGACGATGTTCGTGTCGTTGCCCTTCCTGTTCAACTTTTTCTTGTTCTTCCTGTTTACGTTGCTGTTCTTCCCGTTGCTGCTCTTCTTGTCGCTGCTCTTCTTGTTGTTGCTCTTTTTGTTGCTGCTTCTGCTTTTGCTGTTCACTTTCCTTTTCTTCTTCTTTGGAGCCGCCGCCCTGCGGCATGGACAACGGCGGCGGGATTTGCTTTTTGACGACCTCGATGACCTTATCCGTCAATTCATAATTATAGGACGCATCCTTGTCCGCATTATTTAATTCTATAGCGCGGCCGTAATAATTCAAGGCCTCTTTCAGCTGTTCAACGGCTCCTTCGGGGTCGGTCTCCCATAGCTCTTTGGCGTCCCGAAAGAGGCTGTTGCCGGCGTTATAATTCGCACGGGCCTCTTCTTTTTTGTCGGGCAGGGCCAGTGCCTTGACAAAGTGGCCCTTGGCCTTTTTGTAATCGCCGCTGTCGTAGCGCACGAGACCGGCGTGGTAGTTCAAGAATGCCGAGTCGGGCCGCTCGCCCAGCGCCTTCTCCAGCGTCTGGGCAGCGGTGTCCCTGTCGCTCTTCTTGAGCGCGCGCATCGCCTTGTCCACGGCCCGGTCTTCATCCAAGGCCCAGGCGGGGGCGCCCAAGGCGAAGAGTGCCGCCATGAAGAGCCCGCACAGTGTTATTGCCGGTCTTGGTATCATTATAGTCCCTCAAAGATACACTGCGCGATAAAGGCGACCAGGGCCAGCAAGAGAAATGCCGGGAACCTCTCCGTGTAGATCTGCACGGTGCGTTCTTCGCCCCTTGTCTTTTCCAGCGCGGTGAAGTAGTTGTTGTAGAGGAAGTCCAGGCCGAACTCCTTCACGGTCGAGCGGACGTAGACGCCTTCGGTGGCGAGGGCTATTTTTTCCAGGAGCTCCTCGTCCAGCCGGGACTTCACGGTCAGCCCCTGAGCGTCTTTCAAGAATTGGACTTTTCCGGAACGCTCGCGCAGCGGGATGAGCTCTCCTTCGCGCGTGCCCACGCCGATGGTGTAGATGCGTGCGCCCAGGGTCGCGTGCAGGTCTTTGGCGGCCGCCAGCGCCCGGCCTTCGTGGTCCTCCCCGTCCGTGATCAGGATGAGGATCCTGTCCTGGCTCGCGGAGGGCTTAAAGGCCTCTCTGGCTTCTCTGAAGGCGCGGGCGATGTCCGTTCCGGCCCGGCCGACGGTATCAGGTGTGATATCGCGGAGGGTCAGCAGAAAACCTCCGTAATCCGGTGTCAGCGGGCACGCCAGGTACGCGTCTCCTGCAAAGGTGATGAGGCCGACGCGGTCCCCTCCCAACTTCTTGACCAGGTCGCCGATGGCGAGCTTGGCGCGCTCCAGACGGTTGGGCAGGATGTCTTCGGAGAGCATGCTGTTTGAGACATCGAGGACGAAGACGAGGTCGATCCCCAGACGCGGCACCTTCTCCCAGCGGCTGCCCCATTGGGGCCGCATCAGGGCGAGTACCGCAAACAGGACGCCCGCCGCGCAGCAGACGGCGGCGGCCCGGCGGTTCTTCAGGCGCTTGGCCGGGACGAGCGCTGCCTGGAGTTTTTCCTCGGCAAAGTCGTTGAGGGTCCTGCGCCGCCGCCGCAGGCCGTATCGCAGGGCCCAGCAGACGAGCGCGAGCGCGATCGCTCCCGCTGCGAACCAATCAGGGGCTGCCCACCTCATGTCGTCAAGGGATGGCTCTCAACCATGTGTTTATCAGCAGTGTCTCTATCAGGACGAGGACCAGGGCGGCTGCCAGGAAATACGAAAAGAGCTCCTCGCGCTCTTCAAATCCCTTCTCTTCGAAGCGGATCTTCTCCATGCGGTTGATGGCATCATAGATGCGGCGCAGGGACTCGGTGTCCGTGGCCCGGAAGTATTCACCGAGCGTGGCGCGGGCGATCTCCTGAAGCGATTCTTCGTCGATCTCGAGAAGGACCTGCCGGTAGACGGTCGCCCCGCGGATGTCCCGGAACGGGTACGGGACCGGCCCCCGGCTTCCGGCGCCGATGGTGTAGATCTTGACGCCCAGGGCGCGGGCGGCCTCGGCGGCCGTCATGGGATTGATCTCGCCGGCATTATTGATGCCGTCGGTCAACAGGATGATGATCTTGCTCTTGGCCTGCGAGTCCTTGAGGCGGTTGAGCGCGACGGTGAGCGCTGTCCCGATAGCCGTGCCGTCTTCGAACATGCCGGCCTCGATGCGGTCCAGGTGCGTCAGGAGCCAGGCGTGGTCGAGCGTCAACGGGCACAGGGTGTAGGCGATCCCCGCGAAGGCGACCAGCCCGATGCGGTCATCCGGGCGCTCCTTGACGAAGTCGCGGACCACGTCCTTGACGACGTCCACGCGGTTGACGCGCCACCCCTTGAGAAGGAAGTCTTCGGCGAGCATGCTCGTGGAGGCATCGAGAGTGAGGACGATGTCAATGCCCTCACGCCGCATGATCCCTTGCCGGAGCGGGCCCTGCGGCCGGGCGAGCGCGATGATGATGAGCGCGTAGATGACGACGCGCAGCCAGATCAGATGCCGCGCCAGTTTGATCTTAAAGGTCTGAGGCAGATCGGCGAGCAACAGTCCCGACGGAAAGGCAAGGCCCGGCTGTCTCTGCCGCCGCCAGACCGCCCAGACGATACAGCCCAGCGCCACAGGCAGGAGTGCCAGTATCCAGGGGTATCTGAGTATCATGGTGTTGTCCGGCGTCCTCGCCGGTCTCCCTCGCTCATGGCGGTGCTCGGGGCCTGGATCCGCTCCAAAAGATCTGGGGAGCCCGAGGCCTGGATCCGCTCCAAAGGGTCTAAGGGTGCCCTGCCGGAACTCTTACGCTTCCGACGCTTCCGGCCTGTTCCTCGTTTCTTCGATGAGGCGGCGGGCGGATGCGAGCGCCGCGTCGATCTCGGGTGAGCCCGGCTCGTAACGGGCGAACTTGACCAGGTCGCAGTGCGTCAAAAAATCCCTGAGGAGCTCTTTGTGCACAGGCGCCAGCGTAGCGGCGTCGCGGAGGTACTCCAGGAACTCCTCGGTCGTCATCTCGGGCGCGCGGATAGCGAAGCGGGCCTCGAGGTATTGGCGGATGATGAGGGAGAGCTCGAAGTAAAACTCTTGGCGCAGGCCCCGGCCGATATAGTCCTTCGCGATAAGCTCCCTGATTTTTTCAAGCGCGATCTCATGAGCCGGCGGCGGTGGCACGGGCACGGCGGCAAGGGCGCGCCGTTTCCGTGTCCAGTAAAAGATGCCCAGCGTTGCGGCCGACACGCACACAAACACGATCACCACGAGGAGGAGCACCGGCCGGCGCCTCAAGGGCCCCTTGATGTCTTTGATGGCGAGCTCGAGGACGTCCCCGCTGACCCGGCTGTTCACCGTGATCTTCAGCGGTTGTGTCGTTACCTCTTGCCACGTCTCTTGTCCCCTGGGCCTGTAAGAAACCGGCAGGGCCGGGATCTCGTGTTCTCCCGGTTCGAAAGACCGCAAGAGCAGCCGGGCACACAGAGAGCTTGTCCAGGGGCGCTCCACGCCGCGGATCCGGTAGTCCTCGAGCGTCACCCCTTCCATCTTTTCTTCTGGGGGCATCCATCGAAAGAGCGTGCCGGGGGCCGCACGGGCCGTGATGAGGACGCGGATGTCTTCGCCCACGTCGAAGGCGTCTTTGTTAAGGACCTCCTTGATGCGTGGCGGCGTGCCCTGGGGCGGGGCGCACGACGACATAAAGGCGACGGCGAAAAGGACGGCGGCGAGAAACACACAGGGACGCAGGGTCACAAGTCGATATCTTCTTGGCATGTCTTCAACGGCACAGGCGCCTTTCCCTTTCACGGAAGAACCGGACGAGCGCCTGCGTGTAGGGTTCGTCTGTCCGGATGTCGATGTGGTCGATGCCGGCCGTCGTAAAGAGCTGGCGCCGCCGGTCCTCCAGCTCCCGGGCCCGGCGGTGGAACGCACGGCGGACCCTGGAGTCGGCCGCGTCGATGAAATATCTCTTGCCCGTCTCGGCGTCCACAAAGGGGACGATGTCCAGGGACGGCCAGGCGTGTTCGCGCCGGTCCGTCACGGTGACGGCGATGAGGTCGTGGTGTTTGTTGGTCGTGATGAGCTTCTTTTTGATGCGCTGGTCGATGTTCTGCGTCTTCGGGGAGAAGGCGTCGTAGAAGTCGGAGATGAGAAAGACCACGACGCGCCTCTTCAGGACCTTATTGAGGTAATCGAGGGCCAGGGCCAGGTCCGTGCGCACAGGACGGCCGTGCCTGGGCCACTCACTGCCGTAGTAGAGCGCTTCACGGATGATGCGCAGGACGTAACGCGAGCCCTTGCGCGGCGGCAGAAGAGATTCGATCTTGTCGCTGTAGGCCGCAAAGCCGACCTTGTCGTTGTTGCGGATGGCGGAGTAGGCGAAGATGGAGCCGAGCTCCGCGGCGAACTGGCTCTTGAGCTGACCGAACGTCCCGAAGTGGACCGATGAGGAGACGTCCTGGACGATCATGACGGTCAGCTCGCGCTCCTCGATGAACTTCTTGACGTGCGGCTGGCCGGTGCGGGCGGTGACGTTCCAGTCGATGGCGCGGATGTCGTCTCCGGGCTGGTATTCACGCACCTCGTCAAAGGCCATGCCGCGCCCCTTGAAGGCGCTGTGGTATTGGCCGGCAAAGACGTCCGTCACGATGCGGGACGTCGTGATGTGGATACGCCGGATCTTCTTGAGGAAGTCGCTGTTGACCATGGGGTGAGAGCCCGCGCTCGTTGTCTTTAAGGGACTTCGATCTCTTCAAAGACGCGCCGGATGATATCGTCGGACGTCTTGCCTTCGGCCTCGGCCTCGTAAGAGATGATCACGCGGTGGCGCAGGACGTCGGGACCTATGGATTTGACGTCCTGGGGCGTGACGTAGCCGCGGCCCTGGAGGAAGGCGTGGGCGCGGGCGGCGACGGTCAGTGAGAGCGTGGCGCGCGGCGAGGCGCCGTACTGGATGAACGGCACGAGATCCTCCAGACGGTAGTTCGTGGGGTGACGCGTGGCAAAGACGATGTCGAGGATGTACTCTTCTATCTTCTCGTCCATGTAGATGTCGTCGATGATGCCCCGTACCCTGATGATGTCTTTTGTCTGCGTTACCGGCGAGACCCCGGCGGGGGCCCGGGTCGTGGCCATGCGCTTGAGGATACGGTGTTCCTCTTCCCGGCTCGGATAGGTGATGACGATCTTAAAGAGGAACCGGTCGATCTGGGCCTCGGGGAGCGGATACGTCCCCTCCTGCTCAATGGGGTTCTGCGTGGCCATCACGAGGAAGGGGTCGTCGAGCTTGTAGGTCGTCTCGCTGATGGTGACCTGGCGTTCCTGCATCGCCTCAAGGAGCGCGCTTTGCACCTTGGCCGGGGCGCGGTTGATCTCGTCGGCCAGGATCAGATTGGCGAAGATCGGGCCCTTTTTGGTCGTGAAGGCGCCGTCCTTGGGATTGAAGATGAGCGTTCCGATGAGGTCGGCCGGCAGGAGGTCCGGGGTGAACTGAAGACGCTGGAACTTCGCGTTGATGGCCTGGGAGAGCGTCTTGATGGAGAGCGTCTTGGCCAGCCCGGGGACGCCCTCGACAAGAATATGCCCGTTGGCGAACAGGCC
>Ga0315545_1003788_pt1 | contig 12767 bp, 8 predicted proteins | sample SalMarSW160210MG_FD_203096 | JGI IMG/M metagenome (GOLD analysis project Ga0315545, IMG submission 203096) | Salt marsh sediment microbial communities from the Plum Island Ecosystem LTER, Massachusetts, United States - Salt Marsh Sediment SW1602-10 ... | reverse complement strand
GTAGACATGTTCTAGAGAGTACCGGATCGTCAGATCGACGGGAAGCGGATTCTTCTTGTCGGCGTCCCGTACCTTGACGTCCAGCACGTAGTCGTTGCCCGACTTGCGGGCGTCGATCGTGATGCTCTCGTACTGGTAGTTCTTGAACTTCTCGAGAAAGTGATCGAACGTGCGCGGCGACATCTGCTGCTTGAGCGTGTTGAGCACCTGATCACCGCCCGGCAGCGCGTTGAAGCTCTTCTCCTTCTCCTTGAACCTGATGATGCCGCCCGGCGCCCGCGTGCGAAGCACGCCCTTGAGGCGCGTCACGGTCCCGCCCGCCACAGTCACCTCGAGCGTGCCGTCGGCGTGGCCGGTCACTTCGTCGTCGTTGCGCTTGGAAACGGCGTCGAACAGCGGATCGAGGTTGACTTCGTCGAAGACCAGGTCGAGCTCGATCCTGCCGTCGGCGAGCGCCTCGATGCTGCCCGTGCCCCGCCCCTCGAAGAGCACGCCAAGGATGTCGGTCAGGTACCAGTGGTTGTCCTGCATCGACAAAGTGCCCGTCGCGTCGGTGACCGGGTACGAAGTCCATTTGACCCGCTTACCCACGACCCGGCCCGGTCCGGGCGGCGCGCTCGGGTCGCCGACGACGAGCTGCAACGGCCCGGTTCCCTCGGCCGGCAGCAGCGAGAACGGCATGTCGACGGCGATGCCCTCGACCTCCAGGCCCAACGAGGACGACTTGCCGTCGAGGTCGCGCGCGCTGATCCCGCCCACAAGCCCCAGCCCCCGCTCAGGCGTATGCGACAGGACGAGCTCGAAGTGGTCGACGGTGCCCTCGAGCTCGTAGAAATCGTGGATAAAGGGGATCTTGTACTCCCCCTCCCGCTCGAAGAGGTTGACGAGCCTCTCGGCGGGCTGGTCGGTGAACACCGCCTCGACGCTCAGGCCCGTGCGGTCGAGCCCGCCGTCAAGCGAGGCCTCGAGGCCGGGCAGGTCGAGTGTGCCCTTGATCGTCGCCGCCGGCCCGCCCGGGAGGGCGTACACGTCCGCACGGATCGCTGCCGTTGTCCCCTTGACCGTGCGCAGGCCGCCGGCCTCCAGGAGGAAGTCGTCGAACACAGCGGCGAGCTTGGTCGGATGCCCGCACAGCTCGCCGGACTCGTTGGCCAGCGCCAGGGTGCCCTGCCCGCTCAGGATGAAGCTCGGGTAGCGGATGTTGACCCGGCAGTCGCGCGCTCGAACCCGGTGGAGCAGGACGCGCTCGAGCGCCTCGGGCCGCGCGGCATCGTAGCCGAACGTGCCCTCGAGCCGACCGATCCGCACCGAGCTCGCCGGCCCGCTGCCAAAGACGAGGTCACGCACCTGGAGCGAGATGTCGGCCGGCGGCTGCGCGGCGGGCGCGCCAAGGCCGCTGGCCTGCACATCGAGCACGGCGTCGAGGCCGAAGCCCGCGTCGTCGATCGTCACGTGGCACTCGCGCACGCGGGCGCGCCGCAAGCGGAAGCGGCTCGGCTTGCGCTCAGGCTTGCGGGCGAACAGGTCGGGGAAAGGCGGGGAATCGCCGGTCACGTCGCGCAGGACGACGCGCGAGGCGGGCACCTCGACGTCGATGTCGAGCTTCAGGCCCGCGCGGAACGTGTAGTCGGCCACCAGGTGCTCGATCTCGATCGTCGAGCTCGCGTCGGGGTTTGACCGGTCGACGATCCGCACATCGTAGAGGCTCAGCCGCTTGAGCGGGTTGAGCACGGCGCGTCCGATGCTCACCTCGCAGTTGGGCAACTGGGTGCGCAGCGCGCTCAGCAAGATGGGGCGGATCTGGAACGTGACGATGCCGATCGCGGTGGCGAGAAGCGCCACGATCACGAGCAGCACAACAGCGAGCCTCCGGAGCCGGATGCGCCGCCGCTTCTGTGCCTTGAGCTTCGCCACCTGTGCGCTCCGTTCAGTTCACCGCGTCCCCGCCGGGTTGGACGCTGCGAACGCGCGGCCATTCAAAACGCGACGGCCGTGCACGCATCACGCCTCGATCCCGAAGATGGCCGGCGTCTCGATCGCCCTGGCGAGCGCCTGCACGGCGAACGTCGTGGCGATATCGGCCACGTAGACGGACAACACCTCGGTCCCGTCGAAGAACGGACTGCCGGCGCCTTCCTCGGCCGTATCGGCGTCGGCCCCCGCGCCGGTGGCGGGCGGCATCTCGAGCGACTCGACGAACGCGCCGCGCACGTTCCCGTCCTCGACCTCGCTGGAGAACTGCATGCGCAGCAGGAAGCGGAGGCTGTCGCGCGCGGCCTCGAGGTACGTCTCATCGTGCGAGTGATCGTAGAGGTCGAACCAGACCAGCGCGGCACAGGCCGCAGCCGACGACGAGAGGTCGAACGAGGCGTGGTAGCCGCTCGCCCAGCTCTGGGCGTAGAAGCCGCCGTCGAGGTTCTGGTACTCCATGAACCACTGCCCCGTGCGAGTCGCCGCGCCGAAGTAGCGCTCCTCGCCGAACGCATCGCCGGCCACCAGCAGCGGGCGTCCCCACCAAAAGGCCTGCCGCGACACCAGCAGCCCGGTCCGGCGGTCCGACGGCGGGTAGACGGCCCAGTGCCCGGGCGGGCCTTCGTCGTCGAGCAGTCGATCGGCCATCGTGCGGAAGGCGCGCTCGAAGCTCGCCTCGCCGCTTCGGACGAACGCCTCGTGGAAGCACGCCTCGTCGATGAGCGGGCGCGCGCACGGCGTGTTCGGGCCCCAGACGCCGTCGGTGTCGGCCGCGCCGGTCTCGGATGAGACCGACTCCATCACCTTGCCCTGGAGCAGGTAGGCGCTGCGGAGCACCCACTGCATCGCCATCAGGAACCGCTCGTCCCAATGCCGCTCGCCCGTCAGGTCCGCCATGTCGGTGAACAGGCGGATCGACTGGAGCACGGCCGACACCGAGACCCGGCCCGGCCGTCGCTCGGGCGCGTTGATGAGGCCGTGCAGGACCGGGTTCGACGGGTCGAGCACCTGCTGGTTGCTCAGGTAGGTGGCCGCGCGCTCGGCGCCCTTGAGGTAGCGCGGGTTCTCGGTGGCCCTGTAGGCGGCCAGCAGCGCACGGCCTGCCTGGCCGGTGTGCCACAAGGGGCCGGCCATTCGCCAGCGCCGCTCGCGCAGCGTGTAGTCGGTGCGCAAGCAGCCGTAGGCGGGCATGTTGGGGCGCCGTTCCTGGGCGACGCCCTCGAGCCAGTCCGCGCCCAACTGGAGCGCGTCCAGGCATGTCTCTCGTGTAAACGCTCTTGTCATCGCCACCCGCACGCGACTGGGCCGCTTCTCTGACGACGCCGCATCTCCCGGGCCGGCACGACCCGGCCTACCGCCGGCGCAGGAACGCCGCGGAGCCGACTCGGCTCGGCCCCATCCTACGCGCGGGCGGGTCTGGGGTTCAAGCGCCGACACGCCGCCCACTTACGGCCCCCGCCGGCCACCACGCTTCACCAGGTAGAAACGGCTCATAGAGGACCCCTGATTCACCGATAACTTCCACGAGTACCGTGTGCCAGGTCTCTGGCGGGGTGGCGTGCGCCTTCCGCCGCCGGCACCGACTCTGCACAGCAAGACGAGACACAGACGGCATGGGACTACGACTCAGCATCGAGCAAGTCGCGTCGTATTGCGGCGTGCGCCCGAAAACGGTTGCGAACTGGATTCGCACCGCCAAGCTACCGGCCATTGTCACGGAGGGCGAGGCCCCCGCGATTCGGCAGGACGATTTCATCGCCTTCCTCGAAGGGCGTGGGGAGCCGATCCCGGTCGATTTCATAGAGGACAATAAGCACCGGGTCCTGGTCGTCGACGACGACCCGGAGGTGCTCCGAACGCTCACCGACATGTTCAACACGCTCGCGGCGTGTACGGTCAAAACCGCGCTCGACGGCGTCGAGGCGGGCCTGCGGCTCACCACGTTTCGACCGCACCTGGTCGTGCTCGACCTGATGATGCCCCGGCTCGACGGGTTCACGGTGTGCGCACACATCAAGACCGACCCGGCGACCGCCGGCACGCCCGTGCTCGTGATCACGGGCGACGGCTCGGAGCAGACGATCGAGCGCATCCTGGCCTCCGGTGCCGACGGCTACCTGATCAAGCCGATCCGGCTGTCGCAGCTCCGGCACGCCGTCGGCGAGCTGCTCGACGACTTTCACCTGTGGCCCGCCGCGCACGAGGCCACAACCGGAAGGAGCTGACCCGTGTATCGTGGCAAGGTACTCGTGGTTGATGACGACGGGGCCGTCAACGCCATGCTCAGCGACGTGCTCTCGCGGCACGGCTATCACACGGAGACGGCCGACGCCGGCGAGCAGGCGCTCGCCAAGTATCGGCGCGACGCCTACGACGTCGTCGTGAGCGATATCAAGATGCCGGGCATGGACGGCACCGACCTGCTTCGCGGCATCCGCGAGGTCGACGAAGACACCTCGGTGATCCTCGTGACGGGCTACGCCGATCTGGCGAGCGCGCGCGATGCGGTCAAGAGCGGCGCGTTCGACTACGTGCTCAAGCCGTTCAACCTGATGGAGTTTGTCCGCGAGGTCGACGACGCGGCGGCCGAGACCCGCCGCCATCGCGAGCAGCGCGAGGAGCGCGAGAAGCTCCAGGTGCTCGTCGAGGAGCGCACCCAGGACCTCGAGTTCCAGAGCTCGGTGCTCCAGCTCGAGCAGGAGCGCTTCCACAGCATCCTCAAGGACGCCAATTTCGGTCTGCTCGTGCTCAACGGCGATGACGACGGCGTGATCCTCATCAACCACCAAGCCAAGCGGTACCTCCAGATCCGCCCCGGGCGCAGCGTCGAGTTCTTCGCCGAGCACTTCGGACAACTCTTCCCCGACGAGATGAGCGAGCGGATCGCGCGCCTCGTCACGAGGGTGAAGCAGACCGGCAAGGTGTGCCGGCTCGCCTCGTTCACCAACGACGAGGGGCTCATCCTCGACATGCAGAGCTACCCCGTGCTCGCCGCCGGTATGCTCCGGGCCACGGTCATCGTCGTCAACGACATCACCGAGCGCACCCAGCTCGAGGAGAAGCTGCTCATGTCGTCGAAGCTCGCCGGCATCGGTGAGCTCGCCGCCGGCATCGCCCACGAGATCAACAACCCGATCGGCTTCGTCGCCAGCAACACGCGCACGCTGCGGCGTTACGTGAAAGATCTGGCCGAGCTCGTCGGCGAGTACCACAAGCTCAGGGACGTCGCGGCCGCCGGCGAGGCGTGCACCGAGATGATCAAGAAGATCGAAGCGCTCGAGGACCGGCTCGACGTCGGCTACGTCCTCGAGGACATGCAGAGCCTGGTGAGCGAGAACCGCGACGGCATTGAGCGGGTCGTCAAGATCCTGCGCGACCTGAAGAACTTCAGCCACGCCGACGACGAGACGCCCCAGCAGGTCGACCTCAACACGGTGATCGAGGACGCGCTCAACCTGGCGCGCAACGAGCTCAAGTACAAGGCCCAGGTCGAGACCAACCTCGGCGAGCTGCCGCCGATCACGGGCCATCCCGGACAGCTCAGCCAGGTGTTCATCAACATGCTGGTGAACGCCGCGAACGCCATCGAGCACAAGGGCACGATCACGATCACCACAGCCGTGATCGACGACAGAATCGTCGCCACGGTGCGCGACACCGGCTCGGGCATCGCGCCGGAGGTGCTCCCGTGCATCTTCGACCCGTTCTTCACCACGAAGGAACGTGGCCATGGCACCGGCCTCGGCCTGAGCATCGCGCTCGAGATCGTCCAGCAGCACGGAGGCACCATCTCGGTCGAGAGCACACCGGGCAAAGGCACGACGTTCACGCTCGAGCTCCCCGCCGCCCACGACGCACCAAAGCACAAGGAAGATGCTGATGGAAACCAGGCAGCCAGCGATCGTCCTGATCGTTGACGACGAGCCCAACATCCTGCGCTCGCTCCGGCGCCTGCTCAAGCACGAGCCGTTCCGCACGGTCGCGACCACGGACCCCTACGAGGCGCTCAGTTGCCTGCGCCACGAGCCGGTCGCCGTGCTCATAACCGACCAGCGAATGCCCGAACTCGACGGCGACCACCTGATCGCCCGGGTCAAGGCGCTCGACGAACGCGTCGTCTGCATCCGGCTGACCGGCTACCCCGACTCCGGTGTTCCGACGCCCACGCTGCCGCCGGGCGCGGTGTTCAAGACCATCGCAAAGCCGTGGAACGACGGCGAGATCTCCACGGCCGTTCACGAGGCGCTCGCGCACTACGAGCGCGCGGCCGCCACGGCCGACCAGATGCCAACACAACCGTAACCAGATCGAGAGCAGACAGGAGGACCGCGCACCATGATGGAGCATAACGTTGTCATCGTCGACGACGAAGACCACGTCCTCAAGGCGCTCACGCGCGTGCTGCGCGGCGAGAACTACTCGCTGAGCACCACGACACAGCCGAGCACCGTGATCGACACGGTCAAGCAAAGCCCGGTCTCGCTCATCATCAGCGACTACGACATGCCCGAGATGAACGGCATCGAGCTGCTCACGCTCGCCAAGAAGATCAGCCCGGAGACGATCCGCATCATCCTGACCGGCAAGGCCGACATGGCCGCGACGGTCCGCGCGATCAACGAGGGCGAGGTGTTCCGCTTCATCACCAAGCCGTGGGACGACGACGACCTCAAGATCACCATCCGGCACGCGCTCATGCAGCACGACCTGTGGGCCGAGAACCGCGAGCTGGTGCGAACCGTCCAGGCCCAAGGTGATGCACTCGCCGAGATCGAGGCGCAGTATCCGGGCATCACGAGAGGGCCCGAGCTCAAGCGCGGCGCCGACGACGTCTACGTGATCGACGAACGGGAGCTGCCCGAGACGATGGACGAACTGGTGATGAAGTACTTCCCGCCGCAGCGGGTTGAGACCGGGTAGGAGCGACGCACCATGGCGGGCGACAAGGTCGAGCTTATCTTGTCGCGGATCCGCACGCTGCCGACTCTGCCGACGATCATCCACAGGCTGCTCAAACTGATCGAGTCGCCAACGTCAACCGCGACGGAGCTCTCCGAGGTCATCTCGAAGGACCAGGCGTTGACCGCGCGCGTGCTCAAGGTGGTCAACTCGTCCTTCTACGCGCTGCGCTGCGAGGTGGTCAAGGTCTCGCACGCCATCGCGCTGCTCGGCTTCGTCGCGATCAAGAACCTCGCCCTCGGTCTCGGCGTGATCGACATGTTCGGGCGCGGCAACAAGGAGGGCGAGCTCGACAGCGACGCGTTCTGGGAGCACTCGCTGTGCTGCGCCACCTGCGCCCGGCTCATTGCCGAGCGCGTCCACTACGTGCCGGCCGAGGAGGCGTTCGTCGCCGGCCTGCTCCACGACCTGGGCAAGCTCGTGATGCACGAGCATTTCCGGCGCGATCTCGACAGCGCGATCCGGGTCGCGCGCGAGGACATGATCCCGCTGCCGCAGGCCGAGCGTTTCTTCTTCAAGATCGACCACGCCGCCATCGGCGCGGCGCTGGCCGAGCACTGGCACCTGCCGAGCACGCTGGGCGCCGCCATCGGCGGCCACCACGCGCTGAGCAAGGAGAACAAGCTCACCGATATTGTCTACCTGGCCAACGTGCTCTCGAAGGTCAAGCAGATCGGCGCGAGCGGGAACACGCTGCTCGAGCCGCTTGACGACCGCGTCTGGGCCGCCGTCGGCATCGACGAATCATCCCTCATCCGCCTCCTGGGCAAGCTCGCGCCGGAGATCCACAACGCTCGGATCTTTCTGGGCCTGAGTATCCCGCCCAAGGGCGGCCCGCTGAGCGACGAGCCCGCCGCGGCCGAGCCACCCACCCGGCGGGTGCTCATCGTCGAGGAGGAAGCACCGCCCATCAGCCTCGTCGAGCTCATCATGCTCGACCTCGGCCACACGACGGCGCGCACGACGAACCCGTTCGATGAAGCGGCCCAGATGGCCGATCTCATTGTGCTCGACTTCTCCGCCCCCAGCCTGCCGCGGGCCCGGGCGCTGCGCGGCCAGATCGAGGCGAGCCTCGATGAGGGCGTCCCCGTCGTGCTCCTGCCGGCGCCTCGGCGCGTGAGCGATGTGGCCGACGCCGCCGACGCGGCCTTGCGCGGCGCGCACGCGCCTCGACGCTAGTTTCGCCTTGCCGCCGCGCGCTCGCGTCCCTACCATGAGGTCCGAGAACATGGACCACACACACCTGGACTGCTGTGCTTTCTTGGGTACTCAAGAAGATCGTCGGCACCAAGAACCAGCGCGTGCTGCGCCGGCTCCGGCCGCTCGTTGCGCAGATCAACGAGATCGAGCGCGACTACCAGGGCCTGTCTGATGAGCAGCTCCGCGCGAAAACCGACGAGTTCACACGCCGCTTCCACGAAGCCTACGACCCCGTGCACGCCGAGTTCGAGCGCGAGCTCGACGCGGCCGGCGACGACCCTGAGCGCAAGGCCGAGGTGCGCAGCCGCTGGAAGGCACGGCTGCGGCGCACCGAGCAGGACGCGCTCGACGCACTGCTGCCCGAGGCGTACGCCGCCGTCAAGAACGTCTGCCGCCGTCTGACCGAGCGTGGGCACACCTACACCGTCACCGGCCACGAGACGGTCTGGGCCATGATCCAGTACGACGTGCAGCTCGTCGGCGCGATCGCCATCCACCGCGGCACAATCGCCGAGATGGCCACCGGCGAGGGCAAGACGCTCGTGGCCACCATGCCCCTGTACCTCAACGCGCTCACGGGCAAGAACTGCCAGCTCGTGAGCACGAACGACTTCCTCGTCCAGCGCGACAGCGAGTGGATGGGGCCCGTCTACGAGTTCCTCGGCGTCAGCGTCGGGTGTCTGCAGAACCGGATGCTGCGCGCCGAGAAGATCGCCGCCTACCGGGCCGACATCACCTACGGGACCAACAGCGAGTTCGGCTTCGACTACCTGCGCGACAACGGCATGGCGACGAGCCCCGAGGAGCAGGTGCAGCGCGGCCACTTCTTTGCAATCATCGACGAGGTCGACAGCATCCTGATCGACGAGGCGCGCACGCCGCTCATCATCACGGCGCCCGTGTCGCGCTCGACCCACCAGTTCGATCGCTACAAGCCGGGCGTCGACGCGCTCGTGCGCCGCCAGATGATGCTGTGCAACCGGCTCGTCAAGGAAGCACGCGATGCGTGGGAAGCCGGCGACGAGGAGACCGCCGCCGTCAAGCTCTACCAGGCCTCCAAAGGCGCGCCGAAGCACAAGCAACTGCTCAAGATGATCGAGGACGGTGAGGTGCGCCGCGCCCTCGACCGCATCTCGACGCAACTGCTCGGCGACGCCCGCAAGCAGGAACACGAGCAGATCAAAGAGGCGCTCTACTTCCTCATCGACGAGCGCGGCCACTCGGTCGAGCTGACCGACATGGGTCGCGCCGAGCTCTCACCGTCGGACCCCGAGCAGTTCGTTCTGCCGGGCATCATCCAGCGCGCGCTCATCGACGAGCTCGTGCGCATGCAGGTCACCCTCTGCTCGACGCTCGCCGCGCAGGCCGAAGAGGCCTGGGCGCGCGGCGACGAGCAGGCCGCGACTGACGCCCTCTTCCAGATCGCCCGCGGCGCGCCCAGTCACCGCCGGCTGCGCGCGCTCCGCGACGACAAACAGCTCCGGCGCGCCCTCGAGCAGCGGATCAAGACGCTGCTCGATCGCGACGGCCGCGCCGCCCGCGAACGCCTCGACGAGCAGCTCTACTACATCATCGACCGCGACAGCGACACCGTCCACCTGAGCACGAAGGGCCGCCGCACGCTCTGGCCGAAAGAAGACGAGAAGCCGCCGACCATCCACGCCGACGACGCCGAGACGCTCGCGGCCGCCATGCCGCGCGACGAGATGGACGCGGTGGCCACGGCCATCGAGCGGCGGCTCGACGAGGAGCACACGACCAAGACCGAGGCGCTCCACAGCATCAGCCAACTGCTGCGCGCCTACTCGCTCTACGAGAAGGACGTCGAGTACGTCGTCCAGGACAACCGCGTCATGATCGTCGACGAGTTCACCGGGCGCCTCCTGCCCGGCCGCCGCTACAGCGAGGGACTGCACCAGGCGATCGAGGCCAAGGAAGGCGTCACGATCGAGCGCGAGACGCAGACCTTCGCCACGATCACGATCCAGAACTACTTCCGCCTGTACGACAAGTTGGCCGGCATGACGGGCACGGCCGAGACCGAGGCGGGCGAATTCAAGCAGATCTACAAGCTCGACGTGCTCGTGATTCCGACGAACGAACCGGTGCGGCGCGACGACGCCAACGACGCCATCTACAAGACACGCCGCGAGAAATACAACGCGATCGTCGAGGAGATCGCCTTCTGGCACGCGCGCCAGCGGCCGATCCTGATCGGCACCGTCAGCGTCGAGGTGTCCGAACTGCTGAGCCGCTACCTGCGCCGCCGCGGCATCCAGCACAACGTGCTCAACGCCAAGAACCACGCGAGCGAGGCCGAGATCGTCGCCCGCGCCGGCCAGCCCGGCGCGGTCACCATCGCCACGAACATGGCCGGCCGCGGCACCGACATCAAGCTCGGCCCAGGGATCGTGCCCGACGAGCTCCGCGCCTATATCGACGAGCACCCGGGCGCGAGCGAGTGGCGCCGCTTCCGGCTTGAGCGCCCCGGCGCGACGCCGGACGACGGCGCGACGCTGGAGTGCGGCGACTTCGGCCTGCTGGTGGTTGGCACCGAGCGCCACGACGCGCGCCGCATCGACCGCCAGCTCCGCGGCCGGTGCGCGCGCCAGGGCGACCCCGGCGCGTCGCGGTTCTACGTCTCGCTCGAGGACGACCTGATGCGCCACTTCCGCAGCGAGCGGATCGCCACGATCATGACCCGCCTCGGGCTCAAGGAAGGCGAGGAGATGAGTCACCCGTGGCTCAACAAGTCGATCGAGACCGCGCAGAAGCGCGTCGAGATGAACAACTTCTCGATCCGCAAGCGCACGCTCGAGTACGACGACGTGATGAACCGCCAGCGCGAGGTCATCTACGAGTACCGCAACCGCGTGCTGCACGAGGCCGACCTGCGGCCGATGCTCGCCCACCTGATCGAGGAGGTCGTCGACGACAAGCTCGACGAGTTCTGCGCCGAGGGCGTACCGCCCGAGGCGTGGAGCCTCGGCGGGCTCGAGCAGTGGCTGCGGCACACGGCCCGGGCGCGCATCACGCTCGCGCCGCTCGTCGACGGCCAGGCGCCGCGCGCCTCCATCCGCGAGGCGCTCATCGCGCGGATCAACGAGAGCGTCACACTCAAGGAGCGGCTCGAGGGCGACGAGCGCTTCAACGAGCTGCTCCGGTTCGTGATGGTCACCTCGATCGACAACCTCTGGAAAGACCACCTCTACACAATGGACGACCTGCGCGCGGCCGTCGGCCAGCGCGCGTACGCCCAGCTTGACCCGCTCATCGAGTACAAGAAGGAGGGCTTCGCCGCGTTCAGCGAGCTGATGCAGCATGTCCGCGGCGACATCGTCACCGCCGCGTTCCGCACCACGGCCGTGCCGCCCGACATGGCCCAGGCGCTCGCGGCCTCGCCCGACGAGCTGAGCTACTCCGACGTCGAGGAGGCGCTGCGCACGCACTTCGTGTCCGGCGGGCCCGGCATCGAGCCGCCGCCCGAGGGCATGGACTACGCGGCCGGGCCGAAAGCGGCTGGCGGGGAGGCCCCGACCGTGCAGACCATCCGGCGCGCCCAGCCCAAGGTCGGCCGCAACGACCCCTGCCCCTGCGGCAGCGGCAAGAAGTACAAGAGATGCTGCGGCCGAACCACATAAGGCGCCTGCGCGCGTTTGGGAGGTGACGATGCTCCCGTTCGCCTGCGCGCTCGGCGCCTACATGTTCTTCGAGGCCCGGGCGCTCACGGTCCGCCGACGCACGCTGACGCTGCCCACGCTGCCCGAGCCGTTCGACGGCTACCGGCTCCTGCACATCTCGGACCTGCACCTGATGCGCTTCGGCACGATCCCCCGCCAGTTGCTCAGCGTGCTCCCGACGCTGCCGGCCGATCTCGCCGCGTTCACCGGCGACTACAAGCGCCACACCTACTCGAGCGACCGCCCGATCGCCGGGTGGATGGGCCGCATCGTGCGCGCGTGCCGCACGCGCGACGGCGCGGTCGCCGTGCTCGGCAACAAGGACACTCCGGGCATGAAAGCAACGTTCGCCCCCCACGGCCTGCGCGTGCTGCTCAACGAATCGGTCACGATCGAGCGCGGCGGCCGGCACATCAACATCCTGGGCGTGCACGGGCCCAATCCCGTGCGCGAGCCGACGCGGGCCGCGCGCCTCCTCGACCAGCTCCCGAGCGAGGGGTTCCGGGTGCTCCTGGCCCATACGCCCGACTACGTCCGGCTGGCGAACGAGCGCGGCATCGAGCTGGTGCTGGCCGGCGACACCCACGGCGGCCAGATCCTGCTGCCCCTGCTCGGCGCGCTCAAGGTCAAGTCAAAGCTGGGCCGCCGCTACTGCCGGGGCGTGCTCCGCGAGGGGAACACCCTGCTCCACATCAGCTCGGGCTGCGGCACGGCCAACGTGCCGTTCCGGTTCCGCTGCCCGCCCGAGGTCAGCGTGCTGAGCTTGCGCCGCGGCGAGCCCGCACAACCCGAAAAAAGGGATTGACACACGCTGACCTTCATACATAGCCTTTAGAGTAACTGAGACCACAATCGCAGTGTGCTATGCAAGCGCGGGTGGATAGCGTGCTCCCGTAGCGCCAAATCTGCAGGAAAGGAGGTGACGGACAGCCCTACTGCAAAGCACGTTCACGGCAT
>Ga0315545_1003787_pt1 | contig 12769 bp, 10 predicted proteins | sample SalMarSW160210MG_FD_203096 | JGI IMG/M metagenome (GOLD analysis project Ga0315545, IMG submission 203096) | Salt marsh sediment microbial communities from the Plum Island Ecosystem LTER, Massachusetts, United States - Salt Marsh Sediment SW1602-10 ... | reverse complement strand
ATCATCAATAAAGGCTCAGGTACACTATTCAGTGAGATATATTTAACCAGCAGTAGGCAACAACCGCCAATAACGCCAAAACCACCGACGCGACTGTCACGCATTACCTGCCATCTTTCTTCAGGATTCTTGTGACCACCTATCCCATCGCAGGTATCAACGAAACCATCAAGGTGCAATGCGCCACTAATTACCACCAGGGCAACAATGAGCAGCACATTAACAATAGCCGAAGGTAAAAAAAGAGCCAAGAGCCAGCTCAGCCCGGCTAGGATTAGACCGATAATGATGCCGACCACAGGATAATAAGCCAATGAGCGTACAAATTCCTGCCGACTAGCTTCACGCCACCAGGGTAATGGTATACTGGTTAGAAACCTTATCGCGGCTAGTAATGCCAACTTTACTACTCTTCCTTCTCTGATACCTCAGCCTCAGCAAAGGAGGCCATCTCAGCCAGAATTCTGGCTGAAGTCTCAGCCAGAAATATAGCAAGCGCAGCCCCAGTACCCTCACCCAGACGCATGTCTAAAGCAAGCAATGGCTTAAGCCCAAGATGCTCAAGTAGTAACCGATGACCTGACTCAGCCGACAGATGGGCCGAAATAAGAAAATCCTTCAGTCTTGGTGCTAGTGATGTGGCAATAAGAGCGGCTGCACCAGAGATAAATCCATCAATAACTACCGGAATGCGGTGGGCGGCTGCGGCTAACATCACACCAACCAACCCGCCAATCTCAAAGCCACCTACCTTGGTCAGCACAGCCAAAGGCTGAGACGGGTCAGGGCGGTTCACCGCCAAGGCTCTGTTTATTACTTCTATTTTATGTGCCAACTGCTCATCAGTTATGCCAGTGCCTCTACCAGTTACCTCAGCCACAGTTTTCCCAGTGATAACGGCACAAATGGCGCTGCTGGCAGTAGTGTTACCGATGCCCATATCACCGGTGCCCACTATATCCAAACCCTTAGCCACCTCGTCCTTTACTATTTCAATCCCTGTCTCAATTGCCCTTACTGCCTGTTCGTCAGTCATAGCTGGACCTAGATATATATTTTGGGTGCCAGGAGCAACTTTCCTGGATAAAAGTTGAGGATTGGTTTCAAGCTCGGACGCCACCCCCATATCAACTACAATAATCCTAGCTCCTACCTGACGGGCAATCACATTGATTGCAGCCCCACCACCGAGAAAATTATAAACCATCTGAGCGGTAACCTCCTGTGGCCAGTTACCTACCTTTTCCGCTACCACACCATGGTCACCAGCCATAGTAATAATAGCTTTGTGTCTTATCTGAGGTATAGGCTTACCCTGAATGCCAGCCAGTTGAATGGATAGCTCCTCTAGCCTGCCTAGACTCCCCTGTGGCTTGGTCAAGATATCCTGCCGTGCTTGAGCCTGAGCCATTACCTCTTTATCCAGAGGTTTTATCATTTCAATTATATTGGATAATAGTTCCGACATTTCTACCTCCTTTATGAGATTGTTTATCAATTTTGCCCCAATTGAAAGAGGGTGATTTCAAAGGGCTAAATCCTGACATTTAATTCTCCCTTACGCTTTAATGATATGATAGTGTCGATGAGCTTCTGGCACTCAGGCATAGTGCGGGGCGCAATACGGACATACTCTGGCAAGCCAAAGGAAGCGCAATCGCGAACCATAATGCCGTGCCGTAACAAAGCATTTCGGAAGCTTTTTCCATCGCCTACCTTTACCAAGAAGAAATTCGTCTTTGATGGCAGTAATTCAAATCCTATTTGTCCAAGCTCGTTTATCAGAAACTGCTTTGCCTGCCTAATCTTTGACTCACACCGCTTGAGATACTCAGTATCCTTTAGAGCGGTAATTCCTGCTTTTTGAGCTACTGCATTAACATTCCACGGCAGGCAGACCCGGTGCAGAGCATCAATAATATCCTGATGGGCAACAGCATAACCAAGACGCAAACCAGCTAAAGCATAGTCCTTGGTCATAGAACGCAGAACAATCACGTTGTTCCGGAGAATTAAGTCGGTAGAAGACCAGCTTCCCTCAGTAAAGGCGATGTATGCCTCGTCCAGGATGAGCAGACAGTCAACACAAGCATCTAAAATCATATCAACCTCTTGTCTGGAAAGGTATTGCCCAGTAGGATTGCCAGGATTACAGATAAAAATACCTTTAGGCCGGTGTTGCCTGATAAGGCTGGTCGTCTCTTCAATTCTCGGAGCGAAGTTCTCCTCTGCCCTTCCCCATTGCTCAAGAACCTCCGAACCCATGATTTGGCAAGCGACCTTGTATTCACCAAAGGTTGGCTCGAGAATTAAGATAGAATCCCCAGGACCGAAGTAAGTCAAAGGAATGAGATGGATAAGCTCCGTGGCGCCACTTCCAGCTAGAATATTATCTGGTGCTACTCCCAGTATTTCCGAAAGACACTGCCTAAGTTCGGTTGCCTCTGAATCAGGATAGTGGTCAATGGCGATAGTATTAAAGATTTCCTTTACCCCCGGTGGGGGCATAAGCGGGTTAGTGCTGACACTAAAGTCGAGAACCTCCTTAGGAGTAAGACCCATAGTCCTTAGCTCAGCCCAGTTTGGTCCGCCGTGGGGACAGATTTTAAGCTTTTCTGCCTCGGGTCTAGGATGTAAGGACAAAGCCAATCCCTCCTACTATGAAACATATCATTACCCAGGTCAGCATTGCTATTAGCATTAGCTTTAAAGCAGCATCAATGGTCTCGGGTACTAGACGAGTATTCGCCTTTCCTAATCTATAGTAACCTACCTTTTCCAGTTGCACGCTGAGCCCACCAGCCATCGCCGCTATAGGCCAGCCAGCGTTGGGGCTCTCGGTTTTAGAATGCTCACTGAGAACAGCCTGCCACGAGGTTTGAGCCCCTTTTCTGGATAAAAAAGTAGCTAAAGTTAAGAGTAACGCCGTCAGTCTAGCCGGTATAAAATTAAGTACATCATCCAACTTACTGGCAAACTTCCCTAAATACTCATACTTACTGTGATAGCCTACCATAGCATCAAGGGTGTTGACTACCCGATAGGCAATGGCTCCCGGGACAGCAAGGGGTAAAAAATAAAAGGCTTCTGGAATACTGAGGAGTAGAAAATAGAAGAGAGGCGCAATAAAGCTGTCGCAAGTGCTCTCTGCTACTGATTCTACAGTAGCCGACACTAGTAGCGGCTTTGGCAAATTCTGGGTATCACGGCTGACCAGTGAGCGTAGCTCAAAGCGTGCCTCGTCCAGTTTCTCCCTCAGCAGAAGCCCCTTAATTCTGAGTGCTACCTGCCGCAGTTCCTTAAGGGAAAAGGTGGATTTGAGGAGTACAGCCCCAACAATCACATACGCGGCAAAGCTAAAGCTCTTTAGATAAAAGAGCATAAAATAAACGGGGGCTGTGAACAGCCCTGCTATGAGCAGGGTTATCACTGACCCATAGACAAACTGAACGAATGGGGAATGACCAACATTAATCCTTTCCAAGAGCGAGATAACCTTTCCCATCCATACCACGGGGTGTAAGACACGAGGTGGTTCACCCAAAGCTAAATCAATAACCAGGGCTAGAGACAATAGGAGTAGAATCTCCACAACTGTTATATTATACCCCCCTCTATCATACCTCTGTCCCTTTCCAATCCGTAATCTAATTCCCCTCCACTTTAAAGAGGCTCAATATGCCATGGCACCGGCACGAAGTGCCAATAGCTAACGTGTAGGGTGGGGCGAGACTTGCCAGATAATCTAATGTTTCTTTAACCACTTCTCCAGGTACTCCGCCAACACCATCAAATTGATGACTTATAAAAATCTTGTAGAAATCGATTGCCTCAGCGACTGAGAATTCGAGAAGCTCATACATGGCAGCAGGTTTTTTAATTTTGGTAACCGGGCATATACGCCGTTGCACACAGCCTTCCTTACACCTTAAACCCTTCGTCATATAACTTGATATGAGAATACCGGACTTCTCATCTGTGCTCAGGACCAGTTTGTGAGGTAATCCATCTAGAACTTCTGCCAATAAATATCCACCACTAGACACTTTAAGCCCTTTCGCCGTTAACCAACTGTTGACCAATTTACCAAGTGCATGCCCCGGGACAGCCGGTATGACCCACTGCGGCACCTCTCCACCCAAGATGTTGAATAAGATTTCCATGGCATCCCCAACGATGAGGGCTACTTGTCCCGCTTCTATAGGTTCTTGTCCAGTCAATACAACTTCAACTATTTCTCTGGCAGCGCAATCAGGGTTTGTATCTATTATCATTGTCCTGGCTTTACATTCCTTGCCCAGCCTGGCGGCTTTGGCTCCGAAATAGCCTCCACCAAGGCATACTAGGAGACCTCCCTCTTGGATAACGGAATGTTTCACCATTACTCTCCTTCGTGTCTTTCAGCCGGCGATTTGAATAGCTTGGGTTGAATAACATGAGATGATTCACCTATGACCGAATCACGCACTAAGGCTAGGGACAATAGGCGTATAATCTCCACAACTATTAAACTATACCATCTCGAATCACACCTCTGGGCTTGGCATGGTGGCTATTGCCTGCCTTGAGTAGGACAGCGGGGAGACCGTTAACCGGGTGGGCATAGACGCAGCCATCAGCTCCATAGACCTCCTTCATGTTCTGAGAATTGATGACCTCCTCTGGTGTCCCCTGGGCATGAACCTGCCCGTTATTTATCAGTATTAATCGGTCGCAATATTGGGCGGCGAGGTTCAGGTCATGAAGGGCAATCACCACCATCAAATTATTTTCCAGGCAAAGGTTCTTAATCAGGTCAAGGATATCAACCTGATGCCTGATATCCAAATTCGCTGTCGGCTCATCCAGAAGGATTGACTTTGGCTCTTGAGTCAGGACACGAGCAATGACTATGCGCTGTATCTCTCCGCCTGAAAGCTCGCCTACCTTTCGCTGGGCAAGAGAGTGGGTTGCTGTCATCTCCATAGCTCGCCAGGTGATAGCAAAATCTCTTTCCCCTTCATACTGAAGAAGCCCGAGATGGGGATTCCTGCCCATGAGCACTATCTCAAAAGCGGTAAAGGCGCTAGGCAGGATTGACATCTGAGGGACTACACCAAGCGAGCGGGCTAAATCTCCCCTTGGCATCTTGAATACATCTTTTCCATCTAACATTATCTTCCCCGAACACAGGGTTATAACACGGCTTATAGCCTTGATAATAGTTGATTTGCCAGAACCGTTCGGTCCGATAAGTCCTACCATCTCTCCCGGCATCACCTGAAAGTTTAGGTCTTTCACCACCATATTATGACCGTAGGCAATATCGACGCTTTGTAATTCCAGTTTAATCATTTTATCTATCCTCAGAAGAAAACTACCCTCTTTTTACGCCGTAATAAGTAAAGGAAGAATGGTGCACCGCACACGGCTGTGATTACCCCTATCGGTATCTCCGTAGGTGCTAAGGCGGTACGAGCTATAAGGTCGGCGAGAATCAGGAAAATGGCGCCGCTGAGTACAGACAATGGTAGTAGAAAGCGGTAATCCGGTCCCCATACCAGACGAACGGCATGAGGAACGAGGATACCGACAAATCCAATGGTGCCTACGAAAGAAACAGCGGCAGCAGTAATCAGGGTAGCGGCAGCAAGAAGAATGAGCTTGACCTTTTCTACATTGACTCCCAACTGTTGAGCCTGCTCCTCGTTAAGCTGCATTATGTTAAGCGAGCGAGAGTAAATCAAAATTACGGCTACCCCCACCACTATATAGGGAAGAACAACCTTTACCTCTGACCACTGACTTAAGGCAAAGCTACCCATAAGCCAGAATAAAATTCCATGCATCTTCTCCCCACTGGTGATTATCAGGTAAGAAACGATTGACCCCCAAAGGGCTCCCAAAGCCACACCGGCTAGGATAAGGGTGGTTACGGGTAGGGTCTTGCCTACCCGAGCCAGACTATAGACAATGGCTACGCTAATTATCGCCCCGGCGAAAGCAAGTAAGGGGATAATTCCGAAACCCATTCCATGCCAGTTGATGGGTAGTGTGAAGCCAACGACTGCTCCTAGTGATGCTCCTTGAGCTACGCCGATAAGGTAGGGGTCAGCTAATGGGTTGCGGAACAGCCCTTGATAAGCAGCCCCGGCTAGTGCGAGGGCAGCCCCGACAAGACCTGCCAGAATGACCCTGGGCAAGCGTATTTCCATAATTATGGTCTCGGTGGTGCTCGACAAGCCAGAAGTTATGTCAACTAAGGGCAATTGTGAGAGTAGAGAGCGGAATGTAGTTAAGAAAGGAATGTGAACGCTGCCAATAGCAGTGGCTACTGCAACCACTCCTATAAGTGCAATCAAAAGCCCTATAATGGAGTATATCCGGCGACGCCAATGAGGGAAATGGATGGGAACAGATTGCTCCATGAAAGATGATTTAAGTTGATTCAAGGTCATAATAGAAAATTCCTTGGTGGCGTTTCGACGGTCCTATTTTATTTGCTTAGATACCATCTCTAGTCTCTTCCAGATGATGGTTGTAAATCTCTTTTAGCCGCAGATAACCTCAGCAACTCAGGTTACAGACCCAGAAATACAGGTGGACAGTTTCAACCTTCGGCGCCTAGGTGATATGGTAAATATTCATCAGTCATCACCGAAAAGTTCCGGGTGTATAGCTTTAGCGAACTGTTCTAGCCCATCAACTATTCGTGGTCCGGGGCGACCAGAAAGGTCAACGTCGATACCATAAATCTGGTTGTTAATGCGGGCGTCCACACCCCTCAATCTCGTCTCAGTCAAGCTAAAATGAAGAGGTGAGTCTTCTCCTGAGCCCATACCAACGTCGGCAATTATCACTTCGGGATTAGCGTCAATGACTGCCTCTAAACTAATTGGCACATAACCACCAGTGAGTTCGTGGGCTATGTTTATCCCGCCTGCCTTTACAATTAGCTCATCCTGCCAGGTATCTCCCCCCGCTGTCTTTAAGGGGTCATGCCAGGTAATGGAAAAAACTTTCGGTCTTTGAGCCTCTGATAGACCATCTGTCTTGTCAGTTACCGCCTTAATCCGGTTACTCATCTCGGTCACCAACTGGGAAGCCTCCGCTTCCTTTCCGGTAATCTCTCCAATCAGGGTGATAGCTTCCAACACCTCATCAAGGGTTTTTGGGTCTAAAGCGAAAACAGTGAGCCCCTTTCCCTCAAGTGCTGGAATGATGCTCACTTCATGACGTTGGGTAGCTATTATCAGGTCTGGCTCAAGGGCGACCACCTCCTCAATATTCGGCGTGCTAAAACCACCTACTTTAGGTTTCTCTTGAGCCTCAGGGGGATAATCGCAATATTCTGTCACCCCCACTACTTTATCACTTAAGCCCAGAGCAAATAGTATCTCGGTGTTGCCTGGGACAAGAGAAATAATTCTTTCCGGTATTTTCTCTAACTTAACCACCCTACCTAGTTGGTCTTCCACTTCTATTTGAAATGTTTCCACATCTTCTTTAGGTGGGGCGCAGGCTATAAATAGGCTCAACAGAACAATTAGAATAACTAATGGCTTTAGTTTCATAAAATATTGCCTCCAATACAATTTAAACAAAAAATACTAATCCCCTTGTCCGAGCGTCAAGGGGATTAGTGTCCTTCTAAATATACGCCCACCCCCTTTCCCTGCGAAGGTCAAGACTACCCGGAGGTTCGGCGTTCTGGCTTCTCGCCTCAGGCGAGTCACAGTAGGCGGGACTGCGTCGGACTTTCACCGGCTTACTCTCCGATTACACCTGAACTATGTTCAGGCGCCTCCGAGCAAATTATTCAATTTTACTTACATATAATACAGGAAATTAGAGAAAAATGCAACTTAATTATCAAATGCTGTTAGCTTGATATTTTTGGTCAAATTAATTAGCATTGAACTAACAATGAATATCTTGCTTCTAGCTGCCTGCAGTGTTAGTTGATGCCAAAACGGGATGTTGCTCAAAGGTCCAACATTTGGGACATACCCACCATTTTCTTTATGGATAAAAGTGGTATAATTCAAGGAAAGATAGCTGGTGCTTTCTCAGGTAAGATAGCGGTAGAGAAAAGTGAATAAGATTATTCATTAGTTGAAAGGAGACCAGATATGAGTGATATTTTAGATGAAGCCTATGCCATAGCTCAATGCAAAGAGTGCCCGTGGTACAAATCCTGTGTGATGCCGATGAGGTTTACTGCTGATGACATCCGCCGGCAGCTAGACTCATCAGCCCCGGGGACCGGAATTTCCGGTCAAGCTGACCTTGGCTTGCAGAATCTCCTGTCAAGTATGGCAACTGCTGCTCAGAATTCGTTGCTCGAGGGCTGCCCCATTTTCATTAACCGTCTTCGCTCCAATCCCAAACTTGCCCAGCGCCTAAAGGAAATAATGCAGAACTGGGGCAACGAAGAATAGCAGAAGGACAGTGGTGGTAACTATAGAGATAACCCCTAAACTATATTAGCGTGGGCAGCTAGAATGTTGGAAGCTATCTGATATATAACACATATTGTGTTGTGTATTCAAGCTAGAGCAAGGAGGCAAACAATTTATAAGGAACTATCTCCGGAGCAAGTAAGAAAAAGATGTGACCCCTCGGTATTCGATTGCAGTTCAACCGAGGAGTTAGAGCCTATAGAAAGTATCATTGGTCAGGATAGAGCCCTTAGTGCTCTAAGGTTTGGTCTCAACATCGTGAAGCCGGGGTTTAACATTTATGTTTCGGGGTTAGCCGGCACTGGCAGAACTAGGGCGATAAAGTCCTTCTTACAGGCACTGGCTGCCACGAAGGAAACCCCATCCGACTGGTGTTACGTATATAACTTTCGTGATTCATATTGTCCCAAAGCATTAAAGGTACCAGCAGGCATGGGGCGAGGTTTACAAAAAGATATGGAACGCACCGTAGATAATGCCAAGCGGAGTCTTACCCAAGCCTTTGCCAGTAAAGAATATGCTGAACGGCGGGCGGAAATAACCAAAGATTTTAGTAATAAAAGGGAAGCAGCATTCAATATGCTTGATAAAAGGGCCAAAGATAGAGGGCTTCTACTACGGACTACACCGGTAGGGCTGGTTTTTATGCCGGCTTCCGAGGGCGAACCGATGAGTGAGGAGGCGTATAAAAAGTTAAGCTCCGAAGATAAAGAGGAATTGAAAAAGAAGCAAGAGGAATTGACCAAGGAGCTAAAGGAGCAAATTGCCCAATTAAGGGCTGAGGAGAATGCCGTTGGAAAACAGTTAGAAGACACTGATAGAGAAGTGGCAAGTTACTCCATTGGTCACTTATTTGAAGGGCTGAGGAATAAGTATGGTCAGCTTCCGCCAGTAGTGGATTACCTTGATGAAGTTGAGCAGGATTTTATTCAGAACTTTGAGCAGTTTAAGTCAGAACCGAGCCCCTCGGATTCTGACTCTAAAGTAGACATGCCGAGGTTGGTTCGGGCACAGGTCTTCAGAAAGTATGAAGTTAATGTTCTGGTTGATAATTCGGAGTCAAAAGGGGCACCGGTGATTATGGAATTAAATCCTACCTTTAACAACCTCTTTGGACGCATTGAGAAGGAAACCCAATTTGGAGCTATGTACACTGACTTTACTATGATTAAGAGTGGTTCTCTGCACCGGGCTAATGGTGGTTATTTAGTGGTGAGAATAGAAGACATCCTGACTAACTTTCAATCCTGGGAAGGCTTGAAAAGAATCCTTCGTAATGGGAAGCTTGTCATGGAAGAGCTAGGCGAACGGCTTGGCTTCCTAGCCACAAAGAGTCTGAGACCGGAGCCTGTCCCGCTGGATATAAAGGTAGTCGTTATCGGGGAACCATTGTTTTATTATTTGTTATTACGGCTGGATTTGGAGTTCAAGGAATTATTCAAGGTTAGGGCTGATTTTGATAGTCGGATGGATAAGACAGAGTCTAGTCTCAGAGACTACGCATCTGTCATTTGCCGAATGTGCAAAGAGGAAGACCTGAGACACCTAAAGAATGATGCTTTAGCCAAAATCATAGAGCATAGCTCACGACTAGCTGGCGACCAGGAGAAACTGTCTACCCTATTTGCTGATATAGCTGACATTATTCGTGAGGCTAACTTCTGGGCGGGGGAGGAGGGGGCATCACTTATAGAGGACAAGCATGTGGAGAAGGCGGTAGAACAGAGGGCATATCGTTCAAATCTTATCCAGCAGCGCATCAACGAGATGATAGATAAGGGTATGATTATTATAGATACTGAGGGGGACGAGATAGGGCAGGTAAATGGTCTAGCGGTGATAGACCTTAGCGATTTTTCCTTTGGCAAGCCGACTCGAATAACAGCCAGTGTCGGCGTTGGTAGAGAGGGGCTAATTGATATCGAGAGAGAATCTAAGTTAGGAGGTCGCATCCATACCAAAGGAGTTATGATATTAAGTGGCTATATTACTGAAAAATATATTCGGGATATCCCGTTGTCTCTGTCAGCTCGCCTCGTATTTGAACAAAGCTATGAAGAGGTAGAAGGGGATAGTGCCTCAAGTACAGAACTTTATGCTATACTGTCTCGCCTGTCGGATGTGCCGCTAAAGCAGAGTATTGCTGTTACGGGCTCCGTTAATCAAAAGGGAGAGGTGCAGGCTATTGGGGGATTAAACGAGAAGATTGAGGGTTTCTTTGAGGTATGCCGGGTTAAAGGGTTGAATGGAAAACAGGGCGTCCTTATCCCGGCCAGTAATGTCGGCAATTTAATGCTTAAAGAGGAGGTAGTGGAGGCAGTTAAGGCAGGGAATTTCCATATCTATCCGGTAAACACTACTGATGAGGGGATTGAAGTGCTTACCGGGCTAAAGGCAGGACAGCGCATGGATGATGGCAGCTTTGAGCCGGATTCCATTAATGATAGAGTTCAAAAACGCTTGGCAAGTCTAGCTGAGAGGCTCAGAGATTTTACCAAAGGCGAAGAAAAAAACCATAGTGACAATAATGAGTCCTAGCACCTAAAGGAAATAATGCAGAACTGGGGCAACGAAGAATAACTGGCAGGAACGTAGGATGGGCGGTAATGGATTATAGACAGAACCTTTTCTTTTACTTTCAGCCTGGCTATGTAATCTAGCCCCATTGTTAACAATGATGGTAGCAATAAAGACCTCTTACTAAAACAACAATATCGGCACTCCAACGGGTAGCATTCCGTCAAAAGGTGCAACAGGTAACAACACAAGCTTTTGTTAAAAGGGATAACTATTCAAGCTTTTATGTAATGGCAGTCAAGATCTAATCACTCACTAGGATTGATGATGCGCCCAACAAACAGAATGGTACCCGTTTGAATGTCGCGAATCAAGAAGATAAAGGGGTGGTCGATGGTGACCTCAACAGGTTCCCTCGGTACTGCTGTCAACTCCATCGCTACTGCGGTGGCTGCTGCCGCTTCCGTGCCTGCTTCATCCACAGAGACAAACGCCTTATGAACCACGTCGGCTATGAACAGGTCACGGTTGCCTGTCATGCCTGAGAAGTCGACACTTCCGGAGAAGGCAACCGGCATGCCCATCGCTGAAAGAACTTCCCTTAGGCTAAAGCTAGACTCAAATTCAAATCGTGGCATCATCAGGGCAACCCGCCTGGGTTCCAGGTGCTTCACAATGGCATCCACCAGCTGGGCGTCTAGAGATGCTTCAAACGTCTCAAACTGGTCAGCCTGAGGTAGCAGAATTATCATTGAGAGTTCACCACCATCGTATTCTAGTTCGACCGCTTGATACCCATCACCCTCAGTATAACCGAAGAACTCCGTTTGCTTCATCATCGGCACGGTAACCTTTCCGCCATCAAGCGGATAGAACGGTCCATCCTCAGTTATATCCTGGTTAAAGGGATGCTGCCAGGCTGCGTTGAAGTAAATGGCGTTAGTGAGGACAAGCCGGGTGACTACACTAATAAGACCCTGCGGAATCAGGTCCTCAATGCGACATTCTGTCTGGTCGCTGACCCAATTATTGATGGTGAGACGAGACTCTTCCGGAGCACCTACGAAATCAAGTAGCCTCAGCCCGGTACCATAATTCTCAGCCAGGGTGTCAAGGAATGTGGAGAGGAATTGATAGTCTTTCTGTCCCCAAATGGCATTAACGATGTTCAGCCGGAAGCCCTCTCCATCCTTGCCTTTAGCCCCTTGACCTCGCTCACTGAGTTCCAAATCTAGACTATTGAATGCCGGATGCAGACGAGCTTGTGAAAGGGTAAAGTGAAGAGTATCCGCCATCTGCTGTGCAGTCTCACCACGAGCCCCGGCATATGTCATCGCCAGTGCCAGCGAGATACTATAGGGAGAGTAAAAGATATTATCATCGTCCTCTTTAAGCGCCTGATACAGGTTGAAAGCGAAAGCGCTGTTTCCGTCAACCAGTATTGCCAGGTCAGCTTCATCCACATCAGGCGAAGTCACCCGCTGCTTCTCTGATTGTATCACCTCACCGCCTACGGGTTGAGCACAAGCCACCAGACCCAACATTAATGCTAATATGAGTACACACAGAAGCACCTTCCTCATTTGAGTTACCTCCAACCGTTATTCATTATACCTCATTTATATATAACGAAAGAAATTGACTTTGGTTAGTCCCTTCTCCATAACTATTAAAGCACAGCCATCCTGGCTCCCTCAACCACACCTATCAAGCGTAGTTATGTAACAAAATGGACAATTGTTGCCAAAGATGAACAATCCGCCAAATTCCCCCCTTGTATCTTTAAAAAGTGGTAGTATGGATAATAGAAG
>Ga0315545_1003786_pt1 | contig 12769 bp, 13 predicted proteins | sample SalMarSW160210MG_FD_203096 | JGI IMG/M metagenome (GOLD analysis project Ga0315545, IMG submission 203096) | Salt marsh sediment microbial communities from the Plum Island Ecosystem LTER, Massachusetts, United States - Salt Marsh Sediment SW1602-10 ... | reverse complement strand
GAAATTTCATCAGGAGTAAAGGGTTTTGGGACATAGTCCATTGCGCCGCGTTTCATCGCCTCGGCTGCGCGTCCAACGGTTGGGTAGCCGCTGATCATGACGATTGCCGAGTCAGGAGATCGACGGTCAACCTCCTCCACGACATCCATTCCGTCGAATCCCGGCATCTTCCAGTCACAGAGGACTACGTCAAAGGATGAGTCCTCGAGCAGGCGAAGGCCCTCGCCCGGGCTGTTGGTGGTGACCACGTCAAAGCCCTCTTCCGTGAATATTTTTCTACACGATTCCAGAACAACATTCTCATCATCGATCACAAGCATCCTTTGAGTCATTCAGTAAACCTCCTGCGAAAAATGATAAATACTGTCACCAGATCTCTGCACTGAGTTTTTGTATCAGCCACCTTTTTTGGCTGTCGGTGAGTTTTCCCACGTGCTCCTCGATCCACGCAATGTCACCGGTGAGGATCGCGAGTTTTTCCGGCGAAGTGAGACCGTATTCCTCGAGAGTGTCCGCACCGTTGTAATAGAGACTTTCCGCAAAGCTGCTATCCACTGCGGCACGCTCCAGCACCTTGATAACTTCATCCTTGTGCACGAGCGTTTGCTCCTCCGGTTGCTTTGTCGCGGAGATGTCGAGTGCAGCCTTCACCGCTTCGACGAGTTCCTCAGGTGTAAAGGGTTTCTCGATATAGTCGGTGGCGCCCAATTTCATCGCCTGAACCGCAGACTGCACCGTCGCATACCCGGTAATAATTACCACGGTTGCGGAAGGTCTTGCCCGCTTTATGTCACGCAGGACACGCATGCCTCCGATTTCCGGCATTCTTATATCCGTAAGCACGAGATCGTACTCTTTCTGTATCGCAAGATCAAGCCCTTTTCTGCTGCTTATTGCAGTGTCCACCTCGAACTGTTCCTGAGTAAGGATTTTGTGCACGCTGTCAAGTACTATCTGTTCGTCGTCAATTACAAGAACCTTAATTTTTTCCATGTTTTTCGCTCCTTTTTAATACATTCTGAACTGCCGCGAGAAGTTCATCGGGTGTGAAAGGTTTGGGGATAAACTCGCGTGCTCCCCTCTTTTTCAATTCCTGAATCGTGTCGGAGGTGGGATATCCGCTCATGACCAGTATCGGAAGTTCCGGCCAATCGTCTAGCGGCCATTTCTCCCGTATCTTTTTCAGGATATATACCCCGTCTTTTTCAGGCATTTTCACATCCATGACCATGAGATCGAAATATTTTTTTTCCAGCTGTTCAATTGCATCTTGGGCATTTGAAACGAGCGTGACCTTCAGTTGTTCCGCTTCGAGCACCCGTTTGCAGCTGTCGAGGACGATTTTATCGTCATCAACGATAAGTACCTTCTTTTTTTTCACCACTTTCCTCCAAAGGCAGCCAGATGGTAAATGTACTCCCCTTGTTGACCTCGCTCTGTACGCGTATTGTGCCTCCGTGCCGTTCGATGATCCCGTAGGATACCGCAAGTCCAAGTCCTGTTCCCTCTCCTACATCCTTTGTTGTGAAAAATGGATCGAACAGTCGGGTGAGATTTTCTTTTGAAATGCCGCATCCGGTATCGGTGATCGAAATTTCAATGCCGTCCTGTTCGGTTTTTCCCTTTGAAATGCTGAAACCGGTTTTTACCTTGATGGAACCGCCTGGCTCGGTTGCGTCGATTGAATTGATGATCATGTTCAGAAGCACGCTCTGGAGCTGATTGCGGTCAACGGTACGCACGGGGAGCCCTTCCGTGGGAATGAACTCGAGCGAAAGCCCTTTCACAAGGGCCTGATTGTCGACAAGCGCTATGGCTGACCGCACGAGCTTATTGATATCGGTTGGCTCGGGCTCAAGTACGGTTTGCCGGGAAAAGTCGAGCAGTCCCTTGACGATGGCGCGGACCCGCTCCGTCTCTTTTGCGATGGTTTGGAGATCTGTTCGCACATCCTCTTCGAGATCCTTCCGCCTGAGGAGCATATGAGTAAATGTGAGTACTCCTGTGAGCGGGTTGTTGATCTCGTGTGCCACTCCCGCTGCGAGCCTTCCGATGCTCGCCTGCTTTTCAGACTGGAGAAGTTTGCTTTCGCTTTCTGCCTGCCGTCTCCTGTCGCGCTCCCGGATTGAGGAGAGCATTTCCGAAAACGTCTTCTGTAAAACGCCGATCTCATTTTTTGAAACAGGGCCGATATTCGGCCTGAGGTTTCCGCCTGAAACCTCCATGCTCGCCTGAATGAGCTGGCGAACAGGATGCATGATACGGTTTGCCATGAGAAATCCGAAGCCCACTGCGACGATCACTCCCGCCAGGGTGATGAGGATGAAAACAGACAGTAAATTCCGTTGCACGTCCGTGTATTTTTCCTCGAGCACACCGACGTAGAGAATTCCCACACGATCACCGTTGATGTCGATAATCGGCTCGTATGAGGTGATATACCAGTCACTCACCACGAACGCACGGTCGGTCCATACTTCGCCGTTGATGAGCACTTGATCACGCACCTGCTTAGAAACTCTCGTACCGATGGCTCGATTCCCCTCAGGGGTGAGCACATTCGTTGATATTCTGAGATCCTTGAAGAATATGGTTGCAGTCCCGATGCTTCTTCCCTTATAGGTCTCATGCTGGAATACGGTCTCCCGTACCGTGTCGACGATTTCCCTGCTCCTGTTCAGGAGAATACCCCCATAGAGAACACCGATGAGCTCGTGGTTTTCATAAAGAGGTATGCCTGCTGCGAGGGCCATTCCTGATGTTTCCTCTTCCTCTTCTCTCGGTGCGGCCATTGGAGTGTCCAGGAGCTTTATCCTCGCCTTATTGGCAAGTTCGGGATTTTCCTCGATAAGAAATTCCCGTTCGAGGATAACCGTTCCCTCAACAGAGGTTCCGTATTTGAACACATGCTCCGTAATGGGGTTTTTCTCACTGCTTTCCTCGGAAGGATTCACGTGCGGACCGATCCTGCAGAGTGTGTTTCCGTCAAGGGTCACAATACCTAAAAAATCGAGCCCCGTCTGCTGTGCTATACTCCTCAGCTTTGCGATCAGCGGTGGTCTATCCCTCTTCAAGAGGTGTGAGCGGAATTCACCGTCGAGCGTTGCAATATTCAGCGCTGTCTTTACGGAGCTTATTCGGGAGAGGTAAATTTCCCGTGCCGCGTTTAAATCGAGGCTTATACGCGTTGTCGCTTCGTTCAGAACCGACTTGAAGAGGAGCTGACTTCCGACGAAGAGTGAGACGATGCCCACGAAGAGAGAAACGCTCAGAAAGCTGATAATGAGCTTTGATCGTGTTGTATAGAGCACTGTGCGGTCCTTGAATTGCGGGAATACACAACCCTTAGTTTTTTATAACACTGTTTTATTTTGTTGTCAATCGATTGACATCTTTTTCACATGGACGCTACACAAAAAGGATAAAGAATACAATAGGATGTTATAATAGATGAGGCATGAAACCCGCAATATTAAATCATTGGTTTCAAGATAATGAGAGCTTGGCGTTATGAGTAATTGAAGGATGATTGAATTAATAAACGGGGTCATTTATCATTCAGCGCATTGATAAACTCTTTTTCCAGTATATTTATCGTTTTTTGCATACATTCGGATAGAGAATTTCCGAGACCGATTTGATGCGGTTGCACTCCCAAGATGTATATATCGGTATCAATGTGCATCTTTATATATTCGGTCAATTTGACCAGGGAAATGTCGTGGGTTGTGAGTCCGTGATCGATAAGATCTATTGGCTTCATTATACTATACTCACCGGGTTCCCCATTGAAATGTATGGCATCGATAATGATAAGTGTATCTGGGTTTATTTGAATGATTTTTCCCAAATAGTTTTCCGGTGTATTTTCTCCGTTGATGCACACCGCATTCACATTGTTTTTTATCTTCTCGATGAGGAATGGACCAATTCCGTCATCTCCACGTAAGGTATTTCCAATTCCAAAGAGTGCGATCTTGCCTTTAATAATTCGATTCAGACTATAGTTTCTATTTTTTTTCATTGTTCGATGTTATGACGATTGATTGAATTTTCAGACTGCAATTTATTGAGTAGTGAGTGTGGTTTCGCGTCTATGACGAGCGCAAAGCATTTTAGTTCTGTCGGATCGCCCATAATCCTTTGAAGCCGCTATTAGATTTTCATCGATGACTCTCAGACTCTTGAGGCGGGAAAGGTACAAAGTAGGATTCGAAAATGTCAGCTCGCCAATTTTTTCTGAGATCCACTTGAGGTGGTCCTTACATGCGATAACTTCACCACAGATTTCACAAAGCTCAAGGTCTTTTTCGATTGTCTCCTCTGCCAGTGTACGATCAAAGAATGCAAGATCCCATTCGTTGGATAGTTTGATTCCTTCGTTGTCTGCGATGCACGCGGCTTCGCATGACCCGCAGAAGATACACGTATCGGTATAATGGATCATTATCCTTTTTGGATTTTGTGGGTCAGGTATATCTCTGTGGTCAATGGCTTCAACAGGACACACGGCTTCGCATGCCAGACACCCGACGCATTTATCAGGATTAAATTTCGGTTGACCTCTGAAGTTTTGGTGTGGAGTATGCGGTTTGTAAGGAAACTTTGTCGTATAGGGTCCTGTGATGAGGGCCTTTATTGCTTCGAGAAGTTCTCTTATTTTTGGCAGTTTCATTTAATTCTCATCTTCCTTTTGATTATTTCAGTTTTTTGCTGAGACAAGCGAATAAGATCCTTTCCACTATAGATTTTTTTCCCTTTTTCGTTTCTGACAGCTATTCTTTCAGTACAGCAGTAGCACGGATCGATTGATGCAAGGATGATCGCGGCATCAGAGATTGTTTCCCCGATAACTGTTGAGTTGCATGTCGGAAGATTCATAAATGTTGGAGCACGTACTTTATGGCGCGCGGGCCTATTCGTACCATCACTTCTCACATAGTGAAAGGTCTCTCCACGCGGTGCTTCATGAGCACCGATTCCCTCACCTGGAGGAATATCCGCAATATTTAAATCAATTTCTCCCTCAGGAAGGTTCTTGAGGCAGGTTTTCATGATCTTGATCGATTCAAATACTTCCAAGACACGAACGACGACTTTATCGAAGACATCACCATTTTCAGCGACAATCATATCCCAATCGATCTGATCGTATGCACCATAAGGGGCATCTTTACGTACATCCTTTGCCACCCCCGATGCTCGGGATGTCGGTCCCAAAGCACAGTAGTCGATTGCATCCTCTTTTGTAAGTATTCCGATACCTTTTAATCGTACATGCAGAACAGGATCATCAACAATTGCCTTCTTCAACCTGTTCAGTGTGGGGATGATGGAGTCGATTTTTTTAACTGCAGACGGTATGTCATCAGGATTGATATCCCGTCTTACACCGCCTGGTTTAAACATAGCGTAGTTGTTTCTGTTTCCGGATAGTATTTCCATCACATCCAATATCTCTTCCCTGAGCTTCCAAACCCACATGTACACGGTGTTATAACCGAGGAAGTGCCCCGCAAGTCCCAGCCACAGCAGATGTGAGTGTATACGTTCGCCCTCGGCTATTATTGTTCTTATATATTTCGCTCTTGGGGGGACCTCGACAGGGATAATATCCTCTACAGCACGGGTGTAAGCAAAAGGGTGTGATGTGGAGCAGATGCCGCAGATCCTTTCGATTACAAAGGTGGATTGATCAAAGGTTTTCCTTTCGGATAGCTTCTCAATTCCTCTATGGTTGTATCCGATATTTACATCGATATCAACAACCGTTTCACCGTCAACGGTCAGCCTAAAAAATTCAGGTTCTTCCTGGAGTGGGTGATACGGTCCAATGGGAATAACAGATTTTGCCATTTATACACCCCTGTCACGTATTGCAGTTTTATCCCACTCTGTATAATCCCGCCTAAGCGGGTACACTCCTTCGGGCCAATCCTCAGAAAGCAGTAGACGCCGTAAATCAGGGTGTCCCCTGAACTCAACTCCCAGTATTTCGTGTATTTCTCTCTCTATCCAGTTTGCTCCCTTGAATACCGGTGCAAGAGAGTTAATCACAGGTTTTTCCCTTTTCAGTTTTACACGTAATGAGATGAGGAGGTTTATGTACTCAATTGAAAAGTGATAGAGAATCTCGATATGCAACCGCGTATCAACACCGGAAGCGATATTGAACCGGGCTTTCAGATCTTTGAAGAGATAGGTTGCGCATCTTTCGAGGGATTCTGGTTTGATTTCCACATACACTCTTTTTTCAGATTTGTCAAAGATATTTGTGATATCATCCTTGAATCTTTTCTTCAGATCATCGATTATCTCATTGCGTGTCATAGATTTCCCTTTATTTTCTCTATAAGTTTCACCGCTCCTGATATGATTGCTTCCGGTTTTGGGGGGCACCCCGGGATATATGCGTCAACAGGGACGATCTTATCAAGTGGAACAGGACAATTGTAACTGTAGATGAACATCCCCCTTGACAAAGAACATTCTCCGATCGCAACCACCAGACAGGGTTTTGGAGCTTGCTCATAAAGTCTCTTAAGCCTGACAGCTGATTTTCTGTTGCATGAACCTGTAACCAGTATCACATCTGCATGTTTTATACTCGGGGCCAGAAGCATTCCGAACCGTTCAATATCGAAGCGTGGCGTAAGACAATCCAGTACCTCAATGTCACAGTTATTACAACTTCCAGTTGAGAAGTGAAACACCCATGGTGATTTTAACAAAGCCCTTAATGTCAATTTCATTTCACTTTCCTAAAACAGCTAATATCACTGCGATGACTGCTACACCTGTCACGGGACCCCAGAAAAACCTCATTGCCTGATCGATTCGAAGACGTGGATTCGTATTCCGAATGAGCGTTATAACCAACAGAAGAATGATATACTTGATTGCACTGTAAAGAATATGTATTCCGTCAAAATTTAAGCCTCCAAGAAAGAGAATGATCAGGAAAAATGGCAGGGTGAACAAGAGCATATTCTTCATGAGCCGAAAAATCGCAAGTCCAGTTCCAGAATATTCTACCATTGGTCCCGCGATAATCTCTGTTTCGGCCTCTGGACTATCAAATGGAACGAGCCCCAGTTTTGCCTGAATGACTGCAATACAGACAAAAAGAGCAAGTATCCCTGACGCATATGTGGCAAAAGCACCATTCTGTGCTTGATAACTAATGATATCCTCCAATCTCAGCGAAAAACCGGATTTTATGATCGGAACCAGAATCGCGAGAATGAACGGCAGTTCATATCCGAGAAGGAGTTTTATTTCTCTCGATGCACCGACTCTTGAAAGCGGATTTCCCGACGCAAACCCCCCAATCATAATGCTGATTGAAGGGATTGCCAGTAAGTAGAAGATAACGATTATGTCACCCAAGAAGCTGTTGGACATGTTGTTGTTGTTTACCCACAGAAGGGTTGATACAACAACAACACTGCTGAAGCCGATCAACGGTGCCACTAAAAACACTGTTTTTGACGCACCTTTCGGAATAAGGGTTTCCTTCCCCATTAATTTTAATATATCAAAAACCGGTTGGAAGAAGGGAGGACCTTTTCTGTACTGAATGCGCGCGGTGACTTTTCGATCTATCCAGCTCGCAATGAGTCCAATAATGGCTGTGAGGATAAAACCGTATACAATGAGATATATTACATACATTACGCTTTCTCTCTCTCCCAGTGAGCAGAATGGACGATCAGGTTGTCCCCTACCAGAAATGTGTTTTTAGGAAGCTCGCCATTCCGAGATGTAAGGCTCAGAGCGCCATAAGGACAGGTCTTAATACAGAGCGGTTCATCTTTATTTTCTCTCCTGTCGAGGCAGAAATCGCAGTTGTGCACTATATAGGGAACAATTTCCGGATATATCGTTCCGTAAGGACACGCATGAGAACAGGATCTGCAACTTATGCATCGCATATTGTGGCGAATGAGTAAATTGTCCTTTTCTTTTTGTTGCTCCAATGCGTCCACAGGACAGGCGTTTACACAATGAGGTTCTTTGCACTTTCTGCATACGAGATAATACGTTGCGAGTTCAATAACGGAAATAATGCCGTTATTATTCGGATGGTAGAAGTAGCTGCATTGAACCACACACTGTTTGCATTCACCTGTAGCACATTGATCGAGATCGATAAAGAGTCGCACCTTCTCACCCTTGTCTGATTGCAGATTGAATCGTCTCTGATGAATCTGTTCTGCGCTCGTGCTCATAAAATCCTCAATCTTTTATTTTTTATTCCCATATATCATGAAAATTCTTAATTTTTTCGTATTGAAAAACCGGTCCGTCTTTGCACACGTAATACGGTCCAATCCTGCAGTGTCCGCATTTTCCGATACCACAGGACATGTTTTTCTCCATCGAGAGATAGATATTTGTTGTTTTAAATCCCATATCAAGAAGCTTTGAGGTTGCAAACTTCATCATTATTGGTGGCCCGCATACAACAGCGATGCCGATTTTAAATTCCATCTTGACATCATCGAGTATTGTGGTGACAAGTCCAACCTTTCCTTTCCAAGCGACATTTCCTTCGTCAACAGTAAGAACGACATTTATATCGTCCCTTTTTGACCATTCTACTGTTTCCTCTTTATAGAGAAAATCATTTGGCGTTTTACACCCGCCTCTGAAAAAGAGGCTCTTAAAATCCCCCGAATGTTCAAAGAATTCATACATCAGACTTCTGATCGGTGCAAATCCACACCCTCCGCCCACGACGAGTACTTCTTTTCCAAAAAATGATTCCAAAGGATACCCATTTCCAAAAGGTCCCCTCAGGCCAACCGTATCACCTTTTTTCAGCACATGAGCTTTCTCAGTTACTTTGCCCACTCTCATGATTGTTACTTCTATCATATCTTTTATCGCGGGACGCGATGACGGAGTAAATGGAGCTTCTCCCACACCAGGCACTGTTAGTTCGATAAACTGTCCTGTTTTGAAATTTATTTCTTCTTTTGGTTTGAGTTTCAGTGTTTTTATTGTTGGGGTTTCTGTTATAACATCCAGCACTTCAGTTTCTACGGGTCTATACGGGTTGTTTTTGGGCATCTTTTACCAGCCTCTGTAATACTTCTCTTATGTCTATTTTTGCCGGACATGCTGATATACAGCGTCCACATCCTGTACATGCATAGATCCCAGCGAGTTGGGGAAAAAAATCAAACTTCTTTTCAAATCTGTTTCTCAGCCTCATCCACAACAGCTCTCGTGGATTCACACCAGCTGCTACTTTTGCAAAATCTTTTATCATACATGAATCCCATACGCGAAGACGCTCCATTCTTTTTTCACTCATCTGGTCATAGAGCAGAAAACAATGACAGGTAGGACATATGGTATTGCAGGCTCCGCATTCCACACATGTTTGTGCTTCGTCTTTCCAGATATTCGACTCATAATTTTCCCGTATTATTCCATTAAACTGGTCTTGGAGAGGGATGCCGTGCTCCTTTATGTTTTTTTTCACCGCATCTGTTACTTTTTTTCGAAGTGCGTCTCTTTCTGCGATTGTCTTCTCCATTGGATCACTGAAGAGCTGAGAATTATTATTTATCAGTACTTTCCCTTTTTCCGAACCATCTTCAACAATGAAACCTCCTGTAACCTGAGAGAGATTCAGATCGAAATTATTTTCCGGATATGGTTTTTCGTTTAAAGCGAGACAAAAACAGGTATCGATTGCACACGTGCAATCCGCAGAGATGATGAGGTTGTTCTCTCTCTCTCGTACATAAAAGGGATCTTCAAACTCGCCTTCCTTAAACACAAAATCCTGCACCTGAAAACCCTTAAGATCGCAGGATTTGGCACCTACAATACAAAATGGTTTTGGATTTCTGCGTGGAATATCCGTCTTGAAACCTTCAGCAACACACTCTCTCGCCCGGGTGTAGAATAGTTTCAGCGGTTCAAAGGCCCGCACTTCACCGACGACGATCGTGTCTTGATCCGGAGTTTGATTTTTCTCGATGATATTCATTGGGGGAGAATATTTTGTATAAAAAAGAGTTTGCTCTTTTTTCACCGGAACAAATATTTCGTACTGGTCATGAATATTTTCTAATAGATTCAAAAGATTGTTGTTTGTGATGAATAGCATTTCATCGTCCAGTTGTGTATGATTATTTTCCGGTCTCAAAATTGAATAACAAAGAACTTATTTCACAAAGTATCAGGCTGAAGTACAAGTATCTGTTTCTTATGAAGCAATAGCTATAGGTGCACTTTATTATTCATTCTAGAATAAACAAAGATGCATGATGAATGGAGCCACACGTCTGGAAGATATATGATTGAAGTGAGTTTTCTTTAAATTATCCTCCGGCAGGCACATTCTAGCCTATTTGAGAAATACGTGTCAAGTATTTTTTTATTTTTATCACCGATTTTCGCACCGCCACAGAAATTAGTCAACCCCGGTGAGGTGTTTGGCTTTTGTGAAGGTTTTATGCCTATTTAAGGCTTATCTCCCGTTATTTATGTTATATAAACTGACGGTAGAATATCCAGCCTGCTTAGTTTAAACCGTAACCGCCCCTCGAACATCCAGGATATTCCGAAATACAGGGCAAAATCAGGCTGACTTTCGGTTCATTTACGCCTTTTTCATCCATTCGAGCATGCAGACCATATGTTTTAACTATAAATATATTGACATTATAAACGTCAATATGTACAATAACCGACGATGCGAGATCATACGTTCTTTACCCGACCCGCACTCGGCTGGCAGCGTCGCTATGAAGCCCTCTGCGCCTCCTTCGTTGAAAAATTACCGGCGAAAGAGGTGGCGAAACGTTTCGGCTATTCAGAGGAGTATGTTCGCCTGCTCCGACATCTGTTTGTGTATGAAAAACTCGATTTCACTGATCCGGTGTCGGAGGGCAAGGCTGCCCGAAGAGCAGTCACCACCGAAATCCGCAAAAAGATCCGTGCTTTCAGGGAACAGCAGTTCTCCGCCTCCGAGATCTCCCGATTGCTTTCAGAGGAGGGGTTGAAAATATCGGTGAGAACGGTGGAGAGGGTATTGGCCGAGGAGGGGTTTGGGAGACTGCCCCGTAGAACCAGAGTACAACGCGGTCGAACGCTCAAGGGCGCAGAGATCCCGGAACGCTCCGAGAGGCTGCTCTTAGAAGAATTGGATGGGAGGCAACTCAGCTGTTCAGCAGCTGGGGCTTTTTTGTTCACCCCCTTTCTTGCGCAACTGGATATCGACAGGGTCGTGCAGGAGGCAGCTCTTCCCGGAAGCAATATGATACCGGCAATCAGTTACCTGCACTCTTTTCTCGCTCTCAAGCTACTGGGCACCGAGCGCTACGATCATGCGGGGGACCACGGCTTTGATCTTGGGCTTGGATTGTTCGCCGGCTTGAATGTGCTTCCCAAGTGCACCGCGATGTCCACCTACTCCTACTCCTTGGACGAAATACAGCTATTGCAGCTTCAACAGGCATTCATCCGTCAGGCATCGAGGCTCGGGTTGTACGAGGACAACATCATCAACCTTGATTTTCACACTGTCCCCCACTTTGGAGAGGAATCGGTGCTGGAGGATCACTGGGCTGGGGCGCGCGGAAGGAGGATGAAAGGTGCTCTCACTCTCTTTGCCCAGGATGCAGCCACCAAGCTCATTCTCTACGGTGCTGCCGATATTCTGCGAGAAGAGGCAAACGACCAGGTCTTGAGTTTCCTTTCGTTCTGGAACAGCGTGCATCGAGGCATGAAGCCCATGCTCATCTTTGATTCGCGCTTCACCACCTATCCAATACTCTCTGAGCTCAGCTCTTCGGGAGTCACGTTTATCACCCTGCGCCGAAGAGGAAAGAACCTCTTGGATCAAGCTGAGCGGCTCACCGGATGGAAAAAGATTCATCTGGAGAACACCAAACGAAGGTACCCAAACCCACAGGTCCACGAATCCACGATTCGGTTACGAGGCTATGAGGGGGAGCTTCGACAGATCATCGTTCGAGGGAATGGCCGGGAGAAGCCAAGCTTCATCATCACCAACGACTTTGTCAGCGACACCGAAGAGGTCGCTGGATGCTACGGCAGAAGATGGCGTATTGAGAACGGGATTTCGGAGGCGGTGAAGTTCTTCAATCTCAACTGCCTCGCTTCACCCATTCCGGTGAAAGTGCATTTCGATGTGACGATGACCATGATCGCAGACACCCTCTACTCAATGCTCGCCCAGAAGCTAAGAGGTTTTAAGAACTGCGATGCCCCCAAGCTTTACCGCCATTTCGTTCGAGGCAAAGGGATGATTTCTGTAGATGGACGAGATATCACGGTGGTCTATCCACGACAAGCGCACAATACGATTCTGCGTGCGGTGCCTTGGCCGGAAATGCCTGACAACATACCAAGCCTTCCAGGAGCACGGCTTCACCTTCGGTTTCAGTGAAGTCTGTGTTATATTTAGGTGACGCTTAAAACGCTGCGAAAATCGGAGTTTATTAAAAAAACTTGACAAGGATGACTTAATTATGTACAATGCCACCCACATAAGATTATTCATCTTTGACTACAGAGACCAACTTCATTGTTTTGTGTAGAGTTGGGAAAATGTTTTCAAAACAAACGTTAATAGCAACAGTCATTTGCTTCTATTGAAAAAACCGCCCTGTTTAACTGCCTCTAATTAATTCCCCAACTCTATGCAGGAAATGCTGATTTTACAAATTTTCGCATCAAGAGTGTATGCTAACTGCTAACTATTTTCTACTCAAAAGTTTAAGGA
>Ga0315545_1003785_pt1 | contig 12775 bp, 11 predicted proteins | sample SalMarSW160210MG_FD_203096 | JGI IMG/M metagenome (GOLD analysis project Ga0315545, IMG submission 203096) | Salt marsh sediment microbial communities from the Plum Island Ecosystem LTER, Massachusetts, United States - Salt Marsh Sediment SW1602-10 ... | reverse complement strand
AAAGAGATCGAGATCCGCGACGGCGCCTCCGGCCTTTACAATAAACGCTATCTGGTCCAGCGGTTGGATGAGGAGATCCTTCGGTCCATCTCCAACCAGCGGCCGTGCGCGTTCATCGTCTTCCAGGTGACGAATTGGCAGGACCTCCTGGAGGCGGTCGGCACCCAGAACGCCGGCGCGTGGACGCGTAAGATCGCCCAGACCCTGAAGGGCGAGGCGCGCTCCTTTGACTGCATCGGCCGCCTCGCCGAGGACATCTACGGCATCATCGTGCCGGAGAAGAACAAGCGCCAGGCCGAGCAGTCGGCCCGGCAGCTCCTGGAGAAGGTGAACGTGGCGCTGGCGACAGAGGGCTCGACGTGGCGACCCGCCTTCCGCTTCACCCTCGCGGAGAATCCCGTCGACGGGGCGGACGCCGCAGGCCTCCTGCAGAAGGTGGGAGAGCTCATCAAGGTCTAAGGAGGGATAAAGGCATCTATGGCGTCTTTCAAGCGTGTGACGACCAAACAACTCGGCGAGTTGCTCATTGAGCGCAAGGTCATCGCGGCCGAGCATCTCCAGAAGGCGCTGGACTTTCAGAAGGTCAACGGCGGCCTCATCGGCGAGATCCTCGTCCAGCTCGGGTTCGCGCGCGAAGAAGACATCGCCCAGGTCCTGACGGCCCAGTACGGCTTTCCGTACCTGCCCCTGGGTAATTACGACATCGACCCCGAGACCGCCCAGGCGATCCCGCAGCACGTGGCGCGGCAGTACTGCCTGATCCCGATCGACAAGATCGGCAACAACCTGACCGTCGCGATGTCCAATCCGCTCAACGCCCAGGCGATCGAAGACGTGGAGATGATCACCAAATGCGTCGTGCAGGCCTTCGTCAGCACGACGACCGATATCCGCAAGGCGATCGAACGCTGTTATCCCGCAAAGTAGCTTTTCCTTGATCCACGCGCACGCGTATGGGATCCCTCAGAGAACGCCTCCAAGAAATCCTCATTAAAAACAAGCTGATCACCGCCGACGACCTCAAGCTGGCCCTCCAGGTCCAGAAGGAGCACGGCGGCAGGCTCAGCGACGTCCTCGTCAAGCTGAACCTGGTCGGCGAGAAGGACCTCCTGCTGGCCCTGAGCGAGGGCCTGGGCTTCCCGCCCATCTCGCTGTCGCGTTTCAAGATCGACGACGAAGTGCTCAAGCTCGTGCCGCGGGACATGGCTAAGCATTATCAGATCATCCCCGTCGCCAAGATGGGACGCGCCCTGACCGTCGCGATGGCCGACCCCTTGAACATCTTTGCCATCGACGACGTCAAGAGCCTGACGGGCTTCGAGATCAACCCCATCATCGCCTCCCAGAAGGAGATCAACCAGACGATCGAGCAGTATTACGACGAGCCCGCCACCCAGGTGATCGACGAGATCATCAAGGAGGTCTCGGAGATCGACATCGAGGTCGTCAAGGCGACGCAGGAGGCGGGCCCCGACACGCAGGAGCTGGTCAGGCTCACGCGCGAGGTGCCCGTCATCAAGATCACGAACCTCATCATCGAGCAGGCGATCGAGATGGGCGCGAGCGACATCCTGATCGAGCCCTTTGAGCGCACGATGCGCGTGCGGCTGCGTATCGACGGGTTGCTGCGCGAGATCGAGTCGCCGCCGCTGAAGTTCCACGCGCCCATCGTCTCGCGCATCAAGGTCGTCTCGGAGCTGGACATCGCCGAGCACCGCCTGCCGCAGGACGGCCGCTTCAAGATCAAGATGACGGACCGTTTCGTCGATTTCCGCGTCTCGGTCCTGCCGACCTTTTACGGCGAGAAGGTCGCGCTGCGTATCCTCGACAAGAGCACGGCGACGCTCGATATCGACCGGCTGGGATTCGACAACCAGACGTTGGCGACGGTCAAGGCGTCCAGCGACCGCCCCCACGGGATGATCATCGCGTGCGGCCCGACGGGCTCAGGCAAGACGACGACCCTGTATTCCATCCTTAAGTACGTCGACAGCCCCGAGGACAACATCGTTACCGTCGAGGACCCCGTCGAGTATCAACTCGATGGGATCAATCAGGTCTCGATACGCCCCGAGATCGGTCTGTCCTTTGCCAGCTGCCTGCGTTCGATCCTGCGCCAGGACCCGGACGTGATCATGGTCGGGGAGATCCGCGACTTCGAGACGGTGGATATCGCCATCAAGAGCGCGTTGACGGGGCACATGGTGCTGACCACCCTGCACACGACGACCGCCGCGGGCTCCATCATCCGCCTGGTCAACATGGGCGTGGAGCCGTTCCTGATCACCTCGTCCGTCATCTGCGTGGTGAACCAGCGCCTGGTGCGCAAGGTCTGCGAGGCCTGCAAGGAGAGCCATCCCTTGAGCGACACGGTGATCGAGACGCTGGGGTTGACGAAGAAGGGCAGGGAGCCGATCCTGGCGTATCGCGGCAAGGGGTGCAAGCGTTGTTTGAATATGGGATATAGCGGCCGTGTCGTCATCGGCGAGGTCATCGTGCTGACGCCGACGATCAAGGAGCTCATCCTGAACCGCGCCCAGGAGTACGAGGTCAAGGCCGCCTCGCGGCTGGAGGGGATGAAGTCCCTGCGCGAGAACGGCGTCGCGAAGGTATTGGAGGGCGTCACGTCGCTGGAGGAGATCCTGCGCGTCACCGCCCCCGACGAGCCGCTGGACAAAAAGAAAAAAGAAAAGTAGGGACACGACAGCGTTGCGGACATGGCGATCCTGAAGAAAAAACTCACGGACGTGCTCCTGGAGACGCGCCTCATCTCGCCGCAGGACATGGAGAGGGCGCTCAAGTTGCACGCCGAGCGGGGCGGCAACCTGAAGGACATCCTCCTCCGGGAGGGGCTTGTCAAGGAGAAGGACCTGATGGCGGCCCTCTCCAAGGCGCTCTTTATCCCGTATCTGGAGCTTGCCAAGTACAGGGTGGACCCGAAGGTCGTCGAGCTCCTGCCGGAGAAGATCGCCCGCCAGTATAAGGTCGTCGTGCTCTCGCGCATCGGTAACGTCCTGACCGTCGCCATGAGCGACCCGATGAACATCTTCGCGATCGACGACCTGCGCATGCTCACGGGCCACGACATCGATATCGTCCTGGCCAGCGAAAAGGAGATCGTCAAGGTCCTGGATAAGTTCTTCGGCGGCCCGACGTCGGCCGACGACATGCAGAGCGTCCTGGAGGACGATCAGGCTGGCGAGGGCGTGGAGGTCGTCAAGGTGGAGGGGGCGCTGGAATTGGGCAGCGTCCTGGAGGAGAGCGCCAAGGCCCCCATCGTCAAGATCTGCGACCTGATGATCACGGAGGCCCTGAAGCGGCGGGCCTCCGACATCCACATCGAGCCCTTGGAGCGGGAACTGCGCGTGCGCTACCGCATCGACGGCCACCTCTTCGACGTCTTCAAGCTGCCCAAGAAGAACCAGAACGCGATCCTGGCGCGCCTCAAGATCATCTCGGGGCTCGACATCACCGAGGCGCGCCTGCCCCAGGACGGCCGCTTCAAGGTGAAGCTGCGCGACCGTGAGATCGACTTCCGCGTCTCGGCGCTGCCCACGAGCTTCGGACAGAAGTTCGTGCTGAGGACCCTCGACCGGTCGAAGCTGTCGTCGGGTCTGGATGCGTTGGGTCTGTCGCCCGAGCCGCTGCGCCTCTTCAACGAGGCGGTCGGCAAGCCCTACGGGATGGTGCTGGTGACCGGCCCGACGGGCTGCGGCAAATCCACGACGCTGTATTCGATCCTCAACAGGCTCAACACGCCGGAACGCAACGTCGTCACGATCGAGGACCCCGTCGAGTATCAGCTCGAGGGGATCACGCAGATCTCGGCCAAGCCCGAGATCGGTCTGACCTTTGCCGTCGGCCTGCGCTCGGTCCTGCGCCAGAGCCCGGACATCGTCATGGTCGGCGAGATCCGTGACTCCGAGACCGCCGACATCGCCGTCAAGGCCTCTCTGACGGGACAGCTCGTTCTGTCGACGCTCCACACCAATGACGCGACGGGCGCGATCACGCGTCTGATCGACATGGGCATCGAGCCCTTCCTGGTGGCCTCCAGCCTCATCGCTACCTCGGCCAAGCGTCTGTGCCGCATGATCTGCCCGAGCTGCCGCGAGGCGATCGACATCCCGAAGGAGACGTGGAAGAAGCTGGGCATCGAGCGCGTCCTCAAGAGCGGCCAGAAGCCCCAGTTCGCCAAAGGCCGGGGCTGCGCCCAATGCAATCAGGTCGGCTACTATGAGCGCGTCGGCATCCACGAGGTCTTGTTGATCGACGACGCCATCCGCGACATGATCATCAAGCGCTCCTCGACGGACCAGATCAAGGATTTCGCCATGCGCGAGCGCGGGATGCTGACCCTGCGGGACGACGCGATGCTCAAGGTGGTCGAAGGGGTGACGACGATCGAGGAGGCCCTGCGCGCCACGAGCGAGGAATGACTTTATTTCGGACGCCAACGGCGTTATAATAGGAGTGTTATGAACGTTCCTGTGAATACCATACTGATCATCGACCGCGACGAGGCCGTCTGCGCCCACCTGCGGGACGTCCTGGGCGTGCGTGGTTTCGAGGTGACAACGGCCTGCACGGGGGGCTCTGGCCTGGACCTCTTCATGCGTTTGGTGCCGGCGATGGTGATGCTCGATCTGGCGATCCAGGACCTGGACATCCGCTACATGATCCGCGAGATGAGACGCATCGACGAGCAGACGGTCGTCGTCTTGATGGGGTATCCCGACGAGGTGAACCTCGTCGATGAGACGCAGTCGGCCCGGGCGACCGACTTTTTGGAGAAGCCCCTGAGGACGGAGAAGGTGATCTTCAAGGCCCGGCAGCTCCTCGACGTCCGGGAGACCCTGAGCACCCGGCTGGGATCCCTAGAGAAGATGGAAGAGAATGTGGTGCATCTGCAAAAGCAGCACCTGCTTCTTGCCCGGCGGATGGAAGAGACCCTGGGCAATCTCGCGCGCCTCGGCGGGGATTTCCGGGAGACGTACCTGAGGTCGCTCAGGTCGATGGCGCGCGCCCTGGACAGCCGCCACCGTTATACCTATTCGCACTGCGATAACGTGGCCCGTTGCGCCGAGCTGATCGGTCGGCGCATGGGCGTTGAGGCGGCGTACCTGGATGACATGCGTGAGGCCTGTTTCTTGCATGACCTGGGAAAGATGGGGCTTCCGGCGACGGTCCTCACGAAACCCGGCACCCTTTCGCCCGAAGAGACCGCCGAGATGCGGCTGCATCCCGTCCGGGGGGCCCAGATACTGGAGCCCTTGAGCTTCATGCCCCACGTCATCTCGTTTGTCCGTCACCACCATGAGCGCTGGGATGGAAAGGGTTATCCCGACGGTTTGTCGGGAGAGCGCATTCCGCTGGGTGCCCGTATCATAGCGGTCGCCGACAGCTATGATGCCATGGTCTCACCCAGGTCCTACCGGCGCGCGGGCTTGAGCCTGGGGGAGACGAAAGAGGAGTTCGCGCGCCACAGCGGGTCTCAGTTTGACCCGAAGATCGTCAACGCTTTTCTCAAATCTCTCGAAGACCTCTGATAAGGGGGCGTATGTCGCTTTTCGGTTATGTCGCCAAGGACAGCCAGGGCCTGAAACTTTCGGGCATACTCGAGGCAGGGGATCAGCACGAGGCGATCAGCGTCTTGCACAAGAAGGGCCTGATCGTCATCTCGGTCCGCGAAGAGAAGGCCAAGAAGGTTGCAGAGAAGGGGGTCAAGCTCGACGATCTCGTCATCTTTTCCCGGCAGTTGGCCACCATGGTCGAGAGCGGCATCACCCTCGTCCAGGCCCTCCATATTTTGAGCGAGCAATCGGAGAACAAGACGCTCGCCGGCGTGACCCTGAACATCAAGGAGGCCATCGAAGGCGGCTCGAGCCTGCACGAGGCGATGGCCCGCCACCCGAAGATCTTCTCGCACCTTTACATCAACATGGTGAAGGCGGGCGAGACGTCGGGCCTCCTGGATGAGATCCTCGACCGGTTGTCGACGTACCTGGAGAAGACCGCGGCCCTGCAGCGCAAGGTGAAGTCGTCGCTCGTCTATCCCGTCGTGGTCATCACCATGGCCATCATCATCACGCTCGTCCTCCTGATCAAGGTCGTGCCGACCTTTGAAGGCATCTTTGCGACGCTGGGCGGGACCCTGCCGCTGCCGACGCAGATCCTGATCGGGATATCCAATACGTTGCGGCGCTTGTTCCTTGTGATAGTCATCCTGTTCGTGTTCGTCGTCTTCCTCTTCAAGAAGTTTATCGATACGCCCAAGGGGCGCTACTGGTTCGATCGCCGGACCCTACGCCTGCCGATCTTCGGGCCGTTGATGCGCAAGGTCGTCGTCGCCAAGTTCTCGCGGACATTGGCGACCCTCGTCAAGAGCGGTGTGCCTATCCTCAATGCCCTGGAGATCGTCGGCAAGACCTCCGACAACCTCGTGGTCGAGGAGGCGGTCAACAGGGCCCGGGACTCGATCCGCGAGGGCGAGCCCATCTCCGAGCCCCTGGCCAAGAGCGGTGTCTTTCCGCCCATGGTCGTGCGCATGATTTCCGTGGGAGAGCAGACGGGCCAGCTGGAGCACATGCTCAACAAGATCGCCGACTTCTATGACGAGCAGGTCGACGCCTCGGTCAGCGGCCTGACCTCCATGATCGAGCCCCTCGTCATCGGCTTTTTGGGCATCATCATCGGCGGTATCGTCATCGCCCTCTTCATGCCCATCTTCAAGATCACCGAGCTCATCCGCTAGTTCTTCTCGTCTTGCCCCCGCTGACATGTTCATTGGACGGATCCCCGGACGGATCCCCTTCTGCCTGACGGGAGAGGAGGAACATCCGGCCGCCCCCCTTGAAAGCTGGCAAATACATGTTACACTTATGATAGAGAAAACCGTGTAAGTCGATCAAGGTAAACCACGGCGGGTAACCGTCACCCTGGCAGGGGTTCGAAAGAGTGGGGCACAAAGCTACAGGGCCTAATCGTCTGTATTTTACGTAGGGCAGCCAGTTGCCGATAGAACAGAGTGCCTACCTCTTTTTGCCTTTACAAGGGGGTAGGCTTTTTATCTTTCTGTCATGCAAAGGGTTCTTGACAGGGGAAGGAGGTGGTGATATAATTTTTCCACAATTTGGTCGCTTTGCGCCGACGACGAAATAATGAGGTATTGTTGTCCGTCTTCTTGGTTTTAGGGCGCAAGGCAATCTAAGCCAGGAAAGGAGGTAAGAATCATGCGCTCTAGGAGAAAAGGTTTTACGCTCGTTGAAATCATGATCGTTGTGGCCATCATCGTTCTCTTGGCGGCCATCGCAATCCCGAACCTGTTGCGTGCCCGCCTGAACGCGAACGAGGCGACGGCGATCGCGACGATGAGGACCTTCAGCACGGCCATGGAGAGTTACCGTGCGGCCCAGACGCCGCCGACGTATCCGAGTGCCCTGACGAACCTCAACGGCAGCAATCCGCCGTACATCGACAACGTACTGGCAAGCGGGAACAAGTCGGGTTACTTCTTTACGTTGAGCGCCGGCGCCAACACGTACACCGTCGTTGCGACACCGCAGGCGGTTAACGTGACGGGGAGCCGGAACTTCTTCGTGGATTCGTCTGGTGTTGTTCGCGTCGGCACCTCGACTGCAGGCACACCGATCGAGTAACGTCGTTTTTCTGTGGGGATCCAAAAGAGCGGCCTCGAAAAAGGCCGCTCTTTTTTCTCATCCCGGATAGCATATGCGGATATTTGAATATTTTTCGGCAAAGGAAAAAAAGGCCGTTGCCGCCGTCTTTGCCGTCTTTCTCCTGGCTGTCTTTTTGGCTTACGGCAGTGTCCTTGGGGGCGCCTTCATCTGGGATGACAAGACCCTCATTGAGGATAATGCCCTGATAACCGGTCCGTTTTCCTGGGGTCGTGTCTTCGGCGCGGAGCTCTACGAGGGAGGGCGCGCCAACTATTATCGTCCGCTCCTGACCTTGTCCTTGGTCCTCAACGGCATCTTCAGTCGGCGCGATCCCTTCGGTTATCATCTGGGCAATCTCCTGCTTCACTTTTTCGTCGGTTGCCTGGCGTATCTTTTTTTGCGCCGGTTGACGGGCCGCTCCTTTTTGTCGTTTGCCGCCGTCTTGATCTTTCTGGTCCATCCCGTCCACGGCCAGGTCGTCTCTTATATCTCGGGCCGCGCAGATTCTCTGGTCGCTCTATTTATCTTCCTGTCTTTGCTGCTCTACGCGCGGCCGGGCGCTGCTGCGCGCGCGGGCAGTGTCTTGTGTTTCATCCTTTGCCTGCTGGCTAAAGAATCGGCGATCATCTTTCCCGTCGTGCTGGCGGGGTGGGAGGCGTGTGTCGCGCCGGCACCGAAAGGTCGTCTCCGGAGGCTGATGCCTTTTTTTGCCGCCGGCGCAGGTTACGCGGTCCTCCGGATGACGGCGTGGAATTTTGCCGTCGGCCACCCGATCCTGTCCAAGGCGGGATTTGCCGTTTTTGAGATAGGGCCGTTGGCGCGTCTCTTTCTTTTCGGCAAGAGCCTTTTGATCTATCTGGGTTCTTTTTTCATGCCGGTCGGCCTGCACATGGAGCGCCTGCTCCTGCACGAGACTGTCGGTCCGGCGTCCTGGCTCGGTGTCGGCCTGGCAACGGCGGTGATCGTCCTGTCCTCTTTCGTTCTCCGGAAAGGGGTTTCGTCCCGTCGGTGGGCCCTGTTTTTTGTCTTTTGGTTCTTCGTCTGGCTCCTGCCCCAGTCGGCGTTCGTCTTCCCCAAGATCATGGCTGAGCACTTTCTTTATCTGCCGGCTCTCGCGCTGTGTTTTTTCCTGGCTTCTTTGTTAGACCGCCTGAGGCATAAGGGCGTGCAGGGGGTTCTCCTTGCTTCAACGTGTCTTGCCTTGGGTCTGTTGAGCTGGGAAAACAACAGGAACTGGATGAGCGAAGGAGCGTTCTTTGAGCACACGGTCCGTTATGCGCCCCGCAGCATCCGTGCACGGGACAGCCTGGCAGCCCTCTATTTGGAAAGCGGCCGCTTTGACGAGGCACACAGACACTACCGGGCCATCCTGGTCCTCGACCAGGAGGCGCCGGCCAGGTCGATGCTCCGGGCCGCGGTGTATTATAACCTGGGCCTCATCTACGAAAGGACGGGAAAGATCCCGGAGGCGCTCGGCGCCTACGGGGATGCCCTTATCCTGAAGCCCGACATGGTCGAGGCGTGCAATAATGCGGGTCTCCTGCTGCAACGGATGGGCCGCTTCGGGGAAGCGGAGGCGCTGTTCAAAAGGGCGATGGCCGCACAGGACGATTATTGCCCTGCCTACAACAACCTCGCGCAACTTTATGCGGGCCTTGAGAGGATGGAGGAGGCACAGGAGCTGTGGCGGACGGCCCTGTCTGTCTGCCCTGACTACGAAATTGCCAGGAGGAACCTGGAAATCGCCGAGAAGCTTAAAGACCCTGCGAGAAAATGATTGACTTTCTGCCCCGTTATATAAGATAATACTTTTAAATAAGTTAGGAATGAAAAGGGTGAGCGGGTAGTGTCATCCTCAAGCCGGCGGAAAGCGGAATGATGCACAAGAAGATCGACACGCAGGTCGTGAAGGGTCTGGTGAAGGACTCGACCGTCGCCGTGAAGGATATCTTCACGCGCTCCATGACCCAGGCCACGGGGCCCAAGGGGTCCGTGGGCGTCGACATCGGCAGCTACGCGGTCAAGGCGGTGCGGCTGGAATCCTCCAAAGAGGGCTACAAGCTCCTGGGCTTCGGGATCGAGAAGGTGTCAGGCAACAATTATCTCGATGCCTTGAGCAAGTCTCTGGCCAAGGTCGGGGCGGCGCCGGACCAGTCGGCCGCCATCGCGGTGAGCGGTCAAGGCGTCGTCTCGCGCTATATCGAACTGCCCCTGATGAATACGAACGACCTTGAGTCCTCGATGCGCTTCGAGATCGAGAAGTACGTGCCTTTCGCCTTGGCGGAGGTCGCGACCGATTACACGATCGTTCAGGAGCTCAAGGATAAGGCCAAGATGTCGATCTTGATCGTGGCCGCGAAGAATGACCTGGTGCAGAAGAAGACGGACCTGGCCCGGCAGGTGAACCTGAACCTCCGGGCCATTGATCTGGATTGTTTGGCCCTGGCCAACTTTTATACCGAGTTCTGCAGCCCCAAGAAGACGGGTTGCATCGGTCTCGTCAATCTCGGCAAGACCACCGCCAATATGAACGTCCTCGTCGACGGCTTCCCGTATCTGAGCCGCGACATCTTCGTCGGGGGGGACGATATCACGAAGAAGATGTGCGAGGCCCTGGAGGTGGACTACGCCGAGGCCGAGAATCTCAAGCACGATCCCGGCACGCGCCAGAAGGAACTCTACGCGGTGTGGGACCCGGTCCTCAACAACCTGGCGGCGGAGATCCGTGTCTCACTCGATTACTTTGAGGCCCGGATGAACAGGACCGTCGAGCAGGTGGTGATCACGGGCGGGACCAGCCGCCTGGCGGGCCTCAGGGATTATCTCTGCCAGCTCCTGGGCGTGGAGGTCCGGGCGACGGATTTCCTCGACAGGCTGCCGTGCGCCGAGGCCGTGGACCGACGCGCCCTGAAGGCGGAGGCGGACCTCCTGGCGGTCGCCATGGGGCTGGCCCTGCGATAACGATGATCCTTATCAATCTCCTACCCAAAAGTCTGCGCCGCACCGAGCGAAAGATCGTCCTCCCCTACAAGGCGTACGTGCTGATGGGGGCGGTCGTCTTTCTGGTGCTGCACATCGCCCTCTTGCTTGCGGCCGGCCTCAAGCAGATCCACGTGGTGAGCCTGCGGCACAACTGGGAACACCTGGCGCCGCAGTCCAAGGAGTTCCTGGCCCGGCGCAATGAGATCCAGGCCGCGGCCTCGGAGATCGTCACCCTGAAGACGTTTTTGGACCGGCCGTTCAGTCTGACGGAGATGCTCTCGGTTTTGGCGGGCGCCATGCCGTCGGGGCTGTGGCTGGACCGCCTGGCGCTGTCATCCGAGAACATCGTGATCCAGGGGAGCGTCGTCTCGCTGAGCCAGAACGAGATGACGATCATCGGCAGGTTCCTTCAGGAGATCAGGGGCCACAAGACGTTTTCCGCGGCATTCGAGAAGATCGAACTCAATTCCGTCCAGCGGCGCACCGTTAAGAGTTATGACGTGGTGGACTTCGTGCTGGTGGCCAACAGGAAGAAGGCCTCATGACCTCCATGGACATGAAGACCCTCAAGACGCAGGCGCTGGCGTTGCTGGAGAGGCCGCAGGCCTTTTTGATGATTGTCGGAGTGGTGCTGCTCCTGGACGCGGCGTTTATCGTGCGTTGGCAGGTCGTCTCGCTGGGGAGGATGTTCAAGGAGGCGCATAAGCTCAAGGGCGACATCGTGGCGACTTACGGTGAGAGCAAGGAGACCGAGGGCCAGAAGAAGCAGCTCAAGGATTACCTCACCCAGCGGGAGCAGTTGAATAACATGATCATCGGACCGCAGGATCTGCCCAAGGTCCTGGAGTCCATCTCAAAATTCGCCGATATCGCGTCCGTGCGCCTCCTGCGCATCCAGCCGGTGGACCCCGGCAGGCCCGGCGCAGGGGGATCGGATAAGTTCGCGCGCCAGGGGATCTCGATCACGGCGAAGAGCGGCTACCATCAATTGGGCCGTTTCGTCGGTCTTCTTGAGAGCGCCCCGGTTTTTGTAGACTTTAAAAACCTTGAGGTGAAAGGCGATCAGGCCGAACCGGAACGTCAACACTTGACGATTTTGCTTGAAGTTTTTAGGCACACAGATTAGAATGAAGACAAATCGAACGATGTGTCGGGTGCTCGTTTTGGTGTTGGCGGGTCTGGCCGGTTTCCTGTGGGCCAGCGGCGCCGGGGCCCAGGACGAGAAAGACAAATACCTTTATAAGGCGCAGGGCAAGCGGGATCCCTTCCGGCCGCTGATCACGCCCGCCGGCTATCTCATCAATCTGGAAGCGGAGAGCGATGCGGCGCTCCGCCTGGAAGGGATCATGTTCGACCCCCGGGGGGATTCGATCGCGATCATCAACGGCGAACTGTTGCGTGTCGGAGAGTCTCTCGGTGAGTCCGTCGTGGTAGCCATCGAAGCCGAGAAGGTTACGGTGATGCGCGATAATGAGACATTAGAGTTGGTGTTGGGAAGGGAGGATTAATGAAGAGGGGGCTGGCGCACAGGATTTTTTGGGTTTTTGTCTTAGTGTCCGTGGCGTCTGTGATGGCGCGGCCGTCTGTTTGGGCCCAAGGGTCTGCGGTCGAAGGGATGGCGGCCGAAGGGACGCCGGTGCCCGAGGTCCCGGGGCAGACACATGAGATCCCTGCCGAGGCGCCGGAGGAAGAGGCTGCTGTGGGCCCGTCTTCCGAGGAAGAGACCATCACCCTGGATTTCAAAGAGGCGGATATCCGCGACGTGCTCAAGGTCATCGCTTACAAGAGCGGGGTAAATATTGTAGCGAGTCCGGAGGTCGCGGGGACCGTCAACGTCCGTATCACGGAGGTGCCGTGGGAACGGGCCCTGGATGTCATCCTGAGGTCGTACGGGTACGCGTATGACAGGCAGGAGAACATCATCATGGTGGCGCCCTTGGAGAAGCTGACGGAGCAGCGCAAGATGGAGCAGGACATGGCCCAGGTGCAGCCGACAGAGACGCACATCGTCAACCTGCGCTATATCGACGCCGGAGACGCCAAGAAGGCGATCGAGCCCCAGCTGTCGCCGCGCGGCCGCGTGACGATCCTCGAGATCACGGGGCAGGCTGGCT
>Ga0315545_1003782_pt1 | contig 12780 bp, 8 predicted proteins | sample SalMarSW160210MG_FD_203096 | JGI IMG/M metagenome (GOLD analysis project Ga0315545, IMG submission 203096) | Salt marsh sediment microbial communities from the Plum Island Ecosystem LTER, Massachusetts, United States - Salt Marsh Sediment SW1602-10 ... | reverse complement strand
ACGAGGGCGTTTCGCTGGTTGGCGAGGGCCATCCAGATCGTCGCGCGGACGCGCGGTTGGAGGTTCTCGTCGACGAGGCCGGTCGGCCTCTCCGGGAGCGCGTCGCGGAGCGCTTGGTGGATGTCGGCCACCGGGATCTCCAGCAGCTCGATCGAGAGGGAGCGAGCGATCGCGCGCGCGTCCTCCCTGCTTCCCTCCGACGAGAACTCGCTCGGAAGATAGACGGCCGTGACCCGCTTCGGCCCGAGCGCCTCGGCGGCGAGGGTCGCGACGAGGGCGGAGTCGATCCCGCCGGAGAGGCCGACGACGACGGACGAGAAGCCGTTCTTCGAAACGTAGTCGCGGATTCCGAGGACGAGGGCCGAGCGCAGTTCGCCGAGATCGTTCGGTTCCTCCGGCACGGCCCGGGGCGGCTCGGAGAGATCGACGACGTACAGACCCTCGGTGAACGCCGGGGCCTGAAACACGAGCCGACCGTCCGCGTCGACGACGAAGCTGGCCCCGTCGAAGACGACGTCGTCCTGCCCGCCGACGAGGTTGACGTAGACGATGCCGACGCCGTTTTCCACCGCCCGCTGTCGAACCAGGCGGTGCCGGATCGCCTGCTTGCCGACGTAGAACGGCGACGCCGAGAGGTTGATGACCCAATCCGCCCCGAGGCTCGCCTGGAGCTCCGTCGGCCCGCCGTCGACCCACAGGTCCTCGCAGACGTTGATGCCGATCGTCCGCCCGCGAAATCCGAACACCTCGGTCCCGAGGCCCGGCGAGAAGTGGCGCTTTTCGTCGTAGACGTCGTAGCAGGGAAGATGGATCTTCGACGCCCGCCCGAGGACCCGGCCGTCCTCGATCAGCACGGCGGTGTTGAACCGCTCGGTCTCCCCGACGTCCGCCAGGGACGAGAGATCGTACCGGTTGACCGCCTCGCGCCTCGGTCGGGCGTCGATCGAGCCGAGCGCGACGCCGATCCCTTCCGAGGCGGCGCGGATCGCCTCGACCGCCTCTTCGCACGACTCGACGTATCCGGGCCGCCACATCGAATCGAGCGGCGAGTAGCCGCAGACGGCCAGCTCGGGGAAGACGACGAGGTCGCAACCCCGATCGCGTGCCTCGTCCACGCGGGCGAGGATCCGATCCCGATTCCGGTCGATCGCGCCCACGTGGGTGTTGATCTGCCCGATTCCGACGCGCATGGGCGGATTATAGGAGCGGCTTCTTCGCCGATTCAATCGGTCTCCGGGCCGGCGCGCTCGCGGGGAATCGACCGGCGAAGCCGCTGCTCGTCGGCCTCGGGAAGCCGTTCGATGGACCCCGGTGCGAGCCGGCCGAGTTCGATCGGGCCGATCTGCACCCGCACCAGCCGGACGACGGCGAGGTCGAAATGGGAGAACAGCCGCTTGATCTCGCGCTTCTTTCCCTCGGTCAGCACGAGCCGCACGTAAGGCGGTCGCCCCTCGACCCGACCGGAGAGGATCCGGAGCGCCTCGCCCCGATCGGTGATCCCGTCCTGCATCTCGGAAAGGATCCGATCCATCGCCGGCTTGCGCGGCAGCCGGTCGACCGAGACGCGATAGACCTTCTCGACCTGGTAGCGCGGATGGCTCAGACGGTGAACGAGGTCCCCGTCGTTGGTCAGGAGAATCAGCCCCTCGGCGTCCTGATCGAGCCGCCCGCCCCAGTTGTAGCCGATGAACCCTTCGGCGCGGAGGATCCGCCCGACCGTGTTTCCGTAGTGGGGGTCGTCGTGGCTGCACAGGACCCCGGCCGGTTTGTGATATCGATAGACGCGGCGCTCCGGCGGCTCGAGCGACAGGGAATGCCCGCGGAGGCTCAACCGTCCGATCGACCCCGCCGTGAGGGCGAGGAACGGATCGCGAACGGGCTCACCGTCGAGCGAGACCTCGCCGGCTTCGATCAGCTCCTGCGCCTTCCGCCGCGAGACGCCGCCCTGCCGCTGGACCCACTGGAGCAGCTTCGCCTCCTGTCCGGACTCGTCCATGTCGCCGTAGGGATACCGCGCGTCGACTTCCAAGTCAACAGGAAGCCGCCTCGTCCTGGTAGGATCTTCCGGTACGCGATCCGCGCGGAGCGGCGTTGGGCGGTGACATGGGCTACACGATCGACCGGATTCCACTCGGCGACAGGCGCTTGCGGGCGTTCGTCGACGTCCCGTGGTCATTGTTCCGGGGAGACCCGCACTGGACCCCGCCGCTTCGCGCCGAGCTGCTCGGGAGCCGCCTGCTCGGACTCACCGGGTTGCTGACCCCCGCGCACCCGTACCATCGAACGGCCGACGTGACGCACTTCGTCGCCCGGGACGGCCGCACGCTCCTCGGCCGCGTCTCCGCCGCGGTCAACCGTCGGTACAACGACCATCACGGTGTGGAGATCGGATTCTTCGGGTTCTTCGACGTCTGCGAGGATTTTCGTGTGGCGACGGGGCTTCTCGACCGCTGCCACGAGTGGCTCGTCGCTCGAGGGATGAAGACGATGCGCGGGCCGGGCGGCTACTCGAACGCGACCCACGAGCCGTATCAGGGGGTTCTCATCGACGGGTTCGACGCGCCCCCGACCGTCGAGCTGACCCACAACCCGCCGTACTACGGCGAGTATCTCGAGCGGTACGGCTTGAAGAAGGCGAAGGACTACCACGCCTACCGGATCGAGATCGCACCGGCGAGCGAGCGGCTCCGCCGCGTCGCGACCGCGGTCCGGCGACGCCGGCGGATCGAGACCCGCCCGATCGACATGCGGCGACTCCGCGACGAGGTCGGCCGGATCGTCGAGATCTACAACGAGGCCTGGTCGGACAACTGGGGATTCCTGCCGCTGACCGACGCGGAGGCCGAGACGATCGCCGACAGTCTCCGACTCGTCACCGACTCCGGGCTCCTCCGCTTCGCGCTCGTGAACGGCGAACCGGCCGCCGTGCTCGGTGCGGTTCCCGATCCGAACGTGCCGCTCCGACCGAGGTGGAATCGGTTCGCCGACCTGGACGTGGTCCGGGCGCTCCGGCTGATGCGGACGCGGCGCCGGATCCCTCGCACGCGACTGATGTTCTTCGGTGTTCGCCCCCGCTTCCGGAGGCTCGGGGTCGATGCGGTGCTCTACCTGGAGGTCCTCGATCACGCGCTCCGAAGGGGCTACGCGACCTGCGAGCCGTCGCTCCTCCTCGAGGACAACGAGCTGATCCTCCGCGCGTCGTCGTTCATGGGCGGAGTCCGCTACAAGACGTGGCGAATCTACGAAATGCTGCTGTGATCGGGCGGCTCGCTGACGGAATCGAACTCGTTGCTCACTGCCCTACGCGTTCCGAACGAAAGGGGGCCGGCGAACCGCCGGCCCCCGGCCTTTGGTGTCGAGGAGGTGCGGGCTCAGAGATCAATCACCGCCGAAGTGGAAGACGATCCGCAGGTGCCACCTTCCGTCGGAGCCGAAGTACCAGTACCACCCGCTGCTCGGCGTCCCGAAATGCCACTCGCCACCCTCGTAGTACCACGTTCCGCCCGGATACCCGAAGAACGGCGGATAGAACGGCGGGAAGGAGTAGCCCGGTGGGTAGTAACCGTAGCTCTGCTGATAGATCGCGAAGGAGGTCCATGCGGTCGCCCAGACCGGCTCCGGGACGATCCCCAGGATCTGCGCCTGAATCTGTCCGGAGGCCGAACCGGGGTCGCTGCCGGCCATCGGGAACGGCTCGCCGAAGTACGGCGGGGCGAGCCCGAGATCGACCGGACTGGCGAAGATCTGCAGATGCTCCGTGCCGATCGGCGGTGCGACGGTGAACTTGTACAGGCCGTCGGGAAGCGAGTGCGTTCCGGCCGACACGAAGTTCGCTTGCGAGTAGGCGTTCGGGAAGATCAACCGCACGATCCCGTCCGGCTGAATGTCGTAGACGTAGATGAACGCCGGCTGGCTCACCGAGAAGAAGATCGTCACCGTCTCTCCGACCGCGTAGCTCGACTTGTCCGTCCAGAGGTTGACCGTCAGCGGCTGAGGCGTCGGTTGGGGGACGATCCCGAGCGGGGCGGCGGTTCCTTGGCCGACGGCGAGGCCTGACGCAGCGATCAGTCCGACGACGAGGAGGATTCCTATGCGAGTCGCGTGGTTTTTCATCTCGATCACCTCGCGCCATGTACACGGGGCCGACCGGGAGGTTTCAAGGCGCCGAGCCCGTCGTGAAGCCTATTTCAGGCAGCGGACGACGACGTGGAGGTGCTCGGTGCAATCGCGGTACGCGGGGTGCTCGCACGTCTCCCCGACGAGGCGGCGGATCGCTTCGTACGCGGTCGGGTCGTCCTCCGCGATCTCGGTGACCGGGCCGAGCGCTCCGGAGGCGAACCCCTCGACCCCGGCGCGCGCCACGACCGCGAACCCGGCGTCCCGGAGCTCGCGCACCGCCTGGGGCGGGGTGATGAACGCGGCCTCGGTGAACGCCCGCTGCTCCCCCGCTTGGACGTACGTTTCGGTCAGCCGGCTCACCGTGGCGTAATCCGCGAAGAGGTCGCGAAATTCGGTGAGCCCCGCCCGGAGGACCCCCCACGGATTGATGAACCCGACGATCGCCGGCGCACCCGGCTTCAGAATCCGATGAAGCTCCCTCAGCGCGGCGTTTCGGTCTTCGGCCGTGACGATGTGGTACATCGGGCCGAGGTGGAGCGCCGCGTCGAAGCCCGACGTCGCGAGTCCCGACAGATCCCGCGCGTCGCCGCAGCGGACCTCTTCCGCGCGAAGCCCCCGTTCCGCCAGCTTCTCGCGCGCGAGGGCCACCGCCCGATCGGACAGGTCGACGAGCGTGACGCGATAGCCGAGCCGGAGAAGCTCGATCGCGTACCGCCCCGGGCCGCCACCGATGTCGGCGACGTGGCCGGCCGAAGGGAAGTGTTCTTCGATCAAGCGAAGGGTGCTGACCCACTCGAACCGTCGATACGGGTTCTCCAGGCGCGTCCATTCCGTGTCGACTTGCCCGTCGTAGTATCGCTTGACGATCTCGCTCATCCCTCTCCTCCTCGCGCCGTCGAAGCGAGCGTAGGAGATCGCCGGGCGGGACACAAGCTTGTCCGCGTCGCGGCCGGGGACTAACGTCTAGGCCATGGCGACGCGGGTGATCGGACTGGCCGGCAAGCCGGGCTGCGGCAAGAGCGCGGTGGCGGAGGCCCTCGCCGGAAGGCCGGGCGTCGAAGCGATCGACCTCGACCGCGTGGCGTGGGAGACGTACGCCCCCGAGACGTCGACGCGCGACCGTCTCGTCGAGCGGTTCGGCCGGGGGATTCTGTCCGGCGACGGGCGGATCGATCGGGAGAGGCTCGGGAGTCTCGTGCTCGCGGACGCCGCGGCGCGGCGGGATCTCGAAGCGATCGTCCATCCGGCGGTCAACGAGCGCCTCGACGAACTCGTCCTGGACGCGAGGCGCCGCGGGGTCGAGGTCCTGCTCGTCGAGGGGGCGCTCCTCGCGAGCTCGCCGCACGTCGACCGGTCGATCTTCGATCGGATCCTCTGGCTGGAGGCTTCGGACAGGACGCGGCGGGAGCGGCTCCGCTCGGAAGGCCGCGGGGGCCACGCCGACCGTCTGAGCGGGGTCGGGCCGGGCAAGGCGACCGTCGTCGACGCGGAGGGGCCGCTCTCCGAGGTCGCCGAGCGCGTCTGGCGGTCGCTCGAACGGTGAGCGGGCTGCCAGCAGCCGGCGTCGCTTCGGTCACGAAGCGGGTCTTCTCCCCTTCTCGACGCGTCGCCTGACCCGTCGCGGTCAGGCGGAGACGGCTCTTGACACGCCATTTCGGTCCCGATACATTGCTGACGTTGTTGGAGGTCGGCAGTGGGTTTTCGATGGAACGCGGCTCCGATCGCCTCCGCGCAAGCACATTGCTACGATGAGTTCTTCCAGCAATAAGGAGGGCGATGCCGGTGGCGGATCGTGAAGTCGGGACCGTCAAGTGGTTCAACGATACAAAGGGGTACGGTTTTATCACGCGTGAGAACGGAGACGACGTCTTCGTCCATTTCACGTCGATTCGTGGTGAGGGGTACCGGACCCTCGAGGACGGACAGCAGGTGGAATTCGTCGTTGCGCAAGGAGAAAAGGGACTCCAGGCGCAAGACGTCGTGGCCCTTTAAGCAGGACGAAGGGGCATGAAGGCGCGCCGCCTCGCGCCGCCTCTTGCAGAAGTCGATCCGTGGGGCGTTCCCGCTGGGGGGCTCACGGCGCGGGATCCTGTCCTTCCCACCGGCGACCGTTGGGCCGGCGGCACGTGATGGCCGCCGCCTCGATCGGGTCCCGGAGGTTTACACTCGAATCGGGGACGTCAAAGTGGTCATAAGGCTGGAGAGCGTCTTTGTGGTCGTGGTTCTCTTGGCGCTGTTGCTGTTGATGCCGCGGCCGAACGAAGCGCGCGCTCCCGTGCCGATCGGCGGCGCGCTTTCCAGGGTCGAGAGTCTCAAGGGGGCCGCCGTTTACGTCGACCTCGGTGCGAACGGGACGGCGCTGGTCCAGGTGGTGGATCTCCGGATGCATCGGGACGCCGAGGGGAACGCCTACGTGACCCGCCTGGAGGGGACGCATCTCGGCGGCGGCGGTGGCGTCAGGGGGCTTCGCATCGACGACACCGGACGGGCCGAGGCGCTCGGTTGGCGGCCCGTCACCCGCCTCGACGGCCTCGCCTTCTCCGGGTCGCGGGGGATCTACGATTTCAGCGGGCTTCGCTTTCGGAAGCTCCTCCACGAGGGCGTTGTCCTGCTTGCCGTCGGCTCGATCGAGGGGATCGAACGGAGGACGGGGCGGGTGATCTCGGGCGCGTACAGGTCGGAAAAGTCGATCTGTCCAGCGCTCCCGGTGATCGGATGCGCGGGCGCGTTGTGCGGTTCGGGCGACTGCCACGTCGTCGAGCAGGGCGGCTGGGTCGTTGGTTGTCGCTGCGCGGACGGAGGGAACTGCTTCTGGACCGTGACCGGAACGGCGTGTTGGGAGGCCGGTTGCGAGGGGGCGTGTCGGGGGACGCCGCCCTGGTCCGCCGGATGCCGGTGCGGTTGACCGGCTGCTCTCGAACTGGTACGCCCGATGAGGACTGGGAACTCCCAGCTTCGCGGGGAGTTCCTTGGGAGTTTGCTCGACCGATGTGTGGCAAACTCCCGGCGATCACCGCTCTCAAAGCCAACCCACGAGAGAAGGCCAAGCCTCTCAGGGCCTGGCCCTCTCTCGTGGTACGCCCGATGAGGGCGGCAACGCTGCGCGTTGCTTGCGAGTTCCCCTGAATGGCCGGCTGGGGAACTCGGTCTCCGTTCGGTGAACCAGGAAGCGCAGATCCCACAATAGGCACGCCTCGTCCGTGAGATCTGCGCTTCCTGCTGTACGCCCGATGAGGACTGGGAACTCCCAGCTTCGCGGGGAGTTCCTTGGGAGTTTGCTCGACCGATGTGTGGCAAACTCCTGGCGATCACCGCTCTCAAAGCCAACCCACGAGAGAGGGCCAAGCCTCTCAGGGCCTGACCCTCTCTCGTGGTACGCCCGATGAGGACTGGGCGCTTGCTGCTGCGCATCAAGCGCCTACGAGTTTGCGTCCTGGGGCGGCCGCAAACTCGTGGACGGACGCAGAGGTTCTCGCCTCTCGGAACGAGCACGAAGCCAGCCGAGGATCGCAAGAGTCCCCGTCTGGCTTTGTCTGGTACGCCCGAGAGGACTCGAACCTCTGACCTTCGCAGCCGCAGTGCGACGCTCTGATCCGCTGAGCTACGGGCGCATGGCGTACTTATCGCACCTCAATGGTGCGATAAGTACGAGCGAGTTTCCAGTGGATTGTACCGTGGAAACTCGTGTCGGGTCAGCTTGCGACGATGGGCTCACACGCGGATGTGAAACCGCCTGTTGCGTGCGTGAACCTGGCTACGTCGCCTACACGAGTTTGGGTGTTGCACACAAACTCGCTCGCGATGCCCAAGCGGAAACCGGCTGGGCATCGCGCTGCGGAGGGACGGGGATTCGAACCCCGAGGCCCTTTCGGGCGTACCGGTTTTCGAGACCGGCTCCTTGCCGTTCGGTCATCCCTCCGTCGGGAATGGTAGATCGAACGTCGGAAACGTGCAAGCATCCACGTTCTGTGGATCTAAGAGTCGGGTCCAGTCCGCCGTGACCTACGAAGACGGCGCGACCGAGGACGTGAGCAGAAAAGCGACGACGATCAGCGCAGCGACCCCCAACAGGCCGACCCACCACGGAAGCGCCTCCGGCTCTTCCGGGACGTACACCGGTGCGAGTTCCCAGATGGGCGTGAGATCGGCATCCACGGCCGGTTGAGGCAGGCCGATCGTGCAGTCCTCGCACTCGACCGCGACGAACGGGGCCGCCCCGGAGATCGCGGGCATCGAGAGGTGACCGTGGCCGAGCCAGACCCGCGGCACCGCGTGCAAGGAATGCCCGTTCAGCGCGATCGCCCGCAGCGAAGACACCGGGATCGTGACGGTCGGCTCGCCGGTCCGATCGAGCTGCAGGGCCTCCGAGATCCCGCGGAACGAAGAATACGGGCCGACGAGCGTGCGGTCGTCCGTCTCGACGACGACGCGCGGAAAATCCAACGTGATCTGCCGGATCGAGGACAGCGGGACGTCGAATTGGCGCCCTGGTCCGATCGAGGTGACGCCGTCGGTCGGAAGGAGACGGATGACGGGGGCAATGCCGGTGAGCGAGCCCTCGGCGACCTGCCCGAGGTTCGTCAGAATGACAGCGGGGACAGCGCCGGCCGCGAGGGCGGCTCCTGTGACGATTCCTCCGATGAGGAGCAAGGCGAACGTAAGCTTTGCGTGTTCTCGAGTACCCATCTCATCTCACCTCCCGGTGACGTCGCCCGCACGATAGCGAGTCGTTCTGTGATCTGTCAAGCGACCGAGGGACGTTCACGGGGTTCCGATCGAAAGGAAGTGCGCTGTGCGCTCTCGGGGACCGTGCCGCGGATCACGGACAGCTGTCTCCTGGCCGGCGGACCGGGTGACGCGCCGCCGCCTCTTGGCGTGCGTATCCTGAATTCCGAACGGGAACGACCTTCAGCTTTTCGATGGAAGCCGCCGACAAGGGAGGTGGACCGGCGTGAAGCGTTTTGAGATCGGTTCGAGCCGCCCGCCTCGCGACGCGGCCGGGCGCGGTGGGCATCGAGCGCCGCGAAGTCGAGACGAGGTTGTACTGACGTGGATTGACAGGCATTGTGAGCCTGTGCTAAGATCCTCGAATCCATCCGGGAGGGGAGGGCGGGATCGCAGTCCCTTTCGATGATTGAGAGACCGAACGAAATGACGTTGTACGACGCGATGTCCACGCGGACGAAGCGTTCCGCCGTGGGGCGGAATGCGGCCTGGGAAGCCACGCAATCAAGAAGGAGATTGACTTACGCGAAGGGGGGAGGTGGCAGGATCTCTGGAACCATGCACGCTTCTACGAGCAGAACGGAGGCCGACGGAGTGAGGGGGCTGCTTCTGTGCCCCACGCCGGCTTCCTCTTCACGACGAAGGAGTGGGGCGTGCATCCTCGCGTTGGGACGGCGTTTCACGCCTGCCGCTCTCCAGGCGCCACTAGCGATTCGAACGGCGTCTGCCCCAGGAAACGGTCGGGTGTCCCTTGACTTGGCGACAGAGGGCATATCCGGTAGTATTGCGGATCGGTTGACCCTCGGGATGGTTCCGAGGAGAATGCCGGTGGTGTTCAGAAGGCTGTAGGAGGAGGATTCGTTGTGCGACTGCAGGGCACAATGAGCGGCGGAATTCGGGCACGAAGAGAAGAGGGGTGCAAACGGTTCTCAATGCATCTTCGATTCGGCAAAGGAGGTACGACGTTGAACAGGAAACTCGCAGCAACGAGTGTCGTAATGCTGCTGGTTGCGGCGTTGTTCACCCTCCCCGCTTTGGCGTCGGACGCGCAGATGTACTTTTCGTCCGATCGGAACGGGCAGAACCGGGTGACGAACATCCAGGAAGGTGACGAGATCTTCATTGTCGTCATCGACAACGACGAGAACATCGACTGCGACATTCGGGACAAGTTCACGACGGATGTCAAGATCATGGACCCGAAGACGGGCGCGTACATCATCTGGTACCAGTGCCCGGACTTCAATCCGGGGCCGACAGGGACCATCAACCTGTGCGGGGACTACTTCGAGGAGACGGGTGCCGACACGGGGGTGTTCGTGTCGAGCCGTCCGTTCCAGGTGGGGACGCGGGAGAGCTACGCGGTCGGTGCGGCTCCTGACGAGTACCAGGTCTTCACCCACGTGGTCGACAGCAACGGGGACGACTTCCAGTGGGGCCACTACATGTACGTCCCGATCACCAATGACGGCGTGCAGGACTACGCCGACGACCGGGGCTGGCTCGACGAGAGCCTGGCCTGGCAGGGTGGCCTGTTCACCGACACGGCTTGGGAGAACGGGGTGCTCGGCGACGGGCTTCTTCCGCACACGGATGCGGGTGAAGGAAGTTACGAGTACACGGTCGGGCGGTTCGAGAACATGGACAGCCTGATCGGGATGTACCAGGACCCGAACGACGCGACCGACGTGGCGACGGCGATGATGAAGATCATCGACACCGAAGCGACGATCGCGTGGGGCCAGGAGGTGTACAAGGACGCGAACGGGGCGGCGACGATCACGGTGGTCGACCCGGACGAGAACCTCAACTGCAACGAGGTGGAGTACGTGCCGGTGTTCATCCTCGTGAATCCGGGGTCGTGGAACCTGAACCAGACGGCCGGCATCACGGTCAACAGCTTCTGCGGTCTGGAGCGCGACGGTGGATACGACAGCCAGGACGCTGCGATGCCGCAGATCCGGTGGTACAACATCTACGAGGACCGCTACATCCAGTATCCGGATGAGGGGCAGCACGCGCTGGCGACGTACAAGACGCTGTTCGATGTCACCGGGACCGACAAGAGCAAGGTCGTCTTCTTCGCGGAAGAGACCGGCGTGGATACCGGAGTCTTCGAGCTGCCGCTGAACTCGATCCTGACGGATCTTGGGTTCGACAGCCTGCGGGTGCGCGACGTGCTGGTGGCGTACTACCTCGACCCGAACGACTTCGACGACTTCAAGTTGGCGACGGCGTACATCGAGGAGCGACAGCACTCGATCACGTCGTTCACGGACGCGAACCGGGCGGACAAGGATCTGTACTGGATCGGCCGTGACCCGGTGTACGTGCAGGTGATCGACAGTAACGCGAACGTCGATCCGTGCTGTCCGGAGCAGGTGGTGGTACACATCTGCGACCCGCACGGCGAAGACGATTCCGAGTGGATCGTGCTCGACGAGACGTCGAGCAACTCGCCGGTGTTCTTCACGTTTGCCGGCACGCAGCTGTGGCCGGTGTGGGACGCGCTCGGTGTCGGCCTGGCCGACTCGGTCGGCGGCTGGCTGCTGCAGCTGGACAACTGGAAGCTCGAGGTGTTCAACGAGGACGACGTGTACGCGCGGTACAACGACGTGTACTACGAGACCGGGACGACCGGCATGGGCGGCCTGGGCGACGTCACGGCCGACTCGACGGCCAGCACGGCGTTCCCGCCGGCGATCGACCGAGTGCGGGTGTTCAACGACGTGTCGTTCGACCTGATGTCGATCGCCGACACGCAGGTGTACGACGGGGCGACGACGCAGATGTTCTTCCTCGACCGCCAAGGGAACCGAGTCTCCGGGTACGTGAACTCCGACTGTGTGTTCGTCGAGGTTCTCGATCCGGATCAGGACGAGGATCAGTATCGGCGGGAGCGGATCGATGGGTACTGGGACGGCGGGCAGAACGTGCCGTTCGGGCCCCAGGCGATCAACGAGTTCGTGTGCGAGGATCAGACGGACTACCGGCACTTCATCAACTGCCTGCTGGGCGACACGAACATCTTCAACGACGAGCCGGCAAGCAGCTTGGACGGCTACTACGTCGCCGAGTGCGGCGATGCGGACCCGCTTGGTCCCGTATCGGACGCCGGTTGGGCGAAGCTGTACGTCCTGAACCCGCGGAGCGGGAACTGGGCAGCGCTCGATCTGCTGGAGACGGGAGTGGCGACCGGCGACTTCGTGTCGGTCATCTGCATCGACCTCGTGAGCGTATACAGCGACTGCGTACCGACGCTGGACGTGCTGCCCGGCGACACGATCGTTGCGTTCTACCAGGATCCGAGCAACCACTCGGACAACGCGATGATCTCGATCAAGGTCGGGATCGGCGGTGGCGGGACGCCTCCGACGCAAGCGTCGACGACGATGTTCGTGGATGCGGACGGCAACGAGGTGGCGAACTACACCGACGCGGATACGGTGTACGTGAAGGTGATCGATCCTTCGCACACCGGAGCGGCGACGCTGGCGAACGCGGTGGAGATCGACGGGGAGACCTACGATCTGACGCTGATCGCCGGCGACGAGTTCATGACCGAGGGGCTGGACCTGGATCTGGTGGCCGGTGACGAGATCACGGCGACCTACACCGATCCGACGGACCCGACGGACGAGTCGAGCGCGACGATCACGATCATCGCGAGCGTGCTGGACGTGGTGGAGTTCTACGCCGCGCCGAACCCGTTCGACGGGGAGTGCACGTTCGGCTACAGCGGGACGGGGATCGCGAGCGTGATGTCGGTGGACATCTACGATCTATCCGGAACGCTGGTGTGGTCGAGCGAGCTGACGGACGTGACGGAGATCGTCTGGGACGGAACGGACGCGACCGGAGCGTCGTTGGCGAACGGCTGCTACATCTACGTGATCTACGCGACGGACGGGACGAACGCCTTCACCGACAAGGGGA
>Ga0315545_1003781_pt1 | contig 12783 bp, 15 predicted proteins | sample SalMarSW160210MG_FD_203096 | JGI IMG/M metagenome (GOLD analysis project Ga0315545, IMG submission 203096) | Salt marsh sediment microbial communities from the Plum Island Ecosystem LTER, Massachusetts, United States - Salt Marsh Sediment SW1602-10 ... | reverse complement strand
ATCCGCTCACTTGTCGCCGCGATCCGACAACTGATGGCTTCGCCACAATCGGAGGAACGTAGTGCGATCGGCTTTGGGGCAGGGGAGGATAAGGCATGAGCTTCCTAAATCGATAGAGGTGCTCACAGATTGTGACCACAAGCATCAATCGGTTCACCCCGCGGGGGAGAATCCTGTATAATACATGATTAATCAAGAGACGATGGGGAAATACTGTGCATGAAGAAGTAGCCTGCGCAGCGAAGAGGATTGGCGAGAATGTGAAAACGGCGTTTGTGTACGGGTTGTTATGTGTGGTTTCTGCCCTGGGGTTAAATGCCCACGGGGCGGTTTGTTTTTATCCGTAAGTGGCGAAGGAGCAGTAAGAGATGGCAGAAAGGACAAACACCAATGACGCGACGCTCGGTTTCGAAGAGACGCTGTGGCAAGCGGCGGACAAGATGCGGGGTAATCTGGAGGGGCTAGGATTCGATGTGTGAGTACTGGGGCATGACTCATGAACGGAGGAGCTCGTTCCTCGGTGGGGCAATGCGTTACACCCAGGTAGCCTTTGGACCTCAAATAGGTAGCAGATGGCTTGACACGCGGCTTGTCTGTGGCTATAGTCTAGTTAGCAGACCCATCGGGCCTCTGTCGCAAGGCATGCTATCTCTCGGTGGGTTTTTCACTTTCTCTGGAGGCTTGATGTGAGGTTCGAAAAGCCTCCGCTCACAATTAAGCAACAGGCGGACCTTCTGTGTCAACGAGGGCTGGTGGGCGACCCCGACCGGATGCAACAGTGCCTCAAAGTCGTAAGCTACTACCGACTCAGCGGTTACTGGTATCCGTTCCGGAGGAGCGATGACACGTTCAAGCCCGATACGTCATTCGCCGAAGTGTGGACACGGTATGCGTTCGACCGTCAATTGCGACTGCTTGTCATGGACGCCATTGAACGTATCGAGGTCGCTGTCAGATCCAAGCTTGCCCATTACCACGCGACTGCACATGGCGCTTTTGCCTACGCGACTGAACCTTCAAGCCTTCCGAAACTGACCCCTGGAGACCGCACGAGCTTCCTGGAGCGAGCTGAGGATGAAACTAGGCGTAGTAAGGAGAGCTTCGTCAAGCACTTCAAGGCGAAGTACGGAGATTGCCACACGCACCTTCCGGTCTGGATGATGGCGGAGGTTATGACGTTTGGAACCTTGCTTACGTTCTTCCGGGGCTCGCCCCACCGTGTGAAGCAGGACGTTGCATCGGAGTTCTGCATGCCTGCCAAGGTATTTCTCTCGTGGCTGCTGACCTTGAATATGGTACGCAACATCTGCGCACACCACGGCCGTCTGTGGAATCGCGAACTCGGTCTCAAACCTCTTATTCCTCGCCCCGGTAAGTACCCTGAGTGGCACAACCCGGTCCCAGTGGGAAACAACCGCATGTTCTGCGTGCTCACCATCTGCCAGTACTGCTTGCGGAAACTGGATTCAGACAGCGATTGGGCATGGCAGCTGCACTCTCTCCTGAGAGAACATCCCGACATCCCCCAATTGGCGATGGGAATCCCAGACAACTGGCAGGATTGTCCAATCTGGAAGGGGGCGCAAGGCGACAGCGGAGATCAACATGAACTCGCGCAGTGAGACGCAAACCAGTACACGAGTGGTCGAGCAAGCCTGCCGAAAGTGTCGACGGCGTCGACACATCGAAGAGAAACGTCGAGATAAGCGACCGATTTCGACATGTTGGCTGGACTCGACCGATAGTGGTGGGCAATAGTAGTCCATAATCGTAAAGGAGTCGTAAACAGGTAGGATTGAGGACGAATCGTCAGACAATCGTCAGGTGGTTTGACGGAATCGTCAGATGAGGGCAGGAGGATCATCAGCACCAGGAGCATCAAGACGACGATGAAGATCGCGACGTTAATGACCATCTTCTTGAGGTCACAGAATGTGATCTAAAGATTGGGATATGTACCAGGGGCTTGAGAACCTCCAATTCCTGGGAAGTTATGAATTAGCATCCATTCAGCCGCATTTGCCGCAAAGAACCGATCACGTTACTATCGTGTAGTTGATACGAAAACACGCGTCAGCGAGGATTGGCGAGACTGTGAGGTTGACGGCAGAGATAGTCTTTGAAATAGGTTTTGAGGCCCCAGGGCGGGGAGAGTTCTTGGCAGTTACCAATATGAGAATGCTGCTCCAAGGGCGAGCGCCCTTAGACCTTTTCCCTCCTGCGGTTGGCCATAGAGAAAGATCCGATCAAGCAGTTCTGATGCGCGGACTGAAATAACAACAAGGTGAATCTGAAAAGACTGAGGAATGGAGAAGGAATTGATAAAAACTGATGGTTCTCTCCCGGTTCCCAAGAACCTGATCGTCGACATCCGGCGGTTGATCGAAGAGACTCGCTCGGCTGTGGCTGTAACTGTCAACGCTGGATTAACCGCGCTCTACTGGCGGATCGGCAAGCGGATCAAGGAAGAAATCCTCAAAGGACATCGCGCAGAGTACGGCAAGCGGATTGTCGTATCACTGTCGCGACAATTGGTGCAGGAATACGGGAACAGCTTTTCCGAGAAGAACCTGCGGCGTATGATTCAGTTTGCGGAAGTCTTTCCTGATGAACAGATTGTCGTATCGCTGATACGACATTTGAGCTGGACACACCTTCTCGCTTTGATTCCCTTAAAAGATCCTCTCCAACGCGAATTCTATGCCGAAATGTGCCGCGTTGAACGCTGGAGCGTCCGTACCTTACGGAAAAAGATCGACTCCATGCTCTACGAGCGTACCGCGATTTCCAAAAAGCCCGAGGAACTGGCGAAGAAGGAGCTTGCGGAATTACGGGACGAAGACCGCATCTCTCCCGACCTGGTCTTCCGTGATCCGTATGTGCTTGATTTCCTCAACCTGAAGGACGCCTTCAGTGAAAGAGACCTGGAAGCCGCCATCTTGCGGGAGTTGGAGTTGTTTCTTCTGGAGCTTGGGGTCGGCTTCACGTTCGTCGCCCGCCAGAAGCGGATGGCGATCGACAACGATGACCATTATCTCGATCTTCTGTTCTTTCATCGTAAACTCCAGCGATTGGTGGCAATTGAGCTGAAGCTGGGCAGGTTCAAAGCCGCGTATAAAGGCCAGATGGAGCTTTACTTGCGCTGGCTTGATAAAAACGAAACCGAAGAAGGCGAGGAGTCCCCGTTGGGGCTCATACTCTGTGCCGAGGGATCGCACGAACAGATCGAATTGTTGGAACTGGACAAGACATCCATTCACGTGGCTGAGTATCTCACTGAACTGCCATCTAAGAAAGTGTTGCAACGCAAATTGCGTGCGGTAGTCCAGCAGGCCAGAGCACAACTGGCACAGCGGGGAGAGGAGGTGCTAGGGAATGAGGAGTGAGGTCCCCCGACGATTGGGAGGGTGGTAACCGCTCTATCACAGACTGTCCGAGAAATCGAGCGACAAGCGGCTACACAAATTGGTGTTCACTCACGGGGGAGAATCCTGTATAATACATGATTAACCAAGAGACGATGGGGAAATACTGTGCATGAAGAAGTAGCCTGCGCAGCGAAGAGGAATGGCGAGAATGTGAAAACGGCGTTTGTGTACGGGTTGTCATGTGTAGTTTCCGCCCTGGGGTTAAATGCCCACGGCGCGGTTTGTTTTTATTCGTAAGTGGCAAAGGAGCAGTAAGAGATGGCAGAAAGGAGAGTTAACAACGGCGCGACGCTGGGATTCGAGGAGACGCTGTGGCAGGCGGCGGACAAGATGCGCGGGCATATGGACCCGTCGGAGTACAAGCACGTCGTCCTGGGCTTGATCTTCCTCAAGTACATCTCCGATGCGTTCGAGGAGCGCCGCCAAGAGATCGAACACGAGCTTGCCGATCCAAAGAGCGAGTGGTTCGTGGCTGAGCCGATGCTGCGGTACGAAGAGGCCGAAGATCGAGATGCCTACGCCATGGCGAACATCTTCTGGGTGCCGAAGGAGGCGCGCTGGTCGTACCTGCAGGAGCGGGCCAAGCAGCCGGAGATCGGGGTGCTGATCGACGAGGCGATGGTCGCAATCGAGAAGGAGAACCCGTCGCTGAAAGCCGTGCTCCCCAAGGATTACGCTCGTCCGGCACTCGATAAGCAACGGCTGGGTGAACTGATCGACCTCATCGGGACGATCGGTCTTGGGGACGAAGAGAACCGCTCCAAGGATATCCTCGGCCGGGTGTACGAGTACTTCCTCAGTCAGTTCGCGAGCAAGGAAGGAAAGAAAGGCGGCGAGTTCTACACGCCTCGCTGCATCGTCAAGCTCCTCGTCGAGATGATCGAGCCGCTTGTGGGAACGTCGGGCTGGCTTGAGCTCTCAAAGCTCACAGTTGAAGCGCTCGACACGGAGGAGTTCCTTATCTTCTCGGCGGTCACAGACGCCGGTGACGTACTCGATCAAGAGGTATGCGAAAAACTGATGCCCCTTCCCGCACGGGTTGACGGTTCAGTAAGGATGGATATACCAAACCTCGCTCCAATCTGCGAGCGACAAGTGAAGGAAAGGATTCAGTCCGTAGAGCAGCGAAACGCCAGATTCTTCGACGAAGAGGTGTTGAAGCTCGACCGCTGGGCTGATGACCTAAAGCTTGGTCTGGAACGGGAACTCAAGGAGATCGACAAGGAAATAAAAGAAGCGCGCCGTGCCGCTCAAACGGTGGTGAGCCTCATAGATAAACTAGCGGCCCAAAAACGCCTGCGACAGATTGAGGACAAACGAAACCGGAAGCGTCGGGAGCTCTATAATGAGCAGGATCGGATCGATGAACAGCGCGATGGGTTAATTCGGAAGATTGAGAAGTAACTCAAACAGCTCCAGAGTGTGCAGATGCTGTTCAGTGTCCGGTGGACACTGACATAACGAGGATATAATATGCAAATGACGAAGTTGACTATCTCAAACTACCGTGCCCTTAGGGACGTATCTATTCCACTGTCGCACTTTGGATGTCTGATTGGTGAAAACAACTCGGGAAAATCCTCCTTCCTCCAGGCGTTATCCCTGTTTTTTTCCGGTTCGAAGCTTTCTGCGGCTAACTATTTCGATGAATTGCAACCAATACGAATCGAGATTGTCTTCGAGGATATTGGAGAGGCAGACCTGGCGCGACTTGTCGATGAGCATCGTGGTCGTGTCAGAGATATCCTCAAGGACGGTTGTCTTGTTCTAGTTCGCTACTACGGAACGGATGGTAAGAGCTCGTTGATGTACAACAAACTTATGCCAAGGGAGGAGCGTTTTTCACCCAACAGTATCGCTGCACTGTTGAAGGGAGGGCGTGCTGGGCAAGCATTCGTTAACAAGGTAGCAGACGCGTTCCCAGAGATTCAAGACGCCATTGATACGAGCATGAATCAAGACGCCATGAGGCAGAAGATTCAGGAACTTGCCGATTCCCTACCCGACGATCAGAAAGTTGCTACCGACCTGCCCCTTCCGACCGGAATTGACAAGAGCATCATTCCAATGCTTCCAGATCCCATTTACATCCCGGCGGTCAAGGATCTGGCAGATGACATCAAGACAACCGAAAGCACCCCGTTCGGAAAGATACTGGCAATTCTCCTGCGAGCGGTGGAAACCAAGCTTCCCGACGCGCAGAAGTTGTTTGAAGAGTTGGATTCAAAGCTTAATCGGGTTCGCCAAGCAGACGGAACGGTGATTGACAACCGGTTGGATGAAGTCAAGCTCATCGAGTCGACAGTAGAGAAGTACGTCCGAGAGAGCTTTGCCGACGTTGCGCTTCTCATTACGATTCCACCACCGGAATTAAAGACCGTTTTCTCCTCGGCTCGGATTTACGCGAATGATGGGGTTGACGGCTTGATCGACACAAAAGGCGATGGGTTGCGGCGTGCAATCGTCTTTTCCATACTTCGTTCTTACGTCGAGCTCAGTACGAAGCTTGCCACTACTGAGATCGCCGAAAATGATGAGCAAGGGGAGGAAGCTGCGTCTACCTCTTACTTGTTGCTTTTCGAAGAACCCGAGTTATTCCTGCATCCCAAAGGGCAGCACATTCTCTTCAACGCGCTGAGGGTATTCGCCAAGGATCACCATGTTCTCGTGACAACTCACTCACCCATGTTCTTCGGACCAAGCGCTACAGAGACGTTTATCAAGCTCTGTAAAACCTCGGACCCCGCTATATCAGACAGACCCTACACGCAAGTCCAGGATGTGGACCTGTCTGACATGGCAGCTAAGGATCAGTTCCAGATCATCTGTTTCGAGAACAACAACGCGGCGTTCTTTGCCGATACGGTTGTTCTTGTCGAGGGCGACAGCGATTATTTGCTGTTCCCTCATATTGCCAAGACATTGAATACGGCCTGGGACCCCGCAACAGTGCCCGTTCACTTCGCGCGAATCACCGGCAAGGGGAATATCCGGCGTTACCGGGATTTCTTCAGACGATTCGGCGTCCGCGTGCCTGTTACTGCCGACCTTGACCTGCTCTTGAACGGTTTCCAGCACATCTCACCGTCCAATGAACTTCGGGTTGCGCGGGACAATCTTCTGGCAAGAGTAGATGCTTTGATTGAGCCCGACAATGGAGATGCAGAACCGTCCGCTACGGAGGCTAGGAAAGCACATGACTCCGGAGAATTGCGGCGGCTTTGGAAACGAGTCCGTGAGCGACAAGCTGAGCTGACCGCAAGCAACTGTGCGCAGGATGATCTTAATAAGGCGGTAGAGGAGTTCTTTGCTTGGCAGCGCCAATCGGATCGTCTTGCAGTGCTAATGAACAGCGATGACCGACAGATGCTGCAACTGAAATGGCAGCTGCTTGAGATGTTGCGCCAGGCCGATGTTTACGTGCTTGAACGCGGAACAATCGAGCAGTACTACCCGGACGACATCACTGGGCCAGACAAGCCCTCGCGTGCACAGAGCTTCTGCGCCAAGATCACAACCCGCGACGCCGTGCTCGCGTGTTGTGATGAGCAGGAATTCATGCGGGACGAAGAACTTGTGAAAGAGAATGAGTTCAGTCTGATCTTCGGTGCGATCTTCGAACCCAACGATGTTTCAAGTGCAGAACGGTCCAACCCAATGGAGGAGTAAGTAAAATGACTGCTAACCTGGATAACCAAGACGAGACACGAATGCCGCTGACGTCGGCGAATGTGACGGCAGAGCGATTAGAGAAATTGAAAGAGCTGTTTCCGGAAGCGTTCACCGAAGGCAAAGTTGATTTCGAGCGGCTCAGGCAGGCACTTGGGGATGTGGTTGATACCGGTCGGGAACGGTATGGCCTTTCCTGGGCTACGCCAGAAAGGAGACGGTTGAATCCAGCAGTTCCTCTGATGTTGCATACCCTTCGGAGATCCGTTGTTTTTGAATTTCGTAGTGCTCTCGGTACGAGACATGGAGTGCCTCCAGAGAGACGAGAGAATTGAAGCGAAACCGGAACAGCAATTGTTCCAGAACGTTCCTTAAGAAGAAATCGAGGCGTTTGAAGATCCTTTCCAAATCTACAATCTCTGTTGCTGCCTCATGTACCAGTCGATTCCTAGTCCTGTAGAATGCGTCGATATCGAATTCTATTCTCTTCTCTAGAACGGCCACAAAACGGCTAAGCTCGTGCCCGTCGTCGCTCAACGGATGGATCCTTCCGAGCAGTTGGACCCTGTAAGCTAGTACAGGATCTAAGTTCACAGGTACGCATGAGGACACCTCATCAGTGATCTGACAGTAACACCAATCCCATAAAGAAGCGAGCGATATGCCCTTCCATTCATTGCTCACTGTAGAAATCTCCCGTGGAACAGCTATTTCAAAGTAGTCTGCTAAACGACACAGCTCCAAAAGCGAAGACCGCGCCCAGTTCATGACAACGTACGGGGCCATGAACCGTTTCATGGCCACAGTTCCGAGTTGGCGTTCCTTCTCTTTGGAGAAGAGGTACTCAGCCGCAATCCACAAGTTGTTGAACTTGGTCTCAAGAGGAGACCTAGTTCGAAATGTACCATAGAACCAATACAGAGCTCTTTCCAGCCTTGCATAGGTCTCAGCATTGTGATTACTCGTACTCAGCTGAAATAGATACCCGGCATTCTGCAGCGCCTCCTGCTTGTAGTCGGGCGAACTCGGAAATGCCCCTACAAACACACCAGTGTTGTGTTTCTTCACCGCCACAAGGAACTGACCTTCCACGCTACGGCGAATAGAATGCTGGGCTAGACGAGTGTTGAATAGCAGCTGAGTGTTTCGCTCAGCCTGGTCAATTGCAGCTTGGTAGTCACTTGCAGTCAGTTCGAGAACGAGCCACTGCTTTCCTGGCGCTGCTTTCCCTGCCTGCCCGGCGTCATGAGTCAGCCTAGAAATAGCATTTCCAAAGTTCTCCCACACTCTGTATTGCTCCGGGATTTCGCTTGTGACTGGATAATCGCCAACAACGATCCCTTCAGGTAGGTATGTTGGCACGAAGACGATGAAGATCGAGTCTTCGCCCAGAAAGGGCGCTTCCAAGAGCCGGTCAACATAAGACGAATCTGTCCTTTCACTTGGTCGCCCAATTACATACCGTTGCATCCATCGGTAGAGGAAGTCACTGGAATGTCCCAAATGGAAGGCATCTGAGAGCAACTCATCTAGAGCCTCGTCGAGTTGTTGCAGAACAATGAAGTCACACTGCTGCTGCTCAAGGATGACCGCAACCTCTCCGATCTGTTGTCGGAGAAGTCCGGATGATCTAATCTTGCTCGCAAAAGCCTCGATGACATAGCCTATGTTTTCTAGAACATCGTTGACTTTGGCCTTGTTCTTCGCTGAGGCTTGCAGTTGCTGGAGTTTGTCTTCAAGGTAGGCTATTTCAGATGGATAGAGGGCTTTCAGCCAGCCTACTCTGCCTAGACGGAACAGTAACTCCGAAGCCAGCTGAGAGATATTGTACCGAGCCATTAACCCGTTGCGCAGTAGAGGAACGAAAGACTTCAGATTCGTGATCAAGCGGAATGTAGAGAATAACGGGACGCAGCAATACTCTAGTGCACCCTGCCGAGTCTTGTCTAGCCAACGTTGTATGACGAATTCCTGAGCTGCTTCATCATATGCACCAAGCAGCCCGGTATCCCATCTGATTTTCACATTCACTACCCCCTGTCGTACAACTCTATATTATTGTATGCCCTTTCGCTCTTGACAGACAAACTCCTGAGCTGTATACTATACGTGATAAGTTACAGAGGGGCTTGGAAGGTGTCTTGAAATGCCTTCGACATGGCCCCTCTTTTTTTGGTGGTCTTTCGCAAGATGGCTGATTAACATGTTAACGCCTCTTGTCTGATCTTGAGGTAGAGGTATTCTAAGTCGCGGTAGCCACACGCCCGGCGAACGATCCTCCCAATGGTTGCGTTGAAAGCCTCGATCTTGGCGCCTGTCTGCCGTTGGCACAGGCAGGCTGGGAAGGCAAGGGGTCTACCATTGGATTGCCACATTCTCGGGAGGTTCCACGGCATGGGAAAGCGCCCACCAGGCTTGGGGTCAGATGCTGTATCGCCTGTCAAGTAGGTTCCCCCTTGATCGCGTTGTAAGATTCTCTGTTCTTGTAGATAGCATGCGCCATGAGGAGCAATTTCCTCGCTGCTGCAATGCGCGCAACCTTCTCGGGTTTTCCTTTCGCCTTGAGCCTGTGGTACACCGCCTTGATGGAGGGATTGTAGCGCGCTGCTGGAAGCGCTGCTGACGCAGCCCCAGCAAATCCACCCCAGCTCTAGAGCTTGGCTGGATCAGTCTGCGTTGCAATTGATAGTACGAGATAGTACAATGCGATATCGAATGACACGGGAGGTCCGTATGGACGAGAAGGAACTGAAAGCAGCGTGCCTCGGGTTGATGGCAACTTCCGACATCGTCTACCTGGCGGCGCTCGAGAGCGACGGCTACCCGAGAATCCGCGCGATGCTCAACCTGCGCAACCGGTCGCAATACCCGAACCACGTCCACCTCTACGACGGGCACGACGACGACTTCATGGTCTACATCTCGACGAATACGTCGTCACGGAAGCGGAAGGACATCGAGTCGAACCCGCGGATCGGGCTCTATTACTGTCGGCCCGCCGAGTTCCTCGGGATGTCGTTGGTCGGCGACGTCGAGATCGTTGAAGATGCCAAGCTCAAGGAAGCTGTCTGGGCCGACGGATGGGAGCGCTACTTCCCGACGACGGGACGAGCCGACGATCCAGACTACACGCTGCTGCGACTCTACCCGAGCAGCGCGCGAGGGTGGACCGGCTCACAGACCTTCGAGCTTCACTTCGATCGATGAGGATCGAGCGCCAGGGCGGGTTCCTGATCTCGAAGATCCATCGTCTCTCCGGCCGCGTGTTCGCGCGGATGCTGAAGGAGTACGAGATTGAGATCAACCCGGCGCAGGGGCGAATCCTGTTCGTCCTTTGGCGCGAGGACGGGATCCCGATCCGCGAGCTGGCGAAGCGCACATCTCTCGGGAAGTCGACGCTGACCAGCATGCTCGACCGGCTCGAGGAGGCCGGGTACGTCGTGCGCGAGCGGTCGGAGATCGATCGCCGTGTGATCCTCGTCAGACGGACAAACAAGGACCGCGCTGCGCAGGCGACGTACGAGCGCGTGTCGAAGGCGATGACCGAGGTCTACTACTCCGGCCTCGCAGAGGCCGCGATCGACGCGTTCGAGCGGACGCTCGAGCGGATCCTCGACAACCTGATCGCGTCCGAAGAAGAGAATCCGTAGCCGCCTAACGGTGCCGAAAGGAGGGAGAGAATGGACGAGAGAGAAGTCAGGGTGAACGCGCTGGAGTTGATCGAACGATCGTCGATTGCGATGGTCGGCACGCTTGGAGAAGCAGGAGACCCGCAGGTCAAGGCGATGATCAAGGCGGAGCACGAAGGGCTCAAGACGATTTGGTTCTCGACGAACACGTCGAGCGAGCACGTCGGCCAGCTGGAGAAAGATCCCCGGGCCTGCGTCTACTTCGCGCAGTGGGCGGAGGAGCCGTGGCGCGGGCTGACGCTCGGTGGTCGGATGAAGGTTCTCAGGGATCGCACGTCCCGCGAGCGCCTGTGGGAGGACGGGTGCGAGAAGTTCTACCCGAAGGGCGTCGACGATCCGGACTACACCGTCCTTCGGTTCACCGCCGAATGGGGGAAGTACTACCAGTACGGGACGAAGACCCGGTTCGATCTGTCCCAGGAGGACTGAGTCGATGTCGATGAACGTCTACGAAGCGATCGACGCACGGCGGACGGTCCGCGACTTCGATGATCGACTGATCGAGCGCGATCTCTTGCTGCGGATTCTCGACGCGGGGATGAAGGCGCCGAGTCACAATCATCTGAGAGATTGGCATTTGAGGAGCGATGGGGTGGAGCGATGGGGTTAGGTCTTGGAAAGCGCCGTCAAAGTCGGAGGTGTGTAGCAGGTGAAAGTCCCGTACAGGGAAGGGTTAGCGATCCACCCTGACCCCGAGTCATGCGCTGGTGTCCGTAAGGAGATGGGTGTAGCAGTGACAGGGGTAGATGTGAGCTGGGTATTGAGCCGCGAAATTGACCCTAATACTTCAGGGTGCCTCCGCTCTCAAGACAGGCGAGGGGCAACATCGGGCGTACCGTTAGATCGCGAGGTACGTTCGGACCCTGCGCGGTCGGAGACCCCGTGCGCGCATCGAAGCACATCTCGCGGAAGACGGGAGATCCCATGGTTGGCCACAGTGGTGCTGTGGTCCGCACCAGGAATCCTAAGGGAGCACGATGGTGATGTACGACCATGGGAAGTCGGACAGTTCCATATTACCTGAGAAGCTTCCGAACAAGGGCTGTGGTGCGCCACGGTCGGCGGAGGAAGTGGAGGGAAGGGGACTGGCCAAGGGGAATCTGGTCCAGCAAAACAGGGTCCGCACTCAGTGGCGGGAAGCCCTGCGACGTGCGCTGGAGTGGATACGGCAGGCAGTTAGTGCCTGCGCGTCAGAACCCGAGGTAGGAGCCCAGTGCGGTAGTTCCGCATGCTGGGATCTGTGCGGGGGGTGCCGGGTAACCGGCATCCCTACCGCGACCAATCTAAAAGACGTATACCGGAGTCATTCGGAAAGAGAATGGAAAACCTATACGGGTAAGCTCGCGCCCTCTAACCGGTGACGCGGACCAACCGACTTCAAAATCAGTCTTCCCCCAGCGCTCCCGATATGACCACACGGTACCGTATGTTTGATGTTTGCGATTTTTCTTTCCTGTCAAGGCTGCTTAGTTGAGAATTGCTCTTGATTTCCGACGTTGAACTGATAGCGAGGGTGTATAGTGTGGCGTAGTGGAAGGTGTTTGCTGTGGACGTTTCTCTCCATTTAATTAGTCCTCGATTATCGCCCAGCCTTCCTAATACAACCACCTCCCTTGAAAAGAGCTGATGGAGACAAGTCATGATACATGAGTAAAGTAGAATCTTTTATGGTATGTGTGTGGTCTTTTCTCAAGCGCGGAAGTGTTGTTAAACAAAGGGGGTCAGGATGAAAAGCTCAAGGAGGCTAGTAAATAGCCTTTTGTTGGTAGGGATTCTTAGTCTCTGCCTAGCAGGACTCAGTGGACTGTATGACGAAATCGCTTTTGGCCAAAACAAGTTGGCCGATGTAAACCCTCAGGCGTTGTTAGACATGGCCTCTGCACGAGCAGAGGTCACCAGCGAGTGGGAAGCGGTCTTCGAGCTGCTCCATGCAACCTCAGAGAAGCTCTACCAAGATACGCAAGGAAGGGATGTCTTCGAGTACAGCGACATCGCTA
>Ga0315545_1003778_pt1 | contig 12798 bp, 12 predicted proteins | sample SalMarSW160210MG_FD_203096 | JGI IMG/M metagenome (GOLD analysis project Ga0315545, IMG submission 203096) | Salt marsh sediment microbial communities from the Plum Island Ecosystem LTER, Massachusetts, United States - Salt Marsh Sediment SW1602-10 ... | reverse complement strand
AGCTCCCTACTAATGCTGGCACAGTCGTCTATCGTAACCCCTCCTTGTTTATCTATAAAAACCCTGAGTATCCATCTACCTCTTTCAAATTGAAACTCAACATCCACCAGCTCCATACCAAATTCAGGCAAAAGAGACTCAGTTAAAAGGGATACCGCATTCATAATCCTCTTAGGTTCTGACATTATTTGTATCCCTCGTACATAAAAAGCGGGCATAACGGCCCGCTCCCTCAAACATCACTCAATTGTTGCCAGAGTTAAAAAAAGTACACAACTTTCTGGCTCATCCTCTTTTCAAAGTAACAACCTTTCCCAAACAACAATTGCGTACCTCGAAAAGGGAACAGAACGCGCTTTACAATAACTTGGAGCGGGCAACGGGGATCGAACCCGCGACACCAAGCTTGGGAAGCTTGTACTCTACCGACTGAGTTATGCCCGCCCAATTAAGTATTTAAATTTATAATAAAAAATCTACATCGAGTCAAGTATAATTTATTGTATAATTTATTGTAACCGTTCCCGGGTTCACGGTTTATAGGTTCAAGGTTGACCAAAAATTGAAAACGTGCATAACGAACGTAGCATTATATGGGATAATCATGCATGACTCACCAACCTTGGCAATTTGGTTTCATTAAGCACTTTCCTGTCTATGAGCAAGATCAAAGAAAGAAAGGTAGCCGTAAACTGGTACAATTTTTAAGAGCACACATGCATAGTACTCATAAAATCTATTTCATACCTTCGAGTTTTATTTGATTGAAGGAAAAAATGATTTCTACGTGCAGTGTAAGGAAAGTCTTTTACAACAAAATAGATATACTATAGTATCCATAAACAAAAAAGATACACATACTCTAAAGAAACAGAAACTCTAAATATCACCCTGTTAAATTTCCCCTGGCCCAAACCTGATTTCAGGGGCACCTGGCAACTGAAGCCGGCATCTGAGGCTTAATAATAATACATAAACTAAACTGCTTACGTCGCGCCAGGGCGGGCCGAAGGGAACCCTATTTAACAGGGCAAGCAAGATTTTGAATAATTACACAATTAGCATCAAAAATGTGCTGCTCGCAGGACTTTCAGGTCTCATGTTAACTGGCAGCTTTGCCCCAATCAATTTGGACTGGATCGCATGGATATCCCTCATCCCTCTCCTCATTAGCCTTGAGGATACATCACTATCAGATGCATTTAAGATAGGGCTTCTTGCTGGCCTCTTCCACTATCTCACCCTTATTTACTGGATAGTTACTGTACTTTCCCGTTATGGCAATATTAGCCCTGTTTTGAGCCTGGCAGCATTGTTGCTTCTTTCGCTGTATCTTTCTCTCTATATGGCCTTTTTTGCACTTGTCGTGGTTAGTTTTAAAAAAAATAGGTTATCTTTATTGTGGGGAGCGAGCACCTGGGTTGCACTTGAATATGCAAGATCTTATATTATGACCGGCCTCCCGTGGTGTCTTTTAGGGTACAGCCAATATTCCAGGTTGCCACTGATACAGATATCAGATATTGCCGGTGTCTACAGCATATCATTTATTATCGTTCTGGTAAATTTTGCTATATATAATGTAGCTTCTCTTATATTTAAGAAAAAAATATCGGCTTACACTATAGGATACAAGTCAGAAGTCACGAGTTATGATCACGATAAACTCAATAGAAAACGGAAAACGGACCCGCCCGCTCGTTCGACCTTGAGGCTCTCGACAGGCTTGCCTGAGCGAGAGCGATGGCGGGCAGGCAATGGGCATACCTTCCAACGTGTCGGGATAGAAACAATTTTCACCTTTTTCCTTGTAGGATGTATACTTGTGTATGGCTACAGTCGTTTGAAAGAAAAAGGAGATAATAACTCAAAAGGCAGGGAACTAAGGGCAGTGATTGTCCAGGGAAATATCGATCAGTCTTTAAAATGGGACTCAGATTTTCAAGAAGAGACAGTGTCTATTTATAAGAAGCTATCCTTAGAATCAGCAGATTTTAAACCTCAGCTCATCATTTGGCCTGAAACTGCGCTTCCATATTTTTTTCAAGACACATCTCATCTTTCTAAGGAAGTATTCGAGGTTGCCAAAACAACCAATGCAAATATTCTGTTTGGTTCTCCTGCATATGTAAAAGATAAAGATAGCATTTTCTATTACAACAGGGCGTATATAATATCTAAAAATAGGGTATTGGATTATTATGACAAGGTTCATCTTGTCCCCTTTGGTGAATATGTTCCGCTTAAAAAATACATTCCATTTGTACATCGCTTAGTTCCAGCAGCAGGAGATTTCTCCACTGGTAAGAAAGTACAACCTATACATTCTCCAGATCTTAAAATAGGGGCATTAATCTGTTTTGAGACTATCTTTCCTGATATCTCTCGAAAATTCGCTGCCCAAGGAGCTGAGTTTTTAGTAAACCTCACCAATGACGCATGGTTTGGCCGTACCAGTGCCCCTTATCAACACCTAAGCATGGCTGTTTTGAGGTGCGTAGAAAATGGTTTACCTATGGCACGGTCTGCAAACACAGGGATAAGCGCCTTTATTCTTGCAAATGGAAAGATAGTAGATAAAAGTGAGCTTTTTGCGAGAGAAATCTTACAAAAGGAGATACAATTACCACACAAAAAAACATTCTATTCACAATTAGGTGATATTTTTGCTATACTATTAACAGTCGCAACAATTATTAAATTTCTTTGGATAGTAATAAAAAGGAGATAAACGTATGAATTATGCAGAGATAACAGAAAAAATAGATACCCTGAATAGGAAATTAGATGATATTTGGGAGCATCTTTGACCTAACTGATGGTGAACAAAGGCTAAAAAAAATAGAAAAAACATTATCTAAAACGGATATCTGGCAAAACAACCAGAATAAAGCAACCGAACTAAGCCAGGAAAGAGGGTTGCTCAGTAACCAATTAGAGGAATGGCATAGATACAAAAATGAGTTAGAAGAGCTCGATATTCTGACCAAGTTAGCCCAAGAAGAAAACGATGAGAAAATGATTTCAGAGGCAAGCACAACGCTTTCTGAGCTGGAAAAAGAGATAAAACGATACGAGCTTCAGACCCTCTTCAGTGATAAAGATGATAAAAGAAATGCAATTGTAGCTATAAATGCAGGCGCAGGAGGAACAGAGGCTCAAGATTGGGTTGAAATGTTATTCAGGCTCTATCTTAAATGGGCAGAGTCCAGAAAGATGCAAACCAAAATCGTTGATCACCTAGCAGGCGATGAGGCAGGGATAAAAAATGTTACCTTCACTGTAGGTGGCCCTCATGCATACGGTTACCTAAAATCGGAACATGGCATTCACCGGATGGTTAGGATCTCTCCTTTTGATGCCAGTAGTCGAAGACATACATCATTTGCATCAGTATCTATCTTGCCAGAGATTGAAGATGACATAAAAATAGATATTAACGAAAAGGATCTAAGGATAGAAACCTTTAGGGCTAGTGGTCCAGGTGGACAACATGTTAATAAAACCAGCTCCGCGGTGAGGATTACCCACTTACCAACCAATATAGCTATCCAGTGTCAAAATGAAAAGTCCCAGCATCGAAATAAAGACCTCGCATTAAAAATTCTTAAAGCGCGACTCTATGCATTGGAAAAAGAGAAAAAAAGCAAAGAAAAAGAGCTTAGACACCAATCCCAGAAAGAGATAGCATGGGGTAATCAAATACGGTCATACACATTCAATCCTTACAGATTAGTAAAAGATCACAGGACAAACCTTGAAGTTGGGGATGTTGATAGGGTGATGAATGGGGATATTGATACATTTATAGATGCCTACCTTAAGTGGCTGCAAAATTAAAATCTTATCCACCTTTAGAGGCTAACTCCATATCCTTGATGTATAAATCAATACCCTTCACAATACCAGAAGCAGCGCTCTTGAGGTACGACACGCTTTTAAGCCGTCTATTTTCTATCGTATTTGTAATGTAACCTACCTCTACCAGAATTGCGGGCATCTCAGCACCAATCAAGACATAAAATGGTGCCTGCCGTACACCCCTATTATTAACTATCTTGTATCTTTTCCGCAGCTCCTTTACCAAACCATTGTGCACAAATTTCGCGAGCCTGCTCGACTCATTTATCTTTGTGTTCAGCATAAGGTCATTGAGAATCATCTGGAGGTCGCTTATATTTTTTGTAGAGGTAGCATTTTCTCTTGCAGCCACATTCATGCTCTCTTCATCTAAGGCTATATTCAAGATATAGGTCTCTAAGCCCTGAAGCTTCCTATTCTTATGCGCATTTGCATGAAGGGAGATAAATAGATCTGCCCCTTTCATATTGGCAATCGCGGTTCTTTTTTCCAAAGGCAAAAATACATCACTTCTTCGGGTTAAAATAACCTGGCAATGAAGATCCGCCCTGACTCTTTCTGCCACTAAATTTGCAAGTTTAAGGACAACATCTTTTTCTCTTAGGCCATTTCTTCCAATAGCACCCGGATCCTTTCCACCATGGCCTGCATCAATTACAATCTTCTTTACTCCTAACCCTAACTGTTTAGCTAAAGATATGCCTTCTTTTTTGCCTTCATTTGTTGCTTTTTCTTTCTGAGACCTTTGAGCATCTACTGGTTGTATTGGCTTCCCATTCCGCTCCTCGCCTTGCACATCAACCACAATCCGAAAGGGATCATAAAGGTGAAAGATCCTATATCCTTCCATATTATCAATATCGAGGACAACTCGTACAGTTTTTTTGTCGTATTGAGCAGCCCTGGCCCTTCTCAATAGGCCATCTTTTATGGGTATAGAGCTTTCTATATCCTTGCTGATACAGGAATCTTCTAGATCTACAAAAAGCCGTCTTGGCTTCTGAAGGTCCACATCCTTCTTTAACAGATGCTTCTTGTATTTGACTGGGTTCTCCAAGTCGACAACCACTCTCGTGTACATTGGTGTTGACCAATGCCTGATATCCTTTACCACAATTAATTTATTTTTCTTGGGCTTGGTCTCATTGACACTCCCTTGTGCAAATCTTTTCTTGCCTAAGAGACATTCCAACGTATCCATCATCTTAGACGCTTTGACCTTTGCGTCTCCATTTGGAAACTTTATCTCTACCTTTAAAAATTCAACATAGGCCTGCTTGGGATCCTTTTTATGCCTATAAAAGATCAATCCCAATCTGTATTGTGCATCATCAGCCAGTCTATGAGTCTTGTATTTCTCTACCAGTTCTCGATAGAGTGATACGGCCGTGTCTATATCAGAATTCCTTCTTGAATAACCATAGAGATCAGTCCATAATTTACACGCAGCGAATAGAGCCTGCGCAGCCTCATCTGTTCCTGGAAATGTCTTATAAGTCTTTTCATACCTCTTGATGCATCCTTCCCAATTATGTCTGTATTTCTTTTTAGCTTGAGATTGATAAAGTTTTTTTGTGTACACCTCTGCCTTGTGTAAAAGAATTTTGGCAGAATTGGGCTTTGCGATAGCAACTCGATGAAAGGCATTGAAAAAGAGGGCAAGGAACAGGGGTAAAAAGAAAAATATCAGCACATGTTTTTCAAGGAGTAATCTGCGTATCATATAAGAACCTTTTGATTTAACATATTGGAAATTTATCCCGCTGTATGCGGGAAAATAATCTATTTTTTTTAGCTGCAATATAATGCATTCACCTGGAATGACAGCCCGCCCTCCCCGTCCCGAAACCGGGACGGGATCGGGAGGCGCAACTTGCCTAAAAAAGACCGTTATAGCTTTAATATCTTGCGAACAGAGCCCAGAGAACTCTAGCATCGCAAATAAGGTCTGAGGCAGGGAGTGCCTGCCCTATTAAATAGTGTTTTTTATTGAAATAGGCGATTATTATGCCCCTCAGATTATCCTACAATATGGGCGTTTAAAAACTCATATTTAACGGGGTAAAAGTACTGGAGTAATGGTTAGGAAGGCCTGAAGAATTATTTTTTTACTATAGACCCATCACTCCAATACCCCACTACTCCAATATTCCCTCCGAGGCATAGGCCCTACGGGCCGGAGGCCAATTGGGGCAAAGCCCTAAATACGGGAATACAGAGATTTAAGAAGACACATTACCATTCGACACGTTAGGAGAAGATGACTTTATGATATCTATAGAATCCCATTTCAAGCACTGTGGGCACTTCCACACGAGTTCATCTGGTTTGTATCCACAATTGCTACATTGGAACTTTAAATAGGGATAATGTAATATTGCAAGGAGATCTTCGTATGCCTCTAAGGCCTCTTCATTTCTGCCTTCCTTTAAAAGTATCTCCCCTAAAAATTGTCTCGCATTTAAAAATGACGGGACCAATTTAATAGCCTGATTCAGTTCATCCAAAGCAGAGTCTGTCTCCCCCTTATTATAGAGATACTTGGCTAAGGCTAAACTTATAAAGCTATCAGAATTTTTTCGGGCAGACTCTCGTAAAAAATCCTCTACGCCCTTGAGATTTTCCATCGTTGAATAGGTCTTTTCTAACCTTTGATAGACCAGAAAAGTAAACTGAGGTGCCACATCAACTACCCTCTTCCATGTAGATAAGGCTTTTTTATGCTCCTGCTGACTAAAATAGAGATCACCCAAATGAAGATAGATGTCAACGCATTTATCAAAGATAGAGATAGCCTTTTTGTAAGATTTCTCAGCGCTTACTATATCACCGTTCTTTTCCTGTATCTTCCCTAACTCTGTTTTTTGATGGGCAAGGATATGGCGGTGATCACCCTTTATGAGTTTTGAGATAGACTGTCTTGTTTTAAAGGCCTTTTCCCAATCGTACATATCTTCGTAAATTCGTTCGATCTGCTCAAGGGCTTCTATATTGTTTGGGTCATCCTCAAGAAGTTCCTGAAATGCCGATATCGCACGATTTAAAAATCCACCCTTCCTGTAATCTAGCCCCAGATCAAAGATTGCTCTCAACCTTACCTCTTTGTCCAGATTAGGTCTTAAGATTATTCCCTGTCGTATCCTTATAGCCCTCTCTATATCTCCCTTAGATCTATAAAGGTGGCCCAAAGCGACATAGGTCTCAATAGTATCTGAGTTAATCTTAACCGACTTTGTGAACTGTTCGATAGCCTGATCTGGCTTATTGGAAAGTATGTGCTGAATGCCCTGAAAGAAAGCCTTATCTCCCCTATCCAGTTTTTTTCTAAGCTTTTCAGCACGTCTTGATCTAATAAACCTGTCTATAAGGAAACCACATACAAAGGCAATGATTAACCAGACGCCAAATTGAATATCAAGATTGCCAAAAAATAAATTTTTGATTTCTTCCCACATATAGAACTTAGTTCGCTTTGCTCACAATTGGAATGTTGGAATAATGGAATACTGGAATAATGGACCTGCCTGCTATCGCCTGGAGCGAAGGCGACTAGCTGGCAGGTTCTAGTAAACTGAAGCAATGTTTTATTCGCAAAATCATATTAACAAGGAAGTCAATAAATGAAAAACTTCCTTTTACAATCATCTTTCCAACATTCCACCATTCCATTATTCCACGCCCGCCCGCCTCGCCTGAGCCAGAGCGATGGCGGGCAGGTCTATCCTGTCTAAAAAATGGGATTCCCGATATATTAAATTAGCCTAATCTCCCGCTAATCAGCTTCTAATCCTGATTTTCTTCTGACAGCTCCATATCTTCTATCTTACTTTCAACAATAGGCAGGTTTCTCAAAGAATTCAGTTCTTTGTCTTTTTCTCTTTTCTCCTTGGAAATTCTTCTTATTTCCTTCTTCAATTTAAAGCGCTCAAATATACCGTATAAACTAGCTATGAGGATACCGAGCAGAAAGACAATTATAATAACAAAATAAAATGACATTGGTTCAGTTTTCCAGTCCCAAAAATAAAGGTCAACTTTCAGTGTCAATTTCTGTGATAACTGCGTAAGATTTTCAACAATAAGTACCACGGCCAGTAACATCAATACTATACTTATAATAGCCTTTATATGTTTCATAACATCCTCCTACAATTTTAAAGAATAATTTTTCATGTTGTAAACTTCTCAAAAAAAGGCAACAATTTTCGATATGTCTCTTGAATATGCTCTGGAATTACCCTTACTTCTCCGCATACAGTCATGTAATTAGTATCTCCTCCCCATCGAGGAACAATATGAAAATGGATATGATCTTCAACACCGGCCCCTGCTGCCTTTCCCAGATTTAAGCCTATATTAAAGCCCTCTGGCCTCAACACCTCTTTTAGAACGCCAATGGACTTTTCAACTTGTGTGATGAGGTCAAGTTTTTCCTCCGCTGATAGTGCATTCAAAGTGGAAATGTGTCGCAAAGGGGCTATTAAAAGATGTCCATTTATATAAGGAAACTTGTTCATCAGGATAATGCTTAAGTTACCAATAAATAAAATTAACCTTTGTTCATCTTGACTTCTGTCTTCGCCTGGACAAAATATGCACTCCCCTTTATTATCGGAGCTCACATATTCCATTCTCCAGGGCGCCCAAAGAATTTCCATCATGTAACCTCAAACATAATTGCTCTAAATCTCGTGGATTCAGAGTTACTAGTTCCTTAGGACATATGTCCTTTCTTAAATTTTAAGCAGGTACCCTCAAACTGTAATTATAGTAGAATGTATTTCGTCATTTAGATCCAAGATCCCGATCGAATGGGATCCACTCATACTGAAACCGGTTGCAGTTCCTGGATTAAAAAAAATAACTCCATTATCAATATGGTTAGCCGATTTGTGAGAATGGCCATAAATAATGGCATGGACATTATTAAACTCTGGCCTTATCCTCTTTTCTATTCCAAAAGGGGAGCCCCATCCATGTATTAATCCCAAACGGAAACCATGTACCTCTAGTATCTTTTTTTTAGGAAATTTCTTTTTTATATCAAAATTGTCCATATTTCCATGAACTATATGGAGTGGCTTCTGGCTTAAAAAATCGACTATTTCTTCAGAAATAAGATCTCCAGTATGGATAATCATATCCGCATCAGAGAAATAGTCCGTATATATCTCAATAAGGTGAGAATTCACTTCTTTTAGGTGGGTATCTGAAATAACTCCAATCTTCATTGTAATAGAATTGGTAAATAATGTTAGCTATTGTCTGCCTAAAAATTTGAAAAAGTATAACAGAATATAAAAAAAAAAGACAAGCCTAAACCGATCCTGAAATTACGCAATTAATATTGACATACTTTAACAATCTCAATATACTCTGCCAATCAAACTTTTTCACCCACCCCATGCCCACATATATGTCAACGTCTTACTATCACCGTTTAAGGAGGAAAATATGAAAGTTCTTGTATATGGCACCGGAGGGAGAGATCACTCACTTGCTGATAAATATGGAGACAGTCAGCATGTTGAAAAGGTCTATTTTTTTCCTGGTAATGCTGGAGTACCTTACACCCTGAAGGGAAAAAGAAAATTGATAGAATGTAAAGATATAAGAGACTTTAACGAGGTAGCGAAATTTTGCGTGGAAAACAACGTTGACTTGGTCGATGTAGGTTCAGAAAACTCCCTTGAGGAGGGTTTGGTTGATATCTTGAATGAAAAAGGAATAAGAACCATTGGTCCAAAGAGAGAATATGTGAGATTAGAGAGTGACAGAGCATTTACCGATAATATCTTAAGGGAAATAGGGGTAGGTAAGCCAGAATATAGGGTTTTTGATAACCCAGAAGAGGCAAAAAAATATGTGAGGAATATTGGATATCAGGTTTTTGTAAAGGCAAACGGCCTTGCAGCAGGAAAAGGTGCCATAGGGTGCGATAATGTCATCCAAGCCGAGAGTGCAATTGACAAAATAATGGTAGAAAAAATATTTGGAAAATCAGGCGATAAGGTTGTTATAGAAGAAAGAAAGTATGGCGCTGAAATCTCCTTTTATGTTTACCTGGATGGTACACATGCGCTTCCTTTAAAAATGTTTGTTCAGGACTACAAACAGGCCTTTGACCAGAATGATGAGAAATCAATTGCTGAGTTTGGTGGAAATCTCAATACAGGTGGCACTGGATGTTATGCACCCCATAAACTTGTGACTCCATGGCTTGTAAACAGAATTATAAAAGAGATTGTAAACCCTACAGTGGATGCAATTTACAACAGGGGTGATTTAGGTTTGGGATGGAATTATAAAGGTGTTTTATACTTCGGATTGAATCTTGATCCTTACAACCAACTGGATGTCTTTGAAATTAATGTACGGCATGGCGATCCTGAGTGGGAAGTGCTTTCAAGAAAACTAAGTACGGATCTCCTCGAGATAGGGATGGCAGTGTGGGAAGGGAATTTGGATCAAATTCATCCTGTCTGGAATAACCAGCACTATGTAGATATAGTTGCTATGGAAGGCCGCTCAAAGGCAAGTAAGGGATGGAACAAAGGATATCCAGGCCGCTATGGAAAGGGCCATGTGATAGCAGGATTGGATACTATAGAGAAGGGAATTGCCATCTACTTTTCAGGCGTAAGAGAGGATTCAGAAAGAGGCCTTGTCACAGACGGTGGAAGAGTGCTGCATATAATTGCTGGCGATGCAACACTGGAAGGTGCGAGAGAAAAGGCTTACAGGAACATAGAGTATTTATATTTGTTAGATCATAATAACAATAATATAAATTGTTTACGATATAGAAAAACAATAGGAGCTTAGCCTTTTTTTGGCGTAGCATTCTCAAACAATGGCTCATCAAAATCTAACACCTTTAAAGGACTTTTCCCAGTAAATAGCCTTATTATTTTTCCAACAGTATAGGCATTGCCTTCAAAGAGTAATTTACAGTTTTCAAAACTACAACCGGCAACAGTAGTTTCCCCTTTTTCCAGAACAATAATACAATCCTTAAACTTACAATGATTAAAATATTTACCATAAAGCTCTAACTTTTGTCCGGAAAAGACAGAATTGTTATATTGAACCCTATATCCTTCCATTTCCTTACTGTTTTTTCCTAAAACCTCCTCCAGGGTTCATCCTTGGATGTAAGGTAATCAGTCAATGCCTCTTGTAGAGTATTCGATGCTAAAAGAGCACAGTGAATACTTGCTTCTGGTAGACCACCTAAATTTTCTAAAATCACTTCCTTGTTTATTGTAAATGCATCTGTAATGTTTTTTCCTATCACAAGTTCACAGGCCATAGAACCTGCAGCAATAGTCGTTGCACACCCATCAGCAACAAACGTGGCATCAGTGATCCTTTCATCATAAATTCTAAGGAAAATCTTTATGGTATCCCCGCATGGCCCTTTAACCTTTCCATATCCATGAGGATTTTGCATCTCTCTTATATATTTTGGCCTCAGCCACCTTTCAATCACCTTTTCTGAATATACCTTCCTGGCATCTTCTATGATAGATTCCTGTAACTCTTCTATCGCCTTATCAAAATCGACTGACATTTCTTTCCTTTCCTCCTTTATTGATCTCTTCTACAGATATCCTCAGTTGTGCATGGAGGTGCATCGCAGCGCTCTTTTCTTCCACAACAGGTAGCGCCAGGGACCCGGCCACTATCTGTAACGGCAAATGATGAAACCGATAGAATTTTCTTCAAGTTAGTGCTCCCACAATGTTTACATTGAAGAATCTCATTGCCAGAACTCACCCCAATTAACATCTCTGATATTTCACCACATTGATTGCACCTATATTCGTAAATAGGCACTGTTTACTCTCCTTTCTTGGATAAAAAAATGTTTTCTTTTTTTTCACGTGATAAGCATTTATCAGCATTTTGCGCTGAAATCAAGGGGAAATAAATAATAGATTTTTGCCATATCCTAAGTTGTAAGAGTATCTTAAAGAAAGCGGCATTAGGGAAGGTTTATTTCTCTTTAAAGAAAAACTGGAAATCTTAAAGGGCTACTAAATTCGCATGTTTACATAGAAGCAGTAAGTAGATTGGGTATTTATATAGCCGGTGAAATATAGAACAGAGTGAGGTAATCCAATGCTTCACCCCGGCAACTCAATCTAAAAACTATAGAATATATCCACTTCATATTTTTTAATCTAAATCTCTTTACTACCACTAGATAAAGAGGATGCAGGCTAATTGGGATGCCATCTAATCCTCTGCTTGGCTCCGAGAAGTGATTTTATGCCTTGCCTTAAAGTCGTTAAGCTTTTTCTTGCAGGGGATAATAAAAACAGGAAATGGGCTATGCCGCAGGACCTTTTCAACAACACTTCCGAAAAAGACATGTTCTATTCCTGTTCTACCGTGCGTACCCATAACTAAAATATCTACCTTCTCCTGCCTTGCAAATTTGAGTATCTCATCATCTTCCCTGCCTGATTTGTTAACGATTTCAAATTTAATCCCAATCTCTATCTTTTTTACATAGTGCTCCCTGTATTTATTATCCAGATCTTCCCAAACGCTTTTCCGTATCTTTTCTAAGTCCTCCTTGCCTATATAGCGCTCTGCAAATTCCTGATGGGGATTATCAGGCAACACATGTAAAATATAAAGAAGGCCCTCATCTCTTTTGGCAATACCAAAAGCAAAGTCAAAGGCATAATCTGAATTTTCAGAAAAATCCGTACAAAAAAGCACCTTTTTGTATTTTGGATATTCTCTCATTTTCCTTCTCCTTCTTATATTATTTCTTTTAAACATGAGCTATTTTATAGAATTTTATATATGAGTGAAGAGATAAGTTCTATCAGGTACTTTACTCAAAAATAAAAAAACCACACCCATTTATGAATGGGAGTAGTTTTTTGTTGTGACTATTTACTATCTATAATAGGGAGAAAT
>Ga0315545_1003775_pt1 | contig 12807 bp, 12 predicted proteins | sample SalMarSW160210MG_FD_203096 | JGI IMG/M metagenome (GOLD analysis project Ga0315545, IMG submission 203096) | Salt marsh sediment microbial communities from the Plum Island Ecosystem LTER, Massachusetts, United States - Salt Marsh Sediment SW1602-10 ... | reverse complement strand
CTTCCAACACCACCTGGGCCTTGAACTCTGGTGTGAATGCTCGTCGCTCTGACATTGTGTTTCCCCCTTTGGACAGATTTTACTTGAACTATCGGACCTGTCCAGTTTTCGGGGGTCAGTTCAAGGTATGCGTTGGACAATGTCAGGTGCCGGAGCGTTATTAGCCTTGCGAGCCGTGAATGAGAACAGCGACTGGGATGACTTTCACGAGTTTCGTCGCGTTCAGCGCCACCAACGTTTGTACGGCACACCGATGAACACAGACTGGCTTGAGCAAGTTGAACGGCTTGAAATCAACCAATTTTAGTCACACCCATATGATTAGGCATGCTATCAGCTTCATTCTCACCTCCAAGGGAGATGTAATCCACTGATAGTATGCCAGCAATTATCTCAGTTGTCCAAGGACACTACCCGCGTGTTTTAGGACTTGAATAACCCAATTTCCAACACTTATCCCCAATATCGGAGATCATGATGAGGGATCTGTGGCCGAAAGCCTATGCTTGAACTCGTAGACGAGTCTAAGCAGCATCTCAGTGAACGTTATAAGATCGTCTGCTTCGCCCTTTGACATCAAAACTATCGCGTGATTGGCTTCGTTGGCCTTCGTCCGGATATGATCTACCCAAGTTTTCCCGTCAGGAGGAACGTAGTGATTGTCTGCCAAGAAGTCAACGTACTCCTTGAAACTCTTGCCTTCGCCGGCTCCTTTTTCAACTGCTACGTGCATCAGGATTTTCCTGCAGGACAGAACCGCAGCAGTATACGCCCCTGCACTCATACAGGCCTTCCACATCGGACGAAAGGCCTTTTACGTCATTACCCATTGAGGCAATAGGGGTAGTGCGAATCACTCTATTGCCCGCGGTTACTTCAAATGTAGGCCTATTACAATTGGTACAAATCAGCACGTACCCTTGTGTGACTTCGCCCAACCCAGCAACGACTCCCGTCGATTGCCATCCAAGGGCAGGGGTAGTATCTGTCCCACAATAGCCGCAAGTGTATCGAACTCCAGACTGGTTCCTCGCATCCGACCATTCAGGTAAGAAACGCCCCATCTTGAATACCTCCTTCCACTCACTGGCAACGCCCGAACAAACCCATCAACTCGCATCTTTCACTCCCTCCAAGTTACGCTACCTGCTGTCCTAATTCTTTCACCTGCCCGCGTAGCCTCGCGATCCGCTCCTGCGTATCCCGCTCCTGCGGGAATCGGGCCAAGCGATACTTGTTGAAGGCCAGCTCTGTCGCCAGCCGGTAGTAGCGGCCCAGCCCCCACCAGCGCCGGAAATCTCCCCCCAGGAATGCGCCCGCGCGCTCGATCTCCCGCTCGAAATACGAGCCGATCACCGTGTAATTCCTCTGGCTCAACATACCTCTCTCGACCTCGTCGGCCAGGTAGGTGGCGATCCAGCGCTGCTCTCGCACCGTGGCCCATACGATCACGACGAGCATGATCAATACCCCGCCCCAGTCGGAGAGGAGTGCGAAGAGGCAGGGCCAGCACAGATCGGGAAAGGAGACGCCCAGGTTATGCACGGCGTGGGCCAGCATCGCCAGTCCCAGGCCTGCGAAGGGAGCGGTGAGCTTGACGGCCCAGTAGCGCGAGGTGCGCGCCAACGCGATCCCCCAGCCGGTCAGCCCGGTGAACATGGCATGGTTGAGGCCGAAGATCACGACGCGGAGGATGGCGAGGACGAGGACGCCCCCCAGGCCAGTTTCCAGGGCCTCGACGGCCAGGTATAAAGCATTCTCCACGGCAGCAAAGCCCAACCCTGCCAGGCAGCCGTAGAGGATGCCGTCGAGAGGGCTATCGATCTCCCGGCGGAAGAAGAGGAACAGGAGCAGCAACGCCCCGCCCTTAAAGATCTCTTCCGTGAAGGGGGCCACGATGCTCGCCCCGATCAAGCTGGCGGCAGCCGGATCGACAAGCTCAGAGATGGGGACATCCAGTATGAGCTGAAAGATCAGGGAGAAGATGATGGCCGGGACTGCGCCCCACAAGAAGGCGGCGAGCAGAAGGCCCACCGGCTCCTTCTCGTACCGGTCGAACCACCACAGGATGACGCCGTAGACGAACGCCGGCACGAAACTGGCGGCGAGGGCGAGGAGGATTCCAAGCAGAATATCTATGGGTAGCCTTCCGTCAATCCAAGCGATTGGACGCGCCAGGTGTCAGCGACCTCGTCGTAGGCCAGCACGAAACGGCGGCTATCGGCGGTGCGGACGTGGAAGGCTGGCCCGGATGGCGTGCGCCACTGGCGCTCGACCTCTTCCACTGCCAGACGCTCCCCCTCCCAAAGAAAAGCGCGCGGTCGCTCGGGGTAGCGGGTGGATGCGTAGCACTCGACGATTCCCATCGCCATCACAACTCGAGCGATCGAAGATATTCGATCAGCCCGTCCCGCATATCGTCGCGCCGGAGGGTAACCTCAATGCAGGCCTTCAGGTGACGCAGCGGATCACCAGCGGCCATCCACTTGCCCTCAATGGGCTGCGCAACCACGGTGGAGCGGGCGGCCAGCCGAGCCACCGCATCGGCCAGCCACAGCTCGCCGCCCTTTCCCGTCCGCTGGAGCTCCAGCACGTCAAATAATTCCGGGGTAAAGACAAAGTGGCCGGCCTGGACCTGGTTGGAAGGAGCCGTGCCCGGTTTGGGCTTTTCGACAATGCGTGCCATCTCGTTTTCGGAGCCGGGCTTTAGCCCAACACATCCGTACAGGTGGGTTTCCTCGTCCGGCACTCGCTGGGTGGCGACGACGGCTGCTGGCCGGAAGCGATTGAACGCGTCAAGCATCTGCTGCGGCACGGGCGTATCGGCGATGATGATATCGTCGCCGAACATATAGTAGAAGGGCTCGCCGGGATTCAACCGGTCTCGGGCGGCCAGCGCCGGAGAGCCGTTGCCATAGGGCAGTGTCTCGGGCTGAGACACGAGGACGATGTCAGCCAATCCGGTGAGCCGCTGCACCTCTCCCAGAAGATCTTCTCTCCCCTGCGCCTCCAGATGCGCCTCCAGGTCGGGTGCAGGCGCAAAGTGATGCCGGATGATATCCGCCCCCCCACGCACGACGACGATGATGTCGGTGATGCCTGCCGCCACCATGTCCTCCACGTGATACTGTAGCAACGGGATACCGGCGATGGGGAACATCTCTTTGGGGATCGCTTTAGACGCGGGCAGGAAGCGTGTGCCGTATCCGGCGATAGTGATGACGCCTTTCATGCCTGCTTCTCCTCCAGTGCCGGCCTCCGCGCGTGCCATTCCGTCGCCTGCTCGTAGGCGTGGGCCACGCGCAGCACTTGCTCCTCGCCCAGGGGCGGTCCCATGATCTGCATGCCGATGGGTAGCCCGCTCTCGTCAAAGCCGCAGGGCAGACTCAGCCCGCAGTTGCCCGCCAGGTTCATCGATAGCGTGAACACGTCGGAGAGATACATCTGCAGCGGGTCGTCCGCCTTCTCTCCGATGCGGAAGGCAGTGGTGGGGCTGGTGGGGGCGACGATCACGTCCACCTGCTCGAAGGCGGCGTCAAAGTCGCTCTTGATCAGCGTGCGCACTTTCTGCGCCTTGAGATAGTAGGCGTCGTAGTAGCCAGCGGAGAGGGCGTAGGTGCCCAGCATGACGCGCCGCTTCACCTCCGCGCCGAACCCCTGGCCGCGGGTCGCCTTGTACATCTCGATCAGATCGCCGCTCTCGTCTACCCGCAGGCCGTAGCGCACGCCGTCGTAGCGGGCCAGGTTGGCGCTGGCCTCGGCCGGGGCGATGAGGTAATAAACGGGCAACGCATAGTCAGTGTGTGGGAGGCTGACCTCCTTGACCTCGGCGCCCAGCCCGGCCAGTACGTCCACCGCCGCGCGCACCGCCGCCTCCACCTCCGGCTGCATTCCGTCGATAAAGTACTCCTTCGGCACGCCGACGCGCATGCCCTTGATATCGCCCGTCAGGGCTGCGGTGTAGTCAGGCACCGGGGCGTCGATCGAGGTCGAGTCGCGAGGGTCGTGCCCGGCGATGGCGCCCAGCAGAATGGCCGCATCCGTCACGTCCTTCGCCAGCGCGCCGGCTTGGTCGAGGGAAGAGGCGTAGGCGATCAGACCGTAGCGGCTCACCCGCCCGTAGGTGGGCTTGAGCCCCACGACCCCGCACAGCGCTGCCGGCTGGCGCACACTGCCGCCGGTATCGGTGCCCAACGCGCCCAAACACTCGCCAGCGGCGACGGCAGCCGCACTCCCGCCGCTCGATCCGCCCGGCACCCGCTCTAGATCCCACGGGTTGCGGGTGGTGAAGTAGGCCGAGTTTTCGGTGGAAGAGCCCATCGCGAACTCGTCGGTGTTGGTCTTGCCCAGAAGAACTGCCCCGGCGGCCTTGAGCCGCGCCACGGCGGTGGCGTCATAGGGCGGCACGAAATTCTCCAGGATGCGGGAGCCGCAGGTGGTGGGGATGCCTTTCGTACAGAGCACGTCCTTGATCGCCAGGGGGACACCCAGGAGCGGATTGTTCTCACCTTTGGCACGGCGCTCGTCCTTCGACAGGCTCAAGACGCGGTCGGCGGCGCGAGCCTGCTCTAACGCCTCCTCCGGCGTCAGCGTCAGGTATGCCTTGACGTCGTTATCGACCGCCAGGATGCGCTCCAGCACCGCCTCGGTCAGCTCAACCGACGTGAACTCGCTGGCGGCCAGCCGGTCCCGTGCCTCGTGGATGGTCAGTTCGTAGAGTCTCACAATGCCTCCGCGTGGGCCTCCGCCGCGCCTTCAGTCAACTGCTCTGAAACAGCGGCGTCGTGATCCGGTAGAATGTCCTCGGCGTTCCGAACGACAGGGAAGACGTATCCCCCAAAACCGACCAGCGCCCCCAGGACACCCGTGGTGATGAGCATCACCGCCATGCCCGCACCGGGCGCCGTGCCGACGATCCCGCCAAAGATGTTCGTCAGGCCGCCCCCCGGCCTCATCGCCGGCTCGAAGATGTAATCGGCCACGGGGCCAGCGAGTAGCCCCAGCAGTATGGATATCTGCGCGATCAGGCGCCGCGTGGCAAAGACGCGCCCCTGCACGTCGGGGGCCACCTTGGCCTGCCAGATGGCCTGATTGGAGCCATTGATGATGGGAATGAAGAATGAGGTGAAGAAAGCGCCAATGGCCCAGATCGCCAGGCTGCCCCCAAGCCCCAATACCACCTGGCCCAACAGGCTGGAAAGCACCATGCCGAGCAGGACGCCGTGCACTCTGCGCTTCGGACCGCCCCAGGTGCTCAACAGCAGGCCCCCGACCAGGCCGCCGACACCCATGGCAGACTGCACGCTCGCCAGGGTGACCGGGTCCTCTCCGGTCCGAGTCAGGACCATCGGCGCGAGCACAATGAGACCGAAGGTCGCGGTCAGATTGGTAGCAAGAAACACCAGTTGCAGGCCGAGCAAGCTGGGCCGTTCCAAGATGTAGCGGAACCCGTAAAGCGACTCTTTCAGCAGGCTCCCCCGACCGGCACGCCCGGCCTCCGTCATCTCGGGCTGTGGGATGCCTACCACCAGCAGGGCGACGATGGCAACCACAAAGGTGACCACGTCGAGGGCCATGATGCCGGCAGTACCGATGGGACCCAGCAAGAGGCTTCCGACCATCGGGCCGAAGATGCCCGCCGCCCCCTCCGCCAAGGACATCATGCCGCTGGCGCGGGCGTACTGCGCCTTGGGCAGCATCGTCGTCACCGCTGCCGAGTAGGCAGGAAACTGGAAGGCCTGGAAGGCCCCGGAGATGGCTCCGGTCAGGTAAAGATGCCAGATCTGCAAGTTGCCCGTCGCATAGAGCAGCAGGACGACGCCCGTCATCAGGCCCGATCCCAGGTCGCTGAGCATCATCACCAGCTTGCGGTTCCAGCGATCCACCAGCGCGCCAGCGATAGGGCTGAGCAGTACCGTCGGGCCGAAAGACGTGATCCACACCGACCCCAGAACCGTGGCCTTAGACTCCTCGGCAACCCCGTAAGACCAGATGGTGAGGGCAAACCACGTCATCTGCGTGCCTAGCAGTGAGATCACCTGGCCGATCCAGACGATGGTAAAGCCGGCCATGCCGGTTGGGCGTGTTCGCTGTGTCGTCATGGGATCCTTAATCCAGCACCGCCGGGACTTGGAAGCAGCCGACCTCGGCGGCGGGGGCGTTGGCGAGGATATCCTCGCGGCCCATAGAGGGCCCCGGCTCATCCTCGCGCATCACGCTGCGCAGCGGCAGGACAGTTGCCGTCGGCGGGATCGCCTCGGTGTCCAGCTCCTGCAGCCGCTCGAAATGGTCCAGGATGGCCGAAAGCTGCCCCTGATACAACACTTTCTCCTCCTCACTCAGGGCCAGCCTGGCCAGTTGGGCAATGTGTTCGACCTGTTCCCTGCTTAGTTTCATTGCACGCTCCAGGGGGGATCTGACGTAGCTGCGATTATAGCATCATCGAGAGAGAGGGGCAACCTGTCCGGGTCGCCCCTTTCCGGCAACCGTGTTATAATTGTGAGCCGCGATCCCGAATAAGGTGGAAGTGAATGTTCGACTTGGAGTACCTGTTCAGCCCTGACAGGCTCATCGCATTGTTGATCATGTGCCTGACCAGCATGCCCATCCACGAGTGGGCTCACGCCTGGACGGCCTACGAACTGGGGGACGACACGGCGGCCCTGCGCGGGCGGCTGACGCTCAATCCGCTGGCCCACATGGACTTGTATGGGACCATCTCGTTGTTCGTAGGATTCCTGGGATGGGGAAAGCCAGTGCCCGTCAACATCTACCGGCTGCGCGGCAACATGCGCGCCAGTTGGGCGCTGGTCAGCTTTGCCGGGCCGTTTTCGAACCTGGTGATGGCGATGCTGGCGGCGATACCGTTTCGTTTAGGGCTGCTGAATGGCAGCAGCGAGATTGTCCTGTTCCTACAAAAGATCTTCTTCTACATGGTCGTGATCAACCTGAGCCTGATGCTCTTCAACCTGATCCCTGTCCCGCCGCTGGATGGCTCGCGCATCCTGGGCTGGTTGCTGCCGGGGCAACTCGCCCAAGGGATGGATCGATTGGAACGCTTTGCCGGCCCCATGCTGATAATCGTCGCGTTCTTGGTCGCGCGGCTGCCGCTGTTCGACCAGCTTCTCCTTTGGTTGTTCAAGTTGTTGCTGTGGTACTAATCGCAAATGGTCAAGACAGCTTGCTATCGCGTGGCCCAATTCTTCCATGCGCTCACAGCCCAGGTTTCGGATGAGGAAGTAGAGCAAGCGATCCACATCTTGACGCCGGAGGCACAGGCGCTCTTCGGCCGCCAAGCTATCCAAGATCAGCGCCATGCCCTGGCTGTATATAGGGCGCTCCAGCAGGGAGGATACACGAACCCGCACCTGCTGGCTGCGGCGCTCCTGCACGACGCGGGCAAGGCCGCAACCCGGCTGGCCCCGTACCATCGGGCGATCGTCGTGCTGCTGGGCCGCTTCGCGCCGCGCCTGCTGGCTCGCCTGGGCCAGGGCAGAGCGAGATGGTGGAATCGCCCCTTCGTCGCCCATGCCCAGCACCCAGAGACGGGCGCGCGCTGGGCGCAGGAGGCCGACTGCTCGCCGCTCGCCGTCGCCCTCATCCGGCGACACGAGGAGGAACCAACGAACAGCACAACCGAGGAGGATCAGTTTCGGGCTGCCCTGCAAGCGGCCGATAGTACGAATTGAGCGTGACCGAAAGTGACCGAGACGTATCGCATCTTGATGATCGCCCCCACGTCCTTCTTTTCTGACTATGGCGGCCACATACGTATCCTGGAGGAGGCGCGCGTACTCCAGAAGCTGGGGCACCAGGTGACCATCCTCACCTACTACCTCGGTCGCGACCTGCCCGACCTGGAGATCGTCCGCACCCGCCCTATGCCCTGGCGGGCCGATTATGAAGTCGGCTCCTCACTGCATAAGCTTGCATTTGACCTCTTTCTCGGCGCCAAAGGGCTCAAGACCGTGCTGCGCCGTCGCTTCGACATCGTCCATGGCCACATGCACGAGGGCGCCTTCATCGGCTACTTCCTGAGCCGCCTTCTACGCGTGCCGCTCCTGTTCGACTTCCAGGGTAGCCTGACTGGCGAGATGATCGACCACAACTTTCTCGATCCCCAAAGATGGTGGTATCACTGGCTGCGGCTGCTCGAGCTACGCATCGACCAGATGCCCGACGCCATCGTCACCAGCAGTCAGCACGGCGCCGTCCTGCTGGAGCACGATTTCAACTGCGACGCCCTCGACGTCCACCCATTGCCGGACTGCGTGAACCTGGACTTTTTCCGCCCCGGCGTGCTGGCCCCAAAGGAGATCGCGGAGCGCAAGACAAACCTGGGCCTCCCACTCGACCGTCCCATCGTCGCCTACCTGGGGCTCCTGGCCGACTATCAGGGCACACCGCTGCTCCTGCAGGCGGCGCAGATCCTCAAGCAACGGGGAGTAGACGCGCACTTTCTGATCATGGGCTTCCCCGGCGTTCCCGAGTACCGGCAAATGGCCGCCGATCTGGGCGTGGCCGACCGGACTACCCTCACCGGCAAGGTGGCCTACGAGGAGGCTCCGGCCCATCTGGCGCTGGGCGACGTCGCCGTGGCTCCCAAGCTCTCCGCCACCGAGGGCTGCGGCAAGATCCTGAACTATATGGCGATGGGGTTGCCCACCGCCGCCTTCGACATGCCGGTCAGCCGGGAATATCTAGGCTCGCTGGGCACATACGCCGGGCAGACTGGCGACCCGGTCGCGCTGGCCAATGGAATCGCCGGGCTGTTGACCGATCCGCAGCAGCGCGCGGATCTGGGCCGAAGACTGCGCGAACGGGCCGCCCGCCACTTTTCCTGGGAACGCGCCGGGCAGCGTTTGCTCAACATCTACCGCAACGTCCTCAAGCGAAAGGCGCGCTAGATGGAGACTTGGCCATTTGCAGAGGTCGTCGTCCTCTCCCCGGTCAAGACGCCCGGGCCGGGCGCGGCGGAGCAGACCTTTACCTACCACGTGCCGGACGCGCTGCAGGGCCAGATCGTCGTGGGGTCTCTCGTCATCGTCCCGTTCGGTCCCCGGCGGCTCTACGGCATCGTCGTCGCCCTCAGCGACACATCCCCTGTCCCCGAAACCCGCCCCGTCGAATCCCTGGCCGATGCCGAGCCGGTCGTCACGCCGATCCAGGTGGCGTTGGCCCGCTGGATGGGACGCGAGTACCTGGCCCCACTGTGGCAGTGCCTGGCACTGGTGCTGCCGCCGGGGATAACAGGCCGCGCCGACGTACAGGTCGAGCTGGCCGGGGAGGCCGAACCAGGGGACGCCAAGACCGAGGCCCAGGAGCAGTTGCTCACCGTGTTGGACGCCAGGGGGCCGCTGCGCGGGCAGCAACTGAATCGTCTGCTGCCGCGCCAGCAGTGGCAGCGCGCCGCCGACCAACTGGTGCGCAGAGGTGTGGTCGTCAAGTCGCCTCACCTGGCCCCGCCTCGCGCCCGCCCCAGGCAAGTGCGGACGGTGGAGTGGATCGACCAAGACACCGACCTCAATGAGTCACTGGTCGGGCTGAGGAGCGCGTGTTACCCCGCCGTCGTCCACTTCCTGCGCGAAGAGGGCGGCCCTGTGGACGTGAGTTGGGTCTACGCCGAGACCGGCTGCCAGCGCTACCACCTCGACAAGCTGGCCGAGCGCGGCCTCGTCGCCTTCGACGCCGAAGAGACTTGGCGCGATCCCCTGGCCGACGAGACGTTCGTCCCCGATACGCCGCCCCTGCTCACGTCGGACCAGCAGATCGTCTGGGCAGCCATGCAGTCCGCAATCTCCAATCGTTCGACTGAGCGCTCGCAAAGTCTCCAATCTCCAGTTTTCCTCCTCCACGGCGTCACCGGCTCGGGCAAGACGGAGATCTACCTGCGGGCCGTGGCGGAGGTGCTGGCGCAGGGCAAGCAGGCCATCGTGCTGGTGCCCGAGATCAGCCTGACGCCGCAGACCGCCCACCGTTTCGGGGCGCGCTTCGGACAGCGTGTCGCCGTCCTGCACAGCGGGTTGAGCGACGGTCAGCGATACGACGTCTGGCGGCAGATCCGCGCCGGACTGAAGGACGTCATCGTCGGCCCGCGTTCCGCCCTCTTTGCCCCTCTCCCGCACATCGGCCTGATCGTCCTGGACGAGGAGCACGACGCCAGCTACAAGCAGGAAGCTCCCCCCCCACGCTACCACGCCCGCGACGCGGCGCTCGAACTGGCCCGCCTGGCCGGCGCGACGGTCATCCTCGGCTCCGCCACGCCCAGCCTGGCCTCTTACGTCCGCGCCCGGCAGGGCCAGTGGACGCTGCTGGAGATGGGCCGCCGCGTCGTCGGCCACGCCAGACGCATCGCCGACCTGCAATCCCGCTACCGCCTGCCGCAGACCCGCTTTCTTCCCGTGCGCGAGGGGCCTGCCGAGGCATGTTACATGGAGCTACCGCCGGTGCAGATCGTCGATCTGCGGGCCGAGCTGCGCGCCGGCAACCGCTCCATATTTAGCCGCGCCCTCCAGCAGGCGATGGGCGAAGCGTTGGAGCGGGGCGAACAGGCGATCCTGTTTCTCAACCGGCGAGGGTCGGCCACCTTCGTCCTGTGCCGCGACTGCGGCCACGCCGTGCGCTGCCCGCAGTGCGACACGCCGCTGACCTACCACGGCCGCCGGGGCCGTCTGGTGTGCCACCACTGCAACCACCGCCAACCCCAACCCGACCACTGCCTCCAGTGCGGCGGCGACCGCATCCGCTACTTTGGGCTGGGCACCGAACGGGTGGAGCGGGAGGTGCACCACCGCTGGCCCGACGTGCGCACGCTGCGCTGGGATCGCGACACCGCCCGCAACCACGCCGCCCACGCTGCCATCCTCAATCTCTTTAGCACAGGGCTGGCTCACGTGCTCATCGGCACGCAGATGATCGCCAAGGGATTGGACCTACCGCTGGTGACCGTCGTCGGCGTCATTTCCGCCGACACCATGCTCAACCTGCCCGACTTTCGCGCCGGGGAACGCACGTTCCAGGTGCTGGCGCAGGTGGCCGGGCGGGCAGGCCGAGGGCTGTTGGGCGGGCGCGTCGTTCTCCAGACCTACCATCCCGATCACTACGCCGTCGTCGCCGCCGCCGCCCACGATTATGCCGGGTTCGCCGCCAGGGAGCTTGCCTTCCGCCGCGAGCAAGGCTACCCGCCCTACCGCCGCCTGGTCAAGCTGCTCTACGAGGACGCCAGCCCTTCCCGCGCCCAGGCCGAGGTGGAGGCGTTGGCCGAGACGCTGCGCGACGCGCTGGCCCGGCGGGGCCTGCCGGCGACCGATCTAATCGGCCCCGCGCCTGCCTTCTTCTCCAGGCTGCGGGGCCGGTATCGCTGGCAACTCATCCTGCGCCACGCCGATCCCGCCGGGTTCCTCAGCGCCGTCCAGATTCCCCCGCGCTGGAAGGTGGACGTGGATCCGGCGAGCGTGTTATAACCCAGCTTCACCGCCACCACAAACACGCGCTTGCAGGGCTTGCGCGATCTTGCGGTCGGCCACCGACATCGGCAGCGCGTCCAGTTCGGTGGACGTTGCCCAGCGGAAGGCGGCGCAATCCAGACAACGCGGCTCACCGGACGCGATCCGGCAGCGGAAGGCGTGCAGCGTGATGCGAAAGTGGGTGTAGGCGTGCTCGACCACGGTCAGCAGCTCGCCCACCTCGACCGCCACGTCGAGTTCCTCACGCATCTCGCGGGCCAGGCATTCTGGCAGCGTCTCGCCGTCCTCGCACTTGCCGCCGGGGAACTCCCACAGCCCGCCCAGCATGTCGTCGGCGCGGCGCTGCGCCACCAGCACGCGCCCGACAGCGTCGAAGGTGACAGCGGCGGTCACCTCGTAGTGGGGCACGCGCTCGCGCGGACGTTTCAATGGCAGCGACTCAGGAGCGCCCTCGGCGCAGGCCTGGCAAAGCTCGCGCAGTGGGCAGCGGCTGCAATCGGGCGCGCGCGGCGTGCAGACAGTAGCCCCCAGCTCCATCAGCGCCTCGTTGAACACACCCGCCCGCCCTGGCGGAAGCAGGCCCGCCGCCAATGCCTCTAGCTCCCGCTGCACCGCCGACCGGCTCACGTCTTCCCGGATGGCAAAGATGCGGGCCAGCACCCGCCGGACGTTACCATCCACGGCGGGCACATCCTGTCCAAAGGCGATGGAGGCCACCGCCCCGGCGGTGTAGCGGCCCACACCGGGCAGGGCCAGCAACCCTTCGAACGTCTCAGGTAATTGGCCGCCGCACTCGGCTGCTATCTTCCGAGCGGCGGCGTGCAGGTTGCGGGCGCGAGCGTAGTAGCCCAGCCCTTCCCACAGCTTCAGCACCTCCTCCAATGAAGCCTCGGCCAGCGATTCAACGGTGGGGAAGCGGGCCAGGAAACGCTCGTAGTAGGGCGCAACCGTACCGACCTGAGTCTGCTGCAGCATCACCTCCGCCAACCAGACACGGTAGGGGGTGCGCGCGGACTCAGAGAGTCCGCCGGACTGTCCCAATCCGCCGCGCCGCCAGGGCAGGTCGCGGGCGTGGGTGGAGAACCAAGCCAGCAACTTCTCGCCAAAAGTAGCGCGAGTCTGGAAGTCGGGTGTGTCGATCATGGCATCCCAAATATACCGCGCTTGGCACAGAGAGCAAGTGGGCGCGCTCCAGTCGGAGGTGATCTTTGAGATTGGGTAATGTTTCTCAACAGTTGAGATAAATGGCGAAAGGGCCATCTGGACGCCCCGCGGGGCATCCGAAACACAGTTCAAACTGGCTCAAGATGCTCTTGTCCCCCACGCCGCAAGAAACGCGAGT
>Ga0315545_1003774_pt1 | contig 12810 bp, 9 predicted proteins | sample SalMarSW160210MG_FD_203096 | JGI IMG/M metagenome (GOLD analysis project Ga0315545, IMG submission 203096) | Salt marsh sediment microbial communities from the Plum Island Ecosystem LTER, Massachusetts, United States - Salt Marsh Sediment SW1602-10 ... | reverse complement strand
TTAAAACGCTTGTGCCGGATGAATATCAATCTCCTATTATTACATCATTTCGTAGCCCAAAAAGTGAAAAATATAACTTTACAACATTTTACAACAAAATGAAGGAAAGCGGGTTTGTTATTTATCCAGGTAAAGTAACAAAAATTGAAACATTCAGAATTGGCAATATAGGGCACGTTTTTCCCGGCGATATGAAAAGGCTATTAAAAGCCATTGGGAAATCAATGTTCTGGAATGAATAATGTTCACCGCCCACTCACTACGTTCGTTAAAGACGCCAAGAACGCAAAGGACACATAGCTTTTCATTTACCGTTGACCCCGTGAAATCACACTGGAAAGGAACGCCAGTAAATGAAAATCATTCGAAGCTTCGCTTCATATGGTTCATTTCTCAAAATGCTTCTCGATCAATAAAATCGATGATCCCATGGGTACACGATCCGGTTTGATTAGTATTTACCCTGCCCAAAGGGCTTGGGTTTATTCTTTTTCGCCCTCTCAGCGAAAAGGAATAAGAAAGAACTCCCTCTGCGTCTCGAGCGAAGCGGGCGGTGCTGGATTAGAGGGACACGCAATCTGCTTTGTGCGCCCATTAATATCCATAGTAAATCTTTCTTTACGGAGGAGATAATGATCGTAGGAATTCTTAAAGAAATCAAATCCGAAGAAAATCGAGTTTCCATGACCCCTGCCGGGGCAGAGGTAATGAAGCAAAACGGGCATACGGTGCTGGTAGAAAAACATGCCGGTGCAGAAAGCGGATTTGATAACGAATCCTACGTGAGTGCAGGGGCAGAGATTATTGATACACCTGAGGATATCTACGGCAAGGCCCACATGGTCATGCATGTGAAAGAGCCCCTGCCTTCCGAGTATGAGCTCATCAAGGAAGAGCAGATCGTATTCACCTATCTCCACCTAGCTGCAGCAGAGGAACTGACTAATGTACTCATCAAAAGTGGCTCCATCAACATTGTTTATGAAACCATTCAAAAGGAGGATGGATCCCTGCCGCTCCTCACCCCGATGAGCGAGGTGGCAGGTCGCATGTCAATTCAGGAGGGAGCCAAGTACCTGGAAATGGCTCAAGGCGGTGAAGGCATTTTGCTGAGCGGTGTGCCTGGTGTAGCTTCTGCAACGGTAATAGTTATCGGTGCAGGAATTGTGGGCACAAACGCAGCCAAAATGGCCTGTGGCCTGGGAGCCAAAGTTTACCTGCTTGATATAAACTTAGACCGACTTCGCTACCTAAGCGATGTAATGCCAAGCAACTGTTTTCTGCTAATGTTCAGCCCCGCAACCATTCGAAAACTTATAAAAGAAGCTGACCTGGTTGTGGGGGCCGTTCTCATTCCTGGAACCAAGGCCCCAAAACTGGTTACACGCGATATGTTAAAAACTATGAAGAAAGGTGCGGTGCTTGTAGACGTAGCCATCGATCAGGGAGGATGTTTTGAAACATCAAAACCCACTACGCACTCCGACCCAATCTATATTGTAGAGGGGGTGGTGCATTACTGTGTGGCGAATATGCCTGGTGCGGTGGCTAAAACATCCACACTTGCCCTCACCAACGCCACCCTGCCTTATGCCCTTGAAATCGCCAACAAGGGGTGGAAAAGGGCCTTCAAGGAAAACCCTGAAATTAAACGGGGTGCCAACATAGTCAAAAGCAAGGTCACCTACAAAGGTGTTGCCGAGGCCTTTGGCCTTGAGTATGTCCCGGTCGACAGTCTATTGTGATCTTAGCAGGGATTTAAAGCCTGCGCCAAATCATCTAATAGGATTTATTTTCACGAACAAACAGGACGGCGCCAATCCCTATGATAGCTAAGATGCTTAAAACAAGAAAAACGGGTTTGTATGAACCGAATGCGTCCACCAATAGACCGGAAAAAAACATGGCACACATGCTGCCCACATGCCCCCCGGCTTCAAGGAAGCCCGCTCCGGTCCCTGCCAGTTCCGGAGGGATCAAGTCTAACTCCAAGGCGAAGAATTGGGGGGCGATGAGTTGTTCGAAAAATCCGACACCGGCAATCAGAATCATGGCCCATTCTAAACGGCCAGCACTTGCCAAAAAAATAGTTGACAACAAAATGAAAGACAATGCGATCAAGAACAACGGTTTCCTTCTGCCCCCGAAAGCAACGTCCGACAGATACCCTCCCAAAGGACTCGCCACGAGTCCTGCCATGGGATATACAGCGGCTAAAAGGCTTGCTGTAACCACACTTAAGCCATAAGACTCATACAGGTATGCAGGTAACCATATCAGGATACCGTATCTAATATACATTAGGCAGCAAAATCCGATGCAGGCCATTCTCATATCCCTATTAGACAAAATGGCAATAAGCCTGTTGACGTTTCCAGTGCATTTCTCAGCTGGTTCAGGTGGCCTGAATGGAAAACTCTGTACACTATTTCCATCAGGACGGTCGTCAACAACCATCCAGTAAACAAACAACACGGATAACAGGATTATAGGTAGTGTCCAAAAGGCTGCTCTCCAGCCAAAGGTCTTGCCCAGATACCCTGCTAATACATAGGCTAAGACGGAAAAAATGCATACACAGGTGGCATATATCCCTAAGGCCCGGCCTCTTGCTGACTCTGGAAACCAGTTGTTAATGAGTTTGACGCTAGGCCCCCAGCCTCCCCCCTGTCCAAGGCCATTGATGCCCTGAACACCAATTAGATAGAAAAGGCTGGATCCAGCGCCAAAGAGAAAGTTAGCCAGAGCAGAAATCGAACCCCCAAGGGTTATAATCTTCCTTGGCCCCAAAACGTCACTTAAATAACCTGCCGGAAATTGGGATAACGCATAGAACGCGAAAAAGAAGGTACTTATGAGACCGACCTGAGTATATGAGAGTTTCAAATCCTGTATAATGAGCGGAATTATCGGCGCAAAGTTGAGCCTGTTTAGATAAAAACAACCATAAACCAGCCATACAATGGCCAAAACGGTATATCGAGGTTGCCACCACCTTTTGAAATTTGTCAATCCCATCGGAAATCTAGAATCTCAACTTATGCAGCCACTTTAGAAAAATAACGACATTCTTGACCTAAAAAAGAGACGAAAAAACCTTAAAATGACATACCCTATTGTGGTTTAGGGGAATGATTACCTGAAAAAAGCTTGAAAAATACTATGGGTAGTAAGATCTGTTTGGTAAAATCGGGATATATAAAAGCAGTTCGAGTCTCGATTATTCTCCCTGTTTAGATGCCACCTTCTTTTTGAGTACATGCACATTCCGGGGAATCGTAACGTCAACCCTGTCGCCTTTGATGAAATTCACTCGGTCCCTTGGGTTGTACAAATCAATGATGATTCCCCTATCACCCAGGCTCACACTACATTTTGCAAGGGACCCCGTATACATATAGCGCGTTAATGTCCCACGGAGCACATTCTGCTTTGTTGTTTCGTTAGACAATGAAATGGATATGGTTTCCGGCCGGATGACGAGCACGACCCCATCCCCTGCCTTTATATCATCTTGTTCTATAGTTATCTTCAACTTACCATACTCAGTTGAAACTGTTGAACAGCCGGTCTCAGTATCTATGGTATCTATGGTGGCCTCGAGAAAGTTAACGTAGCCAACGAAGTTGGCGATGAATTCGTTTACAGGATGGTCATATATCCCTACAGGAGAACCTACCTGCTGGATGATTCCATCAGACAGGACCACAATCCTGTCCGAGATGGCCATGGCCTCAAACTGGTCGTGAGTCACAAATACGGTTGTAATGTGTAATTCCGTTTGCAACCTCCTGATCTCATCGCGCATGAGCAATCTCAGGTTTGCATCAAGATTCGATAAAGGCTCATCCAAAAGCAAAACCTTCGGCGAAACGCTTAAGGCACGGGCAAATGCTACACGTTGTTGCTGGCCGCCGCTCAATTTGTCGATCATCCTTCCCCCCATACCTTCTAATTGTACCAGCTTGAGCAATTCGTCTACCCGTTCTTTAATCTTAGCCTTTTCCCATTTTTGAATCTTTAAACCATAGGAGAGGTTTTCAGCCACAGTTAAGTGGGGGAACAAGGCATAATTTTGAAAGCATATGCGGGTATCTCTCAAGTTGGGAGGCAGGTGGCCTATGCTCTGTCCCTCCAGAATTATTTCACCTGAGTCGTGTTCGGTAAAGCCGCCGATAATTCGTAACAAGGTTGTCTTACCGCATCCACTGGGGCCGACAAAGGTTACCAGTTCTCCCTTTTTGACATCTATGGAGATACCCTTGAGAACTTCATTGGCACCAAAGGCTTTACGGATATCCTTGATAATCAGCATGGGTTTTTGATTCGCATCCATCATCATTAAGCTGCCCCTCCTTTGTGTTCAATATCTAGTTTTGTAAACTTGCTTAATAAACTGAGTGTAATCATGCACAGGATAACAATCACGATCATTTTCAAGGTTGTGGCCGATGCAAGCCCTATTTTTCCATATACTGCTGCATTGAAGATTGATACAGCAGCCAGTTCATAGCCCGGGCTCACAAGGAAAACTACTGCGCTCAAAGAGACCATCGTTGTCATAAAAGTATAGATAAATCCTGCTACGAAAGCAGGAAACATGATTGGCAGCACGATTCTACTGAATGTAGCAATGAAGCTTGCCCCCATATCTGAAGAGGCCTCCTCAATTTCTATATTGATCTGATGGAGTTTGGCAATTCCAGCTTCTACTCCTACAGCCAGGAAACGGAACACACAGTTGAGCGCCAGTATCAATATTCCTCCGGTAAGTTTAAAAGGGGGCGCGGAAAAAGCCAGTAGGTATCCTACACCAATAACTGTTCCAGGCAGGGCAAATCCTGACAAAGCAACCATTTCAATAAAGGTCCGGCCAAAAAATTTCCCTCTAACAATTACATAGGCCAATAAAGTACCTATACCGCCACCAATCAGCGCTGCTATAAAAGATACCTTTATGCTGTTATAAATCGCCATGTTGTGACGAAAATCTAACATGTGCGAAAGGATGAATTCATTTCTGACACCTATAATATTAACAAAGGCGGCTACCATTACGACAGCAAAGCAGACTAAAATAACAAAACCAGAGATGAAGGTGACTGCGATAAATGGTAGTTTGATTAAAAGACTCATCTTCCTGGGCTCTGAGGCTATAGGCTTTCCCTCAATGGTGGTAAATTTTTTTCCTGAAATCAAATAACTGTGTACGAAGAAAATGATAATACAGGGAATAATTAACATTATGGATAAAACGCTTCCCATATGAAAGTCGGCCTCGCCTGTGATCATGGTATAGGTATCCGGCGCAAGAAAAGGAGTTCTTCCACCCAAAACAGCGGCGTTTCCAAACTCGGCAATAGTCATGACAAAAACCAAGAGAGCCGCCTTTAGGAGCCCCGGGGTGAGCAAGGGAATCGTGATCGTCCGGATAATTCTTCCCTCTGTTGCCCCCATGTCATAGGCGCTCTCTTCCAAATTCGGATTAAGCGACTTGATGGTATTCTCCAACATCAGAAAGGCTAAGGGGATAAACGCAAGCGTTTGAGCGATAACAACGCCGTCAAAACCATATATCTCCCACCCTACATTAAAGGCATTGGTGATTAACCCTCTTCGCCCGAAAAGTATAATCAAGGAAAGGGCAAATAGATAGGGGGGAGCAATCAATGGTACCATGGCAATTAACTTTAGTGGCTTACGAAGGGCCATGGGGCCGCGGGTGGTCATGTAAGCAAAACAAAACCCAATTATCAAACATAAAACGGTATTTATTAAACCGAGAAGCAGGGTATTATATAAAGATTGGAAAAAGTAAGCGTGTGTGAAAAAATTCTTATAATAAGATAAGGTAAAACCTTCCGGACCCTGAAAACTTTTTATCAGTACAGCAATAATGGGATAAATAAGAAAGAAGGCGAGAAGCAAAAACAAAAAGGCGGCAAGTATGTTGATAAATCTTGCATTGATAAACTCTTTTACTCTTCCCCAGCCATATAAGTGTGAGTCATATGTAATAGCTCTCGCCATCTTTCTGATCCCATTTACTATACATCCAATATCCTATTATAATGGATACTCTTTTAATGATTGCTACTTATAGGTTGTGCGAAATCTTGACTTCCAGGTTTCATTGTTCTTGGGCCTATCCTTTGCGGCCTTTCCCAGATCCAATTTAATGTATTTAGGGGTTGTTTTACCGTAAAGTGCATTTTCCGCTGGTCGGGGTGTCATGTAACCAATTTTCGCAAACATGTCACTGAACTCCTGGGATCCAAGGACATCGATTATTTTTTTGCAGAGCGCCAGCTTTCCGCCTTTTGTTGTACTGAAAATCCACGCAAACGTTCCGTCGTAGCCAATCCCCTCTTGGGGCACGGTCCATATAAGGGGATAGCCCTGGTCTATCCTGTTTTTGACATTTTCATCGGAGGTAAGGCCCAGCGTAAATTCCCCCCTGCCCACTAAATCGGTGGGGGCGTTTCCACTCCTGGTATAGTGATGTACATTTTTATCCAGGCTTTCGAGGAACTTCCACCCCCCTTCCTCACCGTAGAGGGCCAAAAAGGAATATCGCATCATGTTTGCAGTTCCAGAGCTTAAGGGTGATGGCATAACGATTTCATTCTTCCATTTGGGATCCAGGAGCTCCTTCCAACTGGTCGGAAGAGCGTTACCCTTTTTCGCAAGCTTATCTTTGTTCCCAACCAAAAGGAAGGAAAAATTACCTATATTGAACCATTTTCCCCCCGGATCTAAAAAGATATCAGCCACTCCCTTCCAGCCAGAGGAGACGTAAGCCATAGACCATCCTTTTGTAGCAGCCATAAAGGCCAAAGGCGAACCGGTACCAATGCACATATCGGCATTAAAGTTTGTAGCCTCGGCCTTTACCCTGGCCTCAATCTCGCCAAATGATTGAAAGGTTTGATGAACAGTGATACCGGTTTTCTCCTTGATAAAGTCGACAATCTTGACATTATTGTCCGGAGAGGTGCCCATATATGCCTTTATTTCCGCTGCATAGACTCCGCTGCTTAAGAATGCAATCGATATAATTGCTGCCAAAACGACCAAAATTGATTTTCTTTTCATAACTCTTCTCCTCCTTTCGAGGTCTTCTAATTAACATTAACTGTGAAAAATTCTCTTTTTCGGATGCAGACAATCACCCCCTTTCCATGAAATAGCATCTGCCCTTTCCCTTTATTTCCAAGTAAATAATTTTCTTCCCTTATCGCACAAAAGTCAATGGAAATAATCGCCTACAACCCTTCTCGTAATACTATATCCGGTTATGGTATCGATTGGTTTTTGAAGACTAATCTTTCTCCCACTTCTTCAGATAGTCTCCAAAGATCTCCTCATCTGTTGGGATGTATTCTTCAACTGGAACAGAAAGCCAGGTATAATTAAGGAAATGTCTCCAGTTGATATTGTCTGTGGTCATGTTGCCGGCCCAGGTTCCACAGCCCAGGCTCTCGGTCCACGGTTGACCATTGTACCAGCTTCCGGTATTAACCAGGCAGTGAGGCATATTGCATTCCACCCTTCCCACGTTGGACTTTATTGCAAGCTGCTCCATACGGTCTTCCCTGGTGGTATGGATTGAGGCGGAATGACCCTCGCCTGAGAATTTGAGTATCTTCTTCAATCGTTCAAGCATTTCATCAAAGTCGCTCCATTTCCATACGGTCAAAACGAGGCTCAATTTCTCACCGGAAAACATATCTTCAGGACCGACCTTTTCCCCAAGAACCATCATAAACCTTATCCCCTCAGGGATATCGATTCCAGCTAACTGGGCAATATGGGCCGCAGATCTGCCGAAGATATCTCTATTGATCGTCTTCCCGTCAGGCCAGAGAGCCTTCCTTAGTTTTTCACGCTCTTCTGTATTGCATAAATATCCGCCTTCCGCCTTTAATGCATTCATCATATCATCATAGACACTTTCCTGAATAGCCACTGCATTTTCCGAGGAGCAGGACGTGGAATTGTTGGCGGTTTTGGAGCGGGCAATCTTAGCTGCGGCAGCAGCAAGATCGGCTGTTTCATCCACAATGGATACGACATTGCCAGCCCCTACCGTATGGCTCGGTTTGCCAGCCGCATACACCACCTTTATGAGTGCAGCCCCACCGGTAGCCATAGCAAAATCGCACCTTGCCATTAGTTCCGATGTCTTTTCATTGCTCGTATGTTTGATACATTGAAATAGATCCACAGGGGCGCCAACTTTTTTAAGGGCCTTTCTGCCGATCTCAACAGCAAGATAAGAGGTTTTTTGTGTCCTCGGATGGGGGGAGCAGATCATCGCATTTCTTGTCTTTAAAAGACTCAGACCAACAGTGCAGACCGTGCCTTCTGGATTAGTGCAGGGAACCACATTTGCAACAACTCCTATTGGTTTTGCATATATTTTCAAACCCCTCTTCTTATCTTCTTTAACCAATCCACAGGTTTTCACTCCCCGGAAATCCCATATAGTGCCTCGCGTCTTGCCCTGTATCTTGCTCAGCTTATCTTCATAGACACCAATTTTGCCTTCTTCTACGGCAAGCTTTGCCACAGCCTTGATGTTCTCATCTTTCTGCCACTCCCAGCCGACTGCAGCAACCATCTCGTCAACCTTTTCCTGAGGCCAGAATTCTACTTCTTCAAAGGCCTTTCGCGCCCTTTCGTACATTTCTTGAATGTTGTCTTCCATAATCTCTACCTAACCTCCCTTTCTTAAGTTTATTTAGGACACAGATCTTCGGCGATACCCGCAGAAGACTATTTTTTCAAAATATATAAAATTTTGATAATCTGCGTCCATAAAGGAAATTGCTATACTATTAAATTACATTCCTCTCCGTGATAGTTACTTCATTGTACGCGGATCAGCGATGTCTTCCGCAATGGCCCATCCGGTTCCTTTTATCTTTTGCTTCTTTTCAAAGCCCTTCTTCCATTCCTCAGGTGTTGTATACTGCTCTGCAGAAGCAAATTTTTTCCTTTCCTCAAGTGATGGTACTGGCCGGTCTTCAGGGCCATCATACAATTCCTTCGGCGTCAAACGCTGTCCAAATCTCTCAAAGGGTTCTCTCTCCATTTCTTCACAGAAATGAGCACCGCCTGCGAATGCACGGGTAACAGCCAGAATCGCCCATGTGGCATCTGGAGAAAAACCCAGATCCATCATGGTAGCTCCCATAGCACCGAGCATATCCAGATCCACGGGTTCTTCACTGATCTTCTGGGCCGCCTTTACAATTTCGCTTGTAAAAGCAATGTACTTTCCGGCCACCCCGAGTTTTTCAGCGCGTGCAAACATGCGTTTGGCCGCAGGATCCTTGAGCATTAGACAGGAAACACCTAGAAATTCGTCATTCAGATGTTCTTTCACTAGAAGCTCGGCAATTTCTTCTGTGGTTTTCCCCTGCTCTTCAGACATGGCAAGATATTCATCAAGCATTTTACCAAAGGCCTCAAATGCTCCATAGGCATGACCAAATGCTAGAATGGATGCCCCCGCGGCCTGAGTTAACAGGGTCTGCGAACTGGAGACAATTCTTGATATGGCGGCAGGGGATGATAGCCCGTCATCTAAGGCAAGAATCATCACGTAATTCAACATTTTTTCTTCTTCTATCAGGGGAATTCTAGCCTGAAAATCGATAAATATTATATCCGCAAGGCTGTATCCCTGTTCAACTAGTTCCGTTGTATCGTATCCCCTAGAAACGATCCTGTGAACGTTTTTATAGGCTACCTCGGAGACCCATTGGAACCGGGCCCTTTTCGTGTCAGGTTCAACAGTCCCATGCTCTCTATTTTCATAGTTATAACACAATTTTGGGTCATCTAAATTACCTATAGTGCCCATTTTTTATATCCTCCTTCCTCTTTTTGTTTTTTGGCATACTCCTGCCTTTCTTCTTGGCTCGGAACAGGGCGATCTTCAGGACCAATGTATTTAATCATGGAAAGATCAAGCATCTGCACCATTGGTTCTCGCTTTGATGCCGCCCAGGCACGCCCCTTCTTCATGGTATAAAGGGCGTGTGCGGCACAGCTGTATCCGCGGCACACGCAGCCGATGCACCACGCCGCATTTGGGGACATCCCGAGCTCAGCCAGAGCAGTATTTCCGGCACCGATCATGTTAACAGCCACATATGATTTGCCATCTTTTTTCCGCCGTTCATTAAAGTGCTTTTCAATAGATCTCTGGAGCTCAAGATATACGCCACCCACCCCTAATTCTTCGTGCTTGATATGAGTCGGTTCTGCCCTCGGGTCACCATCAGTATGTTGTGGTTGTCCCAAACCCATAACCGGCAGTCCGGCATCCATATACTCGTCGACCAGGATTTTACCCATCTCTTCAAGGGACTTTCCCTCTTCTCGTGCTCGCTCAATGTACCGGTGCATCATGTATCCATGGGCTGCACCGGGTCCATGAGCACTACCAAATGTCATAACTGCTCCAGCTATAGCAGCAGGAAGATGGGGCCTTCCACTGATTACAGCGATTGCCCCGGCCGCTGATGGAGACATGGAGTGTTCTAAAAACTCGGCCGTTTCATATTCAAGCATCTTTTCCTCATTTTCAGTGGGAAGTCTTTCCTGAAACAACACAAACAGAGCATCACAAAATGTGTACCCCTCCTCTGCTAAATCGCTCAAATTGTATCCTCGCAAAACGGTTTTTTCTTCCGTTTTGTAAGAGATAGCTGTCTTCTTTTTCAACAAGGGTTCTCTATTCATACATTCCTCCTTTCCGGACTTTTACCCCAGGCAGCCCTTTAGTGGCATGATGAGCACGACCCTTTCGTGCTCAAAAACCGCTCTCTATGATTATTTTCAGGACTGCAAGAGGTGATACTCAATCATTAAGCAAAAACTATTATAAGTCAAAATAATAAATTTCAGTTTCTTTATAATAAATAGTCATATTAAATGAATCCTAACCAGGGGTCTCGCAGCGCTCTCAAAAAACAATGTGGCCCGATCCTCCTATGGTCTCTGTGTTCAAGCCTGATTCGCTGCCTTGAGAGTCTCAATTATTCTACAGAAGGCTCCGTTCTTTATCCCCCTGAATGCTCCCTAAGGTAAATGTGTTTCGGATCAACCTCGTTCCTTAAGATAGCGAGCTCTCCCTCTGTAGGTAGTTCTACCAGCCCGCTTTCCCTTCTCTGCCTCGGTTCAAATCCGGTATTGTTATAGACATCATCTCTCGTCACCTCCGGCATGAGCTTCGCAAGCTCCAGCATGCCTGTACCGGGGTTTATCTGCATGACACAAAGGTCCGTTATGACAATGATATCCGGCTGGGTCACCATGAGCCCTGCCTTCTTTCGTCCATCAGGGCCATCGATGTATCCCGGACTTGTGATGAACTGAACCCTGGCAGGAAACCGCCGTTTCTCATGAGGCGAAATGATCAAGATTTTTGGAACACATGAGGAAATGCAATTGGCTCCCCCGCTTCCCGGGAAGCGCACTTTTGGGCTTTGGGGATCACCGATATAGGTGGAATTAATATTTCCAAATTGATCAATCTCAGCCCCACCCAGAAAGCCAATGTCAACGAGGCCTCTCTGAACCAGACAGCCCAGCACCTCCCTTAAGCTACCTGTTTTTACAGCCATATGGCCAATTACTGGATCGGCAACCGTAAATGGCGCAAAAGGAAGGATTGGATCTATTGATCCGCTCTCAACAACAAAGTTTACCTCAGGGGCATGTGTTTTTTGAGCAAATATTGCTGCCACCATAGGCAATCCAGTGCCCAGAATCACCGTATCGGTATTGCTGATGAACCTGCTTGCCTCAATTACCATCAACTCATCACTGGTGTAATATTTACTATAGTGGTTCTCCATATAAACACTTCTCCTCTACATCAATCTAAGCATCTCCTGCTCTAAGTGAGTAACTTTTTTTATCCCCCCACATTTTTCAAGAAAATCATCAAAGATTTCACATTCGTATATATATTCATTCATGTATCTTTTATATTCCTCACCTCCAGCCCGGGCACACTGCTGATAGTAATTAATATGATCAGCATCAAAGCTGTAATAGCCATAGTTGGCCGTGGGGTAGGCACCATATCGCTGCTGAACTACAGCATCTACGTAATGGTACGGTATGGTGGTGGAATCGGAATGGCTCCTGAAAAAATGTGTGGGTATGATCTCTTCGCAGGACACGATTGTGGTCTTAGACGCTCTGATAAGTTCTGGTTCATGATTCGCAATGCCTTGTATTAAAACATTCCCAATCTTATCGGCCTTTTGTACATGAACTATGCTCACATCCGGTTGCATTGCCGGCACGAGGACCACCCTTTCTTGTTGATTCCATGGATTGCTTATTATCTCGAATTTTTTCCCAGTTGATGCCGCTTGGTAATTCAGAATATCTGAACCAAGCAGACCTCTGACTGGGATAAAGGGAATTCCCATTTCCCCTGCTAAAAACCTGCAAACCATGGTAAGATGATCATAATCTTCTGCTTCCATTCTCTTTTCTTCAATAGCCCGTTTAAATTGAAATGTTGAGCCAAATCTTCCCAGGCCACCTAAGCCGAATTCACATTTTTTAACCAATCCTGCCCCCACCAAAAGATCCATATGAATGGAGAGGTTGCACCCGGTGAGCGTGAGATCCTTTTTACCCTGCCTGATAATCTCATGGGTTAACGCAACTGCACACCGGGAGACGTTTTGGCCCCCCATTCCAATAACGGCCCCATCAAAAACGAATTTCTCCACGGCCTCTTGAGCGGTCATTACCTTGATTTTCTTTGACACCTTG
>Ga0315545_1003773_pt1 | contig 12810 bp, 8 predicted proteins | sample SalMarSW160210MG_FD_203096 | JGI IMG/M metagenome (GOLD analysis project Ga0315545, IMG submission 203096) | Salt marsh sediment microbial communities from the Plum Island Ecosystem LTER, Massachusetts, United States - Salt Marsh Sediment SW1602-10 ... | reverse complement strand
TTCCTGCCTGGCCCGAACGTCTCGGCAATCAAATCCGCATTTTTCAACGCGACGTTTAAAAAATTTCTTTTGCCGGTCGCCTGATAATACGCAAGAGCTGACTCGTACAAATGACCGCAATTGTACAGCTCATGACTTGCCCCGAGATTATGCCATCTCGGCCCGGGCTCGACCCACCACGCGGGGGTGGTGTTAGGGTCCAATGTCTTCCATGTGCACAGATACCCGTCCTTTTCCTGTGCAGCGGCTATCTTTTCAATGATGCTGTCGACGTATTTCTCTAATTTTTTATCCGGGACAATCTCCAGGGAATACGAGGCCCCTTCGATTATTTTATAAACGTCCGTATCGTCGAAAGGCATCTTCCCTTCGTATTTACCTTCGAGCAATCCGCCCGCCTTGGCGAAATTTCTAATCCTGCCTTCCTCTTCACATTTATTAAAACCGAACGGTATCGTAACTGTCCTGTTGGTTTCGATTCGCCTCGTCCAGAAATTATCTGTTAATCTCACATTCGTCGAAGGAACCGCCGTAATCGGATACCCCGGTTTTGCCTCTTGATTTATTCCAGCTTTACACAAAGGTGCTGTCACCGCTGCAAAAATAAAAAAAATCTGCAAAAGTTTTTTAGCCTCTCGAACAGTCATTTTTTTCCTCCTACCTCTTATGTAATTTGAAACTCAGCTTTTTTTTCGGCGTATATATCTCGGTTTTTTCTTTGCTGCATCCTTTTTACTTTTGCTGGCGATTAAAAGCTTAGGCAGTTCTTTGAGTTCCTTAAGCTGGTCGCGAAGCATCGCCGCTCTTTCGAAGTCGAGGGTCTCGGCGGCTTCGAGCATCTCTTTCTCGATTTGGCCGGCAAGCTCGACCTTCTCATACTCATCGGCTTCGAACCGAACCGCTTCTCTCGCGGTCCGTCTTGCTTTTACCTCTTCCATCAGTCCCTGACGAATCTCCTTTTTTATTGTTTCGGGCCTAATTCCGTGTTCTTTATTGAATTCCAGCTGAATTTTACGCCGTCTGTTCGTTTCGTCAATAGCTTTTTGCATCGATTTGGTGACGGTGTCGGCGTACAAAAAGACTGTGGCGTTGATGTTTCTGGCCGTTCTGCCGATTGTCTGAATCAGCGAAGTCTGACTTCGCAGGAACCCTTCTTTGTCTGCGTCGAGTATCGCCACCGCTGAGACCTCCGGCAAATCAAGGCCTTCCCGCAGAAGATTCACACCGACCAGCACGTCGAATTGCCCGCTGCGCAAATCGTGCAGTATCTCGACTCTCTCGAGAGTGTCGATTTCGCTGTGCAGATATCGGCAACGAAAGCCTTTCTTGGCTATGAAGCCCGACAAATCCTCAGCCATTCTTTTCGTTAAAGTGGTTATCAGCATTCTCTCGTTGACTTTTACTCTTCTTTCGACCTCACTCAAAAGGTGCGGGACCTGGTCTTTGGCGGCGTGCACAATAATTTGCGGGTCGACCAGCCCCGTGGGTCTTATTATCTGCTCGACGACCTCGTTCTGACATTTTTCCAGCTCAAATGGACCCGGCGTCGCAGAAACAAAAATAGCCCTGTTCCAGTTTTCCTGAAACTCTTCGAATCGCAAAGGCCTGTTGTCCAGTGCGCTCGGCAGCCTGAAACCGTGCTCGACCAGAACCTCCTTTCTGCTTCTGTCACCGGCCCACATCGCCCTGATCTGTGGAATGGTGGCATGTGATTCATCGATAAACAAAAGGAAGTTTTTCGGAAAATAATCAATCAATGTATACGGTCTTGTCCCCGGGGGCAGCCCTGACAGGTGTCTTGAGTAGTTTTCGATACCGCTGCAGTAGCCGACCTCCTGCAGCATTTCGATATCGTACATCGTCCGGGCTTGGAGCCGCTGGGCCTCGAGCAGTTTACCTTCCTGGCGGAACTGCTGCAGCCGCTGCTCTAACTCAGACTTTATGCCCTCTATCGCGGCGGTGATTCTGTCGGTCGGCATAACATAATGCTGAGATGGATATATGAAAACCTGCGTTTCATCTGTCAGAGTCTCGCCTGAGACCGGATTGATGTAGCTGATTTTTTCTATTTCGTCGCCGAAGAATTCAAAGCGAACCGCAAAAGATTCGTAAGAAGGCTGCATCTCAACGACATCGCCGCGAACTCGAAACGTCCCTCTGGCAAAATCGACATCGTTTCTGACATATTGCAGGTCTGCGAACCTCCCGAGCAGCTCGTTTCTGTCAACAACATCCCCTGTACGGACAGCCACAACGGAAGCTTTGTAATCTTCCGGCGAGCCGAGCCCGAATATGCAGGATACCGACGCCACTATTATGCAGTCGTCTCTTGTGGAGAGACTGGTTGTTGTTGAAAGCCGCAGCCGGTCGAGGTCAGCGTTTTTCGAGGCGTCTTTTTCGATGTAAATGTCCCGCTGAGGGATATAGGCCTCCGGCTGATAATAATCGTAATAGCTGACAAAGTATTCGACGGCAGCTTGCGGGAACAGGTCCTTAAACTCTTCATAGAGCTGAGCAGCCAATGTTTTATTGTGGGATATGACCAGCGTCGGCAGATTCGCCTGTGCTATTACGTTGGCCATTGTAAATGTTTTGCCGGAGCCCGTAACTCCCATCAGGGTCTGAAATTTTTTGTCTTTGCGCAGGCCCTCTACGAGCCGTTCAATCGCCTCAGGCTGGTCCCCCGCAGGGACAAATCCGGTATTTATTTCGAATTTTGCCATATATGGTGAGCCTGTCGAATCCATTTCCAGGTTTATATTGCTCGTGCTGCGTAGCGAAGACAGCGAATCTTCGCTACTTCGCAGAGTAGCATCGGCAGGATGCCGCCGGTATCTGACTCGTCTCGGCGAAGGCCGAAGCCATAGCCGGATAGGTATATTCTACGTCCTAACGTGCTGAAACTCAAGCACTGTGCCGGTCCATTATTTGCCTTCTTTCCCTTTACAGTCGGCTGTTAACCGGATAAAATAAGCCGCGGAATTTTCAATTTTATCCGCCTGAGGCGGAAATCGCTTTGTGGATACATAGATATGGAGAAGTTAACCCTTTACGACACAACCCTTCGTGATGGAATGCAGGCCGAAGGCATCAGCTTTTCGCTCGAAGATAAACTCGCAATTGCCACCTGTCTTGACCGGCTCGGTATTGACTACATCGAAGGCGGCTACGCCGCTTCAAACCCGAAGGAAAGGCAGTTCTTCGCCGAGGTCGCAAAGCTGGGCCTGAAAAATTCCAGAATCGCTGCCTTCGGCTCCACCAGACGTGCCGACAGAGACGTCGCTGATGATGACTCCATCAGGGCCATTCTCGACTGCAAAACGAAGACCGCCACGCTCGTCGGCAAAACTTGGGACCTGCACGTAACTGCTGTCCTGGGCTGCTCACTTGAGGACAACCTCAGGCTGGTCGCCGACTCGGTCAAATATCTCAAAAAGCACGGCCTCGAGGTAATACTTGATGCCGAGCACTTCTATGACGGATACAAAAAGAATCCGAAGTACGCTGCCGGCGTGCTGACCGCCGCTGCCGAGGCCGGCGCAGACCTGCTCGTCCTCTGCGATACTAACGGTGGTTCCGTCCCCGACGAAGTCTACGAAATCACAAAGAAAGTCTGCGCTGAATTCAGCCCAACAGTAATCGGCATCCATACCCACAACGACAGTGACTGCGCTACCGCCGATTCCCTTGCCGCCATTCGTGCTGGCGCCCGGCACATCCAGGGCACAATCAACGGCCTTGGTGAAAGATGTGGCAATGCGAATCTCTGTGTCGTGATACCTAATCTCGCCTTCAAGATGGGATTTGAGGTTCTCAGCCCGGAAAAAATAAAAACGCTTACCGAAGTCTCGCGTTTCGTCTTCGAGGTCGCCAATATAACGCCTGTGATGAATATGCCTTATGTCGGTGAGAGTGCCTTTGCGCACAAGGCGGGTCTGCACGTAGACGCACTGCGAAAAGATAAAACTACGTATGAGCACGTCGACCCCGCCCTCATCGGCAACGAACGGCGGTTCTTAATTTCGGAGCTTAGCGGAAAGTCGAACGTCCTCGCTGAGCTCGAAAAAGCGAAAATTGCAGAGGACAAAAAACTGGCCAAAAAGATTCTCACCCGCGTCCAGCAGCTTGAGAACGAAGGTTATCAGTTCGAGGCCGCTAACGCCAGCTTCGATTTGCTGGTTAGGAAGATTATGGGCACATACGAGCCTGCTTTTGAGCTCATAAAGTACTATGTAACCGTTGAAAAGCGAAAATCAGGCGAGATGTTCAACGAGGCCACCGTCAAGCTTAAAGTCGGCGATAAAGTCGAGCACGTCGTCGGCGAAGGTGATGGCCCGGTCAACGCCCTTGACGCCGCTCTGCGAAAATCGCTCGAGAATTTCTACCCCGCCATTAAGGATATGCACCTGATTGACTATAAAGTTCGTGTCGTCAATGCCAAGGCCGGCACCGCCGCCCGTGTCCGTGTAATAATCGAATCGCGAGACAAAACTTCAATCTGGGGAACGGTCGGCGTCTCTGAAAACATCATCGAAGCCTCCTGGCTCGCACTGGTCGATTCCGTCGAGTACAAACTCCAAAAAGACAAAAGTTGACTTCCCCCGTACCTTGCAGAGTTGCGCAGAACACAGTCCTCTTTATCGCGGCCTCCGGCAGCAACAGCAAAGTCTTGGGTCTGGTGTCTTGAGTCCTGTGTCTGGTTTCTTTCCTCCTTGACAACATCTTCATTTTAGCTTAACCTTAGTCTCGACCCAGCCTTACATAATTGGAACAGAAAGAATGCCTGAGCAGGTAGTAACGCGTTTTGCCCCATCGCCGACGGGATACCTTCACGTGGGTGGAGCGCGTACAGCTATATTCAACTGGCTCTGGGCCAGACGTAGTGGCGGAAAGTTTATACTTCGGATAGAAGATACAGACCTCAAACGCAATACACCGACCGCGATGCAGCAGGTTATAGACGACCTGCGCTGGCTTGGCATAGACTGGGACGAAGGGCCGCAGGTCGGCGGGCCTAACGGCCCTTATCTCCAGTCGCAGCGGAAGGACCTCTATGATAAGTACGTCAAAAAGCTGCTCGACGAAAAAAAGGCTTATTACTGCTTTGATACATCCGAAGAATTGCAAACGATGCGTAAGCACGCAATAGCCCAGAAAAAGGGCTTTGCGTATCCTCGTCCCGAAGGTTTTCCCGATGCAGGGGATGCTGAAAAAGCGCATAGTCAGGGCCTGTCCGTAACGGTGCGTTTCGCTGTGCCGCAGGCCGAGCCAATTGTGGTGCAGGATGTGGTACGCGGTGAGGTTACGTTTGCAGCTGGCGAAATAGGTGATTTTATCATACGAAAAAGCGATGGCTTCCCAACGTATAATTTCGCCTGTGTCGTCGATGATGAGCTTATGGGAGTAACGCACGTTATCCGCGGCCAGGAGCATTTGATGAATACGCCCGTCCAGCAGGCCCTGCAGCAGGCCTTGGGATTTCGAAGGCCTGTATATGCCCATATGTCGGTAACGGTAAGCGAAGGCGGCGGTAAGCTCTCCAAGCGTGAGCGTCCGCAGGCCCTGCGAAAAATAATCAAAGCAGATGAAAGTATCAACCTCGAAAAGCTTGCCAAGGCCGGCAACATCAGCCGAGAAGAGCTGGATGGTTTTCTCAGTGGCCAAAGCGTTCCTGATATGCCGGCGATTGACGCAATGGCCAGGTACCTCGGTGCTAACCTGCCCGAAATCAACGTGCTCGACTTCTTTCGCAACGGCTATCTGCCTGAGACGATGGTGAACTTCCTCGCCCTTTTAGGCTGGAACCCAGGCGGCCGGCGGGAGGTTATGCCGATTGACGAGCTTGTGAGCTCATTCGATTTGTCCCGGCTGACCAAATCGAACAGCCTGTTTGACCGCGACAAGCTTCTCGCCTTCAATACCGAGCACATAAAAATGCTCGAGCCGGATGCATTGGTGCGCCATTTCAGAGATTACATAAAAGCTGTCGATTCGCCGCTTGCAAGAGCCGACGACGAGATGCTCGAAAAAATAATAAAGGCCAACGAGGGAGCCAGAACGCTGGCTCAGGCCGAGCAAAAAAGCAGATTTTTGTTTTTAGCTGACGACGAGATAGATTATGATGAAAAAGCGATTAAGACGGTTTTAATGAAGCACGATGGGATGAACATTCTGCGGATAGTCCGTGGCAGATTGGCTGAAATGTCCGCCTTTGGCCCGGCCTCACCTGCGGCGAGAGCCGAGGCGGGCGAGACCTCGCCTTTAGGCGGGGATGAGTTTACAGAGCAAAAAATCGAGAATATGCTGCGCAGCCTGGCCCGGGAAAAGAAGGTTGGCCTGGGCAAAATTGCCCAGCCTTTGCGTATCGCAATTTGCGGCACCACCGTTAGCCTGCCGATTTTCGACTCCGTCGTGATGTTAGGCAAAGAAAGAACCTTAGCCAGAGTAGATACCACGCTGAAAAAATTTGGAACGAGAGAGTTAAGAAAGACATGAGCAAAGCATGAGAACTTCGAAAGAAGAACAGCAACTTAAACAAAAGTTCAAAAGCCAGCTTTTGAAACACGTTATTCTATTTAATAAGGCGGTTTCAACTGGTAGTGGTGACTGGGTTGTAAAAGGCTTCATTGACATTGCGAAAAACATCTACACACTTTCTGTTGATACCAAAGTTATTTCAAAAATAATGGAACTGCTTCTTTTCCCGAAAATTTGCCGGTTCGCGGAAGAATACGGCTATAAAATGGTTCTTTGTAAAGAACAAAACTTTTATCCTGACATTTCGTTTGTAGACAGCAAAAATCACAAATTTGCAGTTGATTTAAAGAGTACTTATCGGAAAGGCGCGAATACTGTAAACGGCATGACATTGGGGGCCTTTACAGGATATTTTCGAGACAGGAAAAGTACCAAAAATATTAGCTTTCCTTACAATGAATATATTGGCCACTTTGTTCTGGGGGTTATTTATTCCAGAGCAGATAACATTTTAGACGAGAGAAATATATATCAATTAGATGATCTAAAAAACATAACATCCGTCATCAAGGATTTTACTTTTTTTGTTCAAGAGAAACACCAAATCGCACTTGACCGACCCGGAAGCGGGAACACCAAAAATATAGGTTCTGTTACTAAAATTGATGAGTTAATAAATGGAAGGGGCCCATTTTCCGAACTCGGAGAGAACATTTTTGACGACTATTGGATGTATTATCTCACAAAAGATATGGCCAGGGCTATCGACCTGAAAGTTGCGCCATATAAGAATCTTAGTGAGTATAGAGAATACAAAAGGCTGAAGAGATAAAAATGAGAACGAAGTCAAGTATTACTGATAGAAGGCAGATGAATTTTCTGGAAGATGACGCGATATTTCCATCGACCAGATTCCAAGGAAGTAAGCTCAAGATAGTGGATTGGATCTGGGAGGCGGTTAAAGATTTGGACTTTGACACAGCTCTTGATGCTTTCGGCGGAACGGGTAGTGTCGGCTATATGTTAAAGCATAAAGACAAAGCAGCTACATATAACGACATATTAAAATTTGATTGGCTTATTGGTTTGGCGCTGATTGAAAATGATACCACAAAGCTATCTGAAAAAGATGTCGATTTTCTTGTTAAAACTCATAGAAATATTGAATATCCCACTTTTGTATTTGATACATTTGAAGATATTTATTTCACTGATGAGGAAAACCGATGGATTGATATGGCTGTGACAAATATAAACTTACTTGATGACGATTACAAAAAAGCCCTTGCTTTTTTTGCCCTTTTCCAAGCATGCATTATAAAAAGACCTTTTAACCTCTTTCATAGAAAAAACCTTTACTTGAGATTTTCCGATGTTGAAAGAAATTTCGGCAACAAGACCACATGGGATACACCTTTTGAAGTCCATTTCAGACAATTTGTTGCTGAGGCTAATCAGGCCGTTTTCAGCAATGGACGACAAAATAAGGCTCTAAACCTAGATGTTTTTGACATAGAGGGGCAATACGACCTTGTGTACATTGATACCCCATACATCTCACAAAAAGGAGTTGGTGTTGACTACTTCGGTTTTTATCATTTCTTAGAAGGGTTGGTTAATTACTCAAAATGGCCTGAGATGATTGATTATAAAACAAAGCATAAAAGGTTAAAGGGGGATGGTTCTGTCTGGACAGACAAAAGTAAGATTGCTTCGGCTTTTGATAGATTATTTAAGAAATTTAAAGATAGTATTATAGTTGTTTCCTATAGGTCTGATGGAATTCCCTCTGTCAATGAACTTGTAGCTTTGCTGAAGAGATATAAACCCAATGTAGAAGAATTAAAGCGAAAAAATTACAAATATGTTTTAAGCACAAATAATTCAGAAGAAGTGCTGTTAATAGGAAAATGAAGAGGGTAGCAAATGCCATTGTTAGTAACTGGTTCGATTGGTATTGATACCGTAAAGACACCTTATGGTATTAGTGAGAATTGTCTCGGCGGTTCCGCTGTTTATTTTAGTATGGCTGCGAGCTTCTTCTCACCGGTAAGATTTGTTGGTGTCGTCGGTTCGGATTGCCCGTTTGATTTGGCCGAGGTTTTTGCCGGCCGGCAGGTTGACCTGGCTGGTTTGGAGGTCCGAAGCCTCAGCAAAACGTTTCGGTGGAAAGGTTCATATCACGACACTATGAGCGAGGTCATAACGGAAAAAGTTGAATTGAACGTACTCGCCGAGGCCCCGCCGGCTGTACCGGACCGGTTCAGAGACAGCAGATATGTCTTTCTCGCAAACACGGCGCCCGCCTTGCAGCTCGAGCTGCTCGAACAGGTCGAACCCGGTGCCTTTGTAGCAGCCGATACGATGAATTGTTGGATTGAAGGTCGGCTGGATGACCTAAAAACCCTGCTGCGAAGAATTGATTGTTTGATAATCAACGATGATGAGGCAAGAATGCTGGCTGCCGAGCGAAATCTGCCGACGGCCGGCAAAAAGATTTTAGCTATGGGCCCCAGAACTGTAATTATTAAAAAAGCTGAGGCAGGCTCAATTATGTTTGGTGGTAACGAACGGATATTTATTTTGCCGGGCTTCCCTGCCAGCCATGTTAAGGACCCGACCGGAGCAGGCGACAGCTTCGCTGGTGGATTGATGGGTTATCTGGCCCAGCAGGGCAAACGAGACTTTGAGTCGCTCAAGACCGCTATTGCTTACGGCACAGTAACTGCTTCGTTTACGATTGCTGATTTTTCACTGCAGGGCTTAGCTGCGGTAACCAGAGATGACATCGACGCCAGACTGGAAACACTTAGAAAGCTGACACAATTTTAGCCGGCCGATAGTATAATGCGATGCTTTATAGCGATAGATATCGACGAAAAACTAAAGAAAGCAATTGCCGACCTGCAGCGGCAGTTGGATGAGAAAGCAAACTTAAGGAAAAATGATGTCAAATGGGTCTCGCCGGAGGCAATGCATCTGACGCTGAAGTTTTTGGGCGAAGTAAAGGATGATAGAATAGTCGACCTCTGCAACGCCGTCAGGGACGCAGCAGCCGGCAGCAAAAGCTTCGAGCTTGATATCGAATCGGTGGGCCATTTCGGCGGCAAAAGTGCCAGAGTTTTGTGGGTTGGCACAGGCCGGGGCAGTGACAATTTGTGCCGGCTTCAGGCCGGTATCGAGCAAAAGCTCAGCGCAGCCGGATGGCCGAGGGAAACACGAAGCTTTTCCGGCCATCTGACACTGTGCAGAGTAAAAAGTCCCAGGGCCGGCCTGAAGCTGGCGCAGATGAGCGAAGATTACAAAGACCTTAACCTCGGAACAATATCGGCTGATTCAGTCACTGTTTATCAGAGCCAGTTGAAGCCGACCGGGCCTGTTTATACTCCGTTAGGAGATTATAAGCTGCAATAAATAACCTCGTAAAATTGGAGAAAAGTAAAAATGGCAAAAATATCACCACAGCAGAAAAGCTCAGAAAGTAAATCCAGAGGCAAAGTAGAGCGTTTGAAACCCCATGCCGACGGCAAAGAAGCCGCGCTGCAGCAGGTGATTGCGCAGATTGAGAAGCAGTACGGCCAGGGCGCGATTATGCAGATGGATGAGCACAGTTACGCCAGGATAGAAGGAATCCCCACCGGAGCGCTGTCGCTGGACCTTGCTCTTGGTGGCAGGGGTATCCCGAAAGGCAGAATTACCGAATTGTTCGGTCCGGAGTCGTCGGGCAAGACAACTTTGGCCCTTCACGTGATTGCGAGTGCTCAGCGGGCGGGCGGCGTGGCCGCCTTCATCGATGCCGAGCACGCTCTTGATACGACCTGGGCGAAAAAATTAGGTGTTGATGTCGGCAGTTTGCTGGTTAGCCAGCCGGACACCGGTGAGCAGGCGCTCGATATCACTGAGATGTTAATCAGGTCCAACTCGGTCGATGTTATTGTTATCGACTCGGTTGCGGCTCTAACGCCGAAGGCGGAGATAGAAGGCGAGATGGGCGACGCCCATATGGGACTGCAGGCAAGATTAATGAGTCAGGCGATGCGAAAGCTCGCCGCTGTTATCAATAAGAGCAAAACCGCGCTTATATTCATAAATCAAATCCGGATGAAAATCGGCGTGATGTTCGGCAATCCGGAAACAACCACAGGTGGAAGGGCCCTGAAGTTTTACAGCTCGGTTCGGCTGGATGTAAGACGCCTGGCGACCATAAAAGACACCACCGGCGCCGTCGGTAGCAGGGTAAGGGCAAGAGTGGTAAAGAACAAAATCGCACCGCCTTTCCGTGACACTGAGTTCGACATTATGTTCGACAGCGGCATAAGCTATGAAGGTGACTTACTTGATTTGGGAGCCGGCTGCAATGTGATTCAAAAAAGTGGAACCTGGCTGAACTACGGCAACATCCGGCTCGGCCAGGGCAGGGAAAACGCCAAGAAATATTTGGCCGAAAACAAAGACTTGTGCGAAGAGATAAAAAATAAAATCCTTGCTGCCAAAGGATTGATACCGGCCTGACCATCCAACCGATTTCAGGAAACTAATAAGTGCTGACTGCAAAGCAGATTAGAAGCGGTTTTATAGACTTTTTCAGGGACCGCGGGCACAAGTTTATCCCCAGCTCACCGATAGTGCCTGCCGGTGATGATACCCTGCTTTTTGCTAATGCGGGGATGAACCAGTTTAAGGATATTTTTCTCGGGCTTTCTTCGCCGGATTGTCGCCGCGCCGTCAACAGCCAGAAGTGTCTGCGGGTCAGCGGCAAGCACAACGACCTCGAAGAGGTCGGCAAAGACACGTATCACCATACGTTTTTCGAGATGTTGGGTAACTGGTCGTTTGATGACTATTTCAAGGCAGAGGCGATTGAATGGGCCTGGCAGCTTCTTACGAAGGTATGGGGCATCGGGCCGGACCGGTTATGGGCGACTGTCTTCGCCGGAAGCAAAGACGACTCTCTGCCCGAAGACAGAGAGTCTGCAGAGTTGTGGACAAAGGTAACTGCGATACCTGCTGAGAGGGTTTTGGCGTTCGGCAGGAAAGATAATTTCTGGGAGATGGGTGTGACCGGCCCGTGTGGGCCGTGCAGCGAGATTCATATCGACCTCGGACCTGACAGATGTGATATGAAGAATGTAAAAGGACACACCTGCGGCGTCAATGTCGGCTGCGCACGCTTCATCGAGTTGTGGAATCTTGTTTTCATTCAATATAATCGCGCAGACGACGGCAAGCTTTCTTCTTTGGGTGCTAATTACGTCGACACCGGTGCCGGTCTCGAGCGAATTGCGGCGGTACTGCAGAAAAAAAGAAGCAACTACGACACCGACTTGTTTATGCCGGTGATAAACCACCTTAGTAACATCACCGGCTGCAAATACACATCGGCATTAAACAATAAAAATGATAATGCCTTTAGGGTTGTTGCCGACCATATGCGTGCGATGGTATTTGCGATAACTGACGGCGCAACGCCGTCGAATGAGGGCAGAGGCTATGTGATTCGCCGCATACTTCGTCGCGCAGCCCGCTTCGGTAGGGAGCTTGGTATGCACGAGCCTTTTATGTATAAGCTTGTGCCGGTGGTCGTTGAATGTCTCGGCGATACCTTTGGTGAAATCGCCGAAAGGGCTGAATTTGTCTCGACGGTAATCCGCTCGGAAGAGCAAAGTTTCGGCAGAACACTCGACAGAGGAATTGAAATCTTCAATGCCGCCGCCGAACGCGCCCAAAAAAGCTCCCAAAAGACCATTAGCGGCGAAGACGCCTTCCAGCTTTATGATACCTATGGCTTCCCGCTCGATTTGACCCAGCTTATGGCCGCCGAACGCAGCCTTAAAGTCGACACTGCCGGCTTTGAGGAATTGATGGAACAGCAGCGACAGCGAGCAAGAGCGGCGCAGAAAAGTGCAGCCCTTACAGTCGCCGATGGCGAGCTGCCGGTAACCGAAGACCTGCACAAATACCACACGGAGCGGTGCGAAGCTGTAGTGCTCGGCTGGGTCGAAGCGCAGACTTACAGAAATCAGGGCCGTATTGAAACCGCCGGTGAAACTTGTACTGAGCGGAGTCGAAGTATTGGAATTATCCTCGACAGGACTTGTTTTTATGCCGAGGCCGGCGGCCAGGTCGGCGACTGTGGTACAATAGAGTCCCCGCACGGCAGATTCATAGTTGAGAACACCGCAAAAATGGCTAACTGTGTAATTCATCAGGGAAATTTTGCCGAGGGCACATTCACTGTCGGCGAAAAAGTAAAGGCAACCGTCAGCAAAGACCGCGATGCAATAAAGAAAAATCACACTGCCACGCATCTGCTGCAGTGGGCGCTGCAGCAGA
>Ga0315545_1003767_pt1 | contig 12837 bp, 12 predicted proteins | sample SalMarSW160210MG_FD_203096 | JGI IMG/M metagenome (GOLD analysis project Ga0315545, IMG submission 203096) | Salt marsh sediment microbial communities from the Plum Island Ecosystem LTER, Massachusetts, United States - Salt Marsh Sediment SW1602-10 ... | reverse complement strand
GACAGCGGGACGCCTAGCGGAGAGCTTCCGTTTCTGTAAGGCCGAGCTCGATTTCCCGGCAATCATGTATTCTTTCCTCGACCCGAAGGGCAGGCATTGCGGCCCTTTTCTCTTTCGGGTACATTTCGAAAAGGGTTTCCGGTATACTATTAAGAGGTCCTTTCGTCATGTTGAACTCTTCGGTGTCCTTTTCTCTCCACACGCCAGTGGTCAGATAGAGGTCTATGGATACTGCTGCCTTCCTTCCCGCAGCGACCGCTTCAATTGCTGTTGCCGCACCGGTGACGCAGTCCCCCCCTGCGTATATATAACGATCTGAAGTGATGCCTGTGTCGAGGTTTGCCTGGATGTTGTCTCTGGCAGAGATGAGTTCAGGGACACCGATATCGAAGGCGTCGGTTCTCTGTCCGATTGCGGTTATCAGCAGGTGGGCCTTCCTGCGGTGATTGGAACCCTCAATGGGAACGGGCCTTCTCCTCCCTGATGAGTCGGGCAGGCCCAGTTGCATGCGGATGCACTCAACATCGATCATGTCGCCCGCATCTTCGATGCGAATGGGGGCCGCGAGGTACTCGAAAAGGATACCTTCTTCTTCTGCTTCCCCGATCTCAGCTTCATTCGCGGGCATTTCCTTCCTGGTGCGCCTGTAGAGGACAGTGACCATTGAAGCACCGAGCCTGAGGGCGGTGCGTGCGGCGTCCATTGCGGTGTTTCCGCCGCCTGTGACGATCACTGTTTTTCCCTTGATATCCATTGGGGTAGCTGTTGCATGGGCGTGGAGGAACTCGATTCCTCCGATTACTCTCGAATGTTTTTCTCCCTCTATTTTCAGATTTATGGTTTTCTGGGCCCCGATGCCGAGAAATACGGCATCATAGCCGCTGTTTTTCAGGTCCTCGATGGTATAGTTACGTCCGAGCTCCTCGCCGCATTGAATGGTTACCCCGAGTTCTTTTATGTAGCCGATCTCACGGTCGAGGATTTCAGCCGGAAGACGATACTCGGGGATTCCATACCTCAGCATGCCGCCGGGGCGTGGGTGTTTTTCGAATACCGTGACATCATACCCTTTCACCGCGAGGTAGTAGGAACAGGAAAGCCCTGCAGGCCCTGAGCCGATGACTGCGATCCTTTTCCCTTTTGCAGGTGCGATCTCCGGTACCCAGTGGTTTTCCTGCATGCTGTCATAGTCCGCGGCAAACCGTTTCAGGTTGTTTATGGCGATCGGTTCGTCAACCTTGTTTCTTCTGCACACGCTTTCACAGGGATGGGGACAGACCCTTCCGATTGTCAGCGGCATGGGGTTTTTTTCCTTTATCAGCTTTACCGCTTCAGAGAACTTTCCTGCCCCGATGAGTGCGATGTATCCCTGTATGTCGATGTGTGCCGGACACTCCAGAGAACACGGAGCGACACAGTCACCGAAGTGATCGGAGATGAGGAGAGAAAGGCTGAGCTTTCGCGCTTCGATCACATCGGGGTCCTCCGTATGTATTTCCATTCCCCCGGTGACTTTTGTGGTGCAGCTCGGGACAAGCGACTTTGCCCCTTTTACCTTAACAAGACAGACCCGGCACGAACCGAAGGGTTCAAGCCTCTCGTCGTGACAGAGCGTGGGAATAAACACGTGTTCTCTTCTGGCAACTTCGAGGATGGTTTCTTCGGAGTCAGCCGTCACCTTCTTTCCGTTGAGCGTGATCTGTATACCAGGCATCTGTTTCCTCTCATTGCACTTCAATTGCATCGAATCTGCAGCTGTCGTAACAGACCCCGCACTTGATGCAGAGGTCCTGGTCGATTGCGTGTACCTGTTTCTTTTCGCCTGATATGGCATGAGTGGGACAGTTCCTGCGGCAGAGCCCGCATCCGACGCATTTATCCTCCCTGATTCTGTAGGAAATCAGACTCTTGCACTGTTTTGCGGGACAGGTCTTTTCCCTGATATGAGTTTCGTATTCGTGTCGGAAATATTTGAGAGTCGTCAACACAGGGTTCGGAGCCGTCTTTCCGAGCGCGCAGAGTGATCCCTGGCTGATATTTTTCGCGAGCATTTCGAGAAGCTCTATGTCGCCTTCTTCTCCATTTCCCTGTGTGATTCGTTCAAGAATCTCGAGCATTCTTTTCGTCCCGATCCTGCAGAATGTGCACTTGCCGCAGGATTCATCCTGTGTGAAAGACAGGAAATAACGGGCAATTTCCACCATGCAGGTATCTTCGTCCATCACGATCATGCCGCCGGACCCCATGATACACCCAGCCTTTGTGAGGGACTCAAAGTCAACGGGCATGTCGAGAAGATGTTCGGGGATGCAACCGCCTGAAGGACCTCCGGTCTGAACGGCCTTGAAGGCTTTGTTGTCCTTGATGCCTCCTCCGATATCGAATATGATTTCACGAAGCGTGATTCCCATGGGAACTTCGACCAGACCGGTATTGTTGACTTTTCCGACGAGGGAAAACACCTTGGTCCCCTTGCTGCTTTCAGTGCCTATGCTGCTGAACCAGTCTGCCCCGTGATTTATAATCCGCGGGATATTTGCCCACGTTTCCACATTGTTGATGTTCGTCGGTTTCCCGTTATACCCTGAGATCGCAGGAAAGGGCGGCTTTACGCGTGGTTGCGGGTGTTTTCCCTCCAGGGAGCGGATGAGAGCTGTTTCCTCTCCGCACACGAAAGCTCCTGCCCCCCGGTTCACCCTGACGTCGAAGCAGAAATCAGTGCCGAGAATGTTGTCACCGATGAGACCGTAATCTCGGGCCTGTTCGATTGCACGGTTGACTCTTCGGAGTGCAAGGGGGTACTCGTTTCTGATGTAGATGAAGCCGTTTTTAGCGCCGATGGCCCGTGCCCCGATTGTCATTCCCTCCAGTACAGAGTGCGGGTCAGACTCCACTATGGAGCGGTCCATAAACGCACCCGGATCACCTTCGTCTGCGTTGCAGATGATGTACTTTTCATCTCCCGGAGCTTTCTTGCAGACCTCCCACTTGATTCCCGTGGGAAATCCTCCTCCTCCTCTTCCCCGAAGGCCGGAACGTTTAATCTCATCAACGATCGCTTCGGGTGTCATATTTACAAGCGTTTTTACGAGTGCCTTGTATCCGTCTCGTGCGATGTATTCATCGATTTCCTCAGGGTTGATGATTCCTCTATTCGCCAGCGCAATCAGCCGCTGTTTCTTGAAGAAGCCGATGTCGTGCATTTTTGGAACAGGGGTTTCGTCTTCACCGGGTGAATACATGAGTTTTTTAACCGGTCTTCCCTTGAGAAAGTGCTCCTCAACGAGAAACGGGATATCTTTCACGGTGAGCATCTGATAGAAGATGTCGTCGGGCTGTACAACGACGATCGGCCCGTTTGCGCAGAAACCGTTGCACCCTGTTGTGATGATCTGTATTTCCCCTTCGAGGTTATGACGGATGATCTCCTTCTCGAGCGCATCTATTATCTGAAACGCACCGTTGGAGACACAACCGGTACCCGTGCAGACCATCAGGTTCATACGATATCGAGGCATTTACGAAACCCTCTCGCTTCCGATTGCCAGAGCATATTCTGCAACCACTTTTCCACCCTGCACATGCTCTTTGAAAATTCTCTCAACCTTTTCCTGCGTCAGGTCAACGTATTTCACCGGCGGTTTTCCCTTCAACTCAACAGTGGCCATCGGCTCCCGGCTGCAGAGCCCCGCGCACCCGGAAGTCGTAAGAATAATGTCCTCAGCATTGGACTCCTCTATACCCTTCAGAAAGGCGCTCAATATGTCTCTGGCCCCTGAGGCTATGCCGCATGTGCCCATATGCACGGTAATCTTTGCACGCCCCGCGCCTTCACGCAAGATGGTCGTCGCCTTCATCCTTTGGCTGATTTTATCCAGATCCTCAGGCTTCAGTTTCATGGAAAGGCTCCTTGTATTATCCTTTTTTTCGGTATTCTTCAACGATTTTGATGAATCGTCCCGGTGTGAGTTTTCCGTAGGTCGTGTCGTTTATCATCACTACAGGCGCGAGCGCACAACACCCGAGACATGCCACTTTTTCGAGGGTAAAGAGCATGTCCTCTGTGGTTTCGCCGTTTTCTATCCCCAGGTCCCGGCTTATTACATCTGTGAGCTTTGAAGCGCCCGCAATGTGACATGCGGTACCGTGGCAGATACGGATGAGATATTTTCCGATAGGTTCAAATCTGAATTGCGTGTAGAAGGTTGCAGCGCTGAGAACTCTTGCAATCGGGATATTCATCCTGAGTGCAAGAATCGTCAGCACCTCTTTTGGTAAATACCCGTATTGTGCCTGTATGTCCTGAAGAACGGTAATGAGAGTACTGCCGGTTGCGTTCTCCTTTTCAATGATCGACAAAGCAGGTTCGATATCTAAATCAGTCATCATTCATCCTTTTATCTGGCCGGTTTTTTGCACACGCAATACACCGCATAATGGTGGGAGAGACCGGTTTCCCGGATGAGAAGTGCGATAAGGCAAACTTTCGTGCGGCTCACACACAATTCGATGGTTTATGAACGGGATCAGCGTAATTCCTTCAATATTTTCAGGTCCTTGACCTCTTCGTGCCTTCCGAACGTACTGTCGGATTTCAATGAAATGATCTCGGCACAGTTTTCATCCTTCTTTATGGTATCCAGCACGCTTTCAACGGTCAATTGTTTCTTTGAAAAAGGAAGATCCAGCGTTAGGAGAAAATCATAGGCACCGATTACCCGATCAACGAACTCCACCCCATCAAGGCTCTCGTATTGCTTTTTGATTTCCCACAATCGGTCCCCTTCTGCGTGCTGTCTCAGCTTTACGATGAGATAGCCCCGGGATCCCATACGAACTCCTTCGGTAATTTTCTCCTAAATATATCAAATTATTAAAGGTTGTTCCAGGAAAATGTTGCCCATTTTTGATGTGATCGGGTATTTTGCCGCCTGACGGTAATTATGCGGAATAATAGTGAAAAGAGTTTGAAATATTATTAAATTTACTTCAAAAGAACGGGAGGTACAAGCGATGCAAAAAGGCGGAAAGATCTATATCTTATCCGGGTTCCTTGCTGTAGCAATTCTCTTTTTTCTCCTCGGAATGGGTTCAGACTCTGAAAAGGGGAAAGCGGAGGAAGCGTCACCTGCCGCAACAATCGTAATAAAGGATGAGGGCGGATTCTCTACTGCGATAAGCGAGGTTGCCAATGCACTGATGCCCGCTGTTGTGCACATCGATGTTTCAGGTTCCGTGGTGCAGCGCGCGCCTGTATCCCCCTTCGGGAATGATCCGTTTTTCCGGTACTTCTTCGGACCGCCTCAGGAAATGGAACGGGAGGTTCCAGTGCAAGCGCTCGGGAGCGGTGTAATAATCTCAAGAGACGGGTATATCATCACCAACAATCACGTGGTTCAGAATGCGGATACAATAAGCGTTGAGCTGTATGACGGGAGCCTGTACGAGGCGGAACTCGTCGGAAGAGACCCGGGTACGGATCTCGGAGTAGTGAAAATAGAACCGACCCCTAACATGAAATACGCAACTTTTGGAGACTCGGATAGGTGTAAGGTCGGCGAGTGGGTTATTGCCATCGGTTCTCCAAGAGGTCTTGACTGGACCGTTACCGCAGGAATTATCAGCGCGAAAAACAGAACGAACATAGGCGTGCTCGGGCCAACAGGGTATGAGGATTTTATTCAAACCGACGCCTCAATCAACCCGGGGAACAGCGGCGGGCCGCTCATAAACCTCAATGGAGAGGTAATCGGCATTAATTCTCTTATCGTTTCCGCTTCACGCGGGTCAGAAGGGCTTGGTTTTGCCATTCCCTCGAACATGGCGAAGGCGATTTCGGATTCGCTTATCAAACACGGAAAGGTGATCCGGGGATATCTCGGGGTAAATATCCAGGATGTCACTCCAGAAATCGCAAAGAGCCTGAAGCTCGAGAAAAATTTCAAAGGAGTGATCATTGCCGATGTTCTTCCAGACAGCCCGGCTGCACAGGCAGGAATCGAGCAGGGAGACATTGTCATCGAGTATAACGGCAAGAAAGTCGATAACAGTTCACAACTCAGGAACAACGCCGCACAAACAACACCGGGGAAGACGGTGGCTCTCAAAATTCTTCGCAACGGCAGGGAAATCGAGATATCCGTGATGGTCGGAGAGCTCGGAAAGTACGAGAAGGCGGGCGGAGGAGGAACAGGAGGAGATCTCCTCGGTCTTTCAGTTGAGAAAGTTACCCCCTCCATTGCACGGCGGATCGGGCTTATAAAAGCGAGCGGTGTGATCATTATTGAAGTAAGGTCCGGGAGTGTGGCGGAGAATGTGGGTCTGGAAGAAGGAGACATCATTTTTCGTATCGGGAATGTTCCGGTAAACGACCCCGGAGAGTTCAACAGGCTCGTGGAAACTTTTGCAGATGAGGGAGAGGTTTTGCTGCTCGTGAGAGACGGAAAAAGCGGCAGGGTCGGCTATCTCGTGGTTCCACTAAACGAGTGATGGGTCTCGGGAAGGCCTGAAAAAAACATGAAGTGCGGGTCATTCAGTCACTCTATTGCCGGGGCTTCGAAGTCATAGGTTCGCGGAATCTCGCCAGTCAGAAAAAAACTCTGAAAAGAAGTACTGCTCCTATTGAGCACAAATCGAAAACCTGATGCTTCGAGTTCTTCTCTGCTGTAGGGGATTGCAATAGAAGAAACTTCGAGAACATTTGAGATGTCTTTTTCGATGTAAAGAAAAGGCCGTGTTCTGCTTCGAGTCCCCGCCTGTAAACACTGTTTTCAACGAGAATCGTAATTTTTAAAAAGAACGCTCAGGATTCGTCCAGTCTGAAGTGACATCCGATAGTCTTACGGTTTCGTCTCGCGAATTGCGCGATGAGGGTTGCCACGAGAATACCGTTTCTCAGCTCGATTTTTCCTTTCGTCAGGTTCGTGTCTCTGTAGTAGTCTGAAATTCTCAAGTAGAGATTCAGGAGATCGGACTTTGCCCTGGTCAGACGTGTCTCGGTTCGTACGATGCCGACGTAGTTCCACATTGTGCTTTTCAGGTTGTTCCAGTCCTGGATGATGAGCAGAGAATCATGATTTGATGTGCTCATATTCAGGGGGTATACCCAGTCCACGATGTCAGAAAAGTACTGTTCCCGCTTGGGGGCATGCGAAGCGTATGTTCCCGCGCGTTTCCCGAACACGAGACCTTCGAGAAGAGATACGGAGGCGAGTCGGTTTGCCCCGTGTATTCCGGAACATGAAGATTCCCCCACCGCATAAAGCCCGCTTATCGTTGTGTTTCCCCATTCCCCGATGAGAATGCCTCCGCAGAAGTAGTGTTCGGCAGGAACAACGGGAATCGGCTCCTTCGAAATGTCGATTTTATGTTTCTTGCACTCTTTGTAGATACCGGGAAAGCGTGCGCTGATGTTGATCCCTTTTTCGTTATGGTGTGCGATATCGAGAAACACATGGGTGGATTCCATTCGTGTCATTTCATTATAGATTGCCCGGGCCACCTCGTCTCGGGGAGCGAGGTCAGCCCACTCGGCTGAGTACCGCTTCATGAACTCCTCGCCATCCTTGTTCAGGAGTCTGCCGCCCTCTCCCCGCACAGCTTCGGAAATGAGGAATCCGCTTTCCTCTGCTGAAAAGAACATCGTCGGATGGAACTGTACATACTCCATGTTCGTGACGGTTGCACCGGCCCTGTAGGACATGCAGATTCCGTCTCCGGTCGCGCATTCTGGATTCGTGGTGTATTTGTAGAGATTACCGATGCCTCCGGTGGCGACGATGGTTGCATCGGCGAGAAGTGTCTGCACATCCCCGGTGTCGTTATTCAGCGCGTATGCACCGAGGCATAAGTTCTCCTTGTAATTTGACAAAGGATTTTTGGAATTGTGTTGGGTTGTGATGAGATCTATGGCCGTCAGATTGGTAAATAATTCTATATTTTTCGTTTCATGCACTTTTTCCAGGATTTTTTTTTCGATTTCCTCCCCTGTGGTGTCGTAGTTGTGAAGGATCCGCTTTTTTGTGTGTGCTGCTTCCTGTGTGAAGTGATACTTTTCGGTTTTGGTTTTCGTAAAATTCACCCCGCATTTGTCTACAAGAAAATCCATGACGATCGCCGGCCCCTCCTCAACCACGATACGAACAGCGTCCGGATTGGATATACCGTCTCCCGCACGCATGATGTCCTCGTAGAGAATCTCCTTTGTGTCGTCCTCTCCGATGACCACGATTCCACCCTGCGCATACCGGGTATTTGTTTCCATGGGATCCACCATCTTTGTGATGAGAAACACCCTTTTCCCTGATTCTGCTGCTGCAATCGCAGCAGTGCACCCCGCTATTCCGCTGCCGATAATGAGTACTTCTGTCTTTTCGCGTATCACTTGCGAAGGCTCCTCTTCGGATACCCGTAAGCAATCATGCTCACAGGAATACAGACTTAATTTTGTTTTTCACTTCTTCGTACTGTTCCTCGCTCATCCGTTTCGCACCTGATGAATCAATGAGAGGTTGTGCACCGACGTCATATATCCTTTCCTCGAGTTTTTCCTGCTTTCGTATCCCCTCTGGAATTTCCGGCCCGATACCGATTGACTTTCGTATATCCTCAGGAAACTTTCCAGGATCCGCAGTTTCATAAATCACTGCAGGCATTGAATGATTTTCAGATGAGTACAGTTCGTAGGATTTCCACCCCACCGCTCCGTGGGGATCGAGAATGACCTTGTACCTGTCGTATACTTCCTTTATCGTGCGGTAGTGCGTATCGTTACTGACGCTCACTGAGTAGATGTCTTTTCGCATCTCTTTCAGGTCGGGCATGCGCGCCAAATATCCCGCATGGGTGATTCTTCTGGTCGTTTCGTCCCTTTTATCGTACATGTGTCCGCCGTAAAACTCGATGAGCCTCGCGAGGTTGGAAGGGTGTGAGACAATCATGGCCGTGGAAGGTGACCAGCGAGAAGGCTCCACCTTATAGTGTTCTGTGCTGAGAAAATCTGGAAACTCTCTGTTCTCATTCACCCCGCAAACGATTTTCTTGATGGGGAGCCCCATCTGCTTGGCAATAACTGTTCCCATCATGTCCCCGAAATTCCCGGATGGCACGCTGCATACAATCTGCTCTCCGCCGAGGTTGAGCCTGGAATATGCGAAAAATGGATACACTGCCTGAGGAAGCAGCCTTCCGAGGCTGATGGAGTTTGCAGAAGTAAATCTGTCAGGGTCATGAAAACATTCTTCAGCAAAGCCTCTATCGCTCAAAAGGTTTTTTGCAATTTCCTGGCAGACGTCGAAATCTCCGTTCACTGCGAAGGCGTGGATATTTTTCAGAAGTGTCGTCATTTGCCTTTGTTGATGATCACTGATCGCATCTCTTGGAAAAAACACGATATTTGAAACGTTTTCAAGCCCTTGGAGCGCGTCCGCAACTGCTCCGCCTGTGTCTCCGCTCGTGGCCACGACCACAACCCTTCGGAGGCCGCTTTCTCCCAGAAAGTAGTTCAGAGCTCTTCCAAAAAAACGGGCTGCGAAGTCTTTGAACGAGTAGGTCGGCCCCTTCGAAAGCCACATGATGTGCGTTTGACCCGTAACCCGCTGTATATCGACCGGGATCACTGACTCATCGTACGCGTCCTCGAGCAGCGCGATGAAATCATTTTCCCTGATATCCTGAGTTACAAAGGGTGAGAGAACGCTGAACGCAATCTCCGAGTAACGAGCGGATTCCATTCTCCGTATCTGTTCACTGGTCAGTTTCGGTATGTCCTGACGCCACATCATGTAAAGGCCGTATTCAGATGCGATTCCGTTCAGGAGTGCCTGTCTGAATCCGACGTTTTCTCGGTGATTGTTCGTGCTGTGAAAGTAAATCGGCATTTTCGATTCCTGTTCACTGCAAAATAGTATATGGGGATCACCATCACAATATACATAGTTTGGGGAAAAGATGAAATCTATTCTTTGATTATGGTGTAGCCGAGGTTTCGTGCGAGACGGGCAAAATGATCGGGGTAGGGGGCGGTGAACGTCACCAGGGATCCTTTTGATGGGTGTTCAATGGTGATCTTTTTCGCAAACAGGGCGATGTATTCAGATTGATGGGCTTTTCTTGCATAAAGACTGTCGCCGATGATGGGATGGCCGATATGCAGCGCGTGTACACGGATCTGGTGGGTTCTCCCTGTTTTCGGAATAAACTCGACCCAGCTGGTGTCGTATTTTGCATCGATTACTCTGTAAAAAGTCACTGACTCTCTTCCCTTCTCTGCAGTGGTGAACTTTTTCCGGTTTTTTCTGCTTCTCTTAATAGGTTCGTTTATCACGCCCTCTTTCGGGAACACAGTGCCCTTCACCAGGGCCTCGTATATTTTTATTGTCTTTCTCTGCGCAAACTGGCGTGCGAGGTGTCGGTGGGCAGCGTCGTTTTTTGCGATAATGAGAACTCCCGAAGTATCCTTGTCGAGCCTGTGAACGATTCCTGGCCTCAGTTCCCCTCCAATGGACGAAAGGGATCCTCTTTCTCCGAGGTAGTGAATAAGTGCGTTTACAATCGTGTCTGCTGCATGCCCTGCGGAGGGGTGTACGGGGACTCCCGGCTGCTTGTTGATCACGAGAATGGCGTTATCTTCATAGAGAATATCAAGCGATAGAGGTGCAGGCTCGATTGCGCTCTCTTCCGGCTCAGGTATGGAAACGCTGATCCTGTCACCCGGCTGTATCCGGTAATTTGGTTTTCTGGGCAGATCGTTTACAACAACCGGAAGGCGCTCATGGTCCTGAATGTATCTTTGAATCAAAGACCGGGAGTATCCCTTGAGCATTTTTGAGAGATAGGTATCAAGCCGTTCACTTTTTTCCTTTTCCGCAACCGTGAATTGAAAACTATTAATTTTCTCTGGATTCAGATTCCCCCCCTTGTCGCAGGATAATGACAAGGAGCAGGACAATACCCGCGAGCACACAAGAATCAGCCACATTGAAAGTCGGCCATCTCGTCATGTGAATGTTAAGTGCCCTGACTGTGATATCTGGAAAATCAAAATCAAGAAAATCGACGACTTTTCCTCGAACGATCCTGTCGATCATATTGCCGATTGCTCCTCCAAAGATCAAGCCCATCGCGAGAGCGGTGTGTTTCACTGACTTCGGAAGTGAGAGGAAGATATACAGAATTATACCTAAAGCGATAAAAGAAATAATGATGAGCAGAATCGGTTTGTGCGGCGACGGATTGGTGTCGAACATTCCGAATGCGATTCCCGAGTTCAGAATGTAAGTAATGGTAAAGTAGTCTCCGATCACCCTGATCGTCTGGTGTAGTTCCATAGACGTCTTGATTATCCATTTTGTCAGGTGATCCGCGAAGATCACGGCTGCAGTGATGATGAAGAAGAATTTCAGTTTGTTTTCTTTCATACGCTCCCTTTGTGCCTCTCTTTTTCGCACCGGCGCTCCGATTAATATATATCTTTTCTGTAGAGTGATCTAGTATCATGTGCTGCAATGCTCAGGGAAATTCCAATCGTCGATAGCGCAATATACAGATATTCGGATGGCAGAAGACTCCCTGTTTTCCGGGCCGCACCTCTGTATGCGGTCAGCCCGAGAAAGCTCAGCAGAGCGCTTGCGGGGAGAGAGATGAAAAAGACCGTTTCAAATCTCCTCAGCGGTGTTTCCCTGTACCTGCTGTCGTCATCTTCAAATTCGTAGGAGACGGAAAAACAGGGCAACAGCCCTGATGCGGACGCTTCGGCCGCACGTACGTTTTGCGCGAAATACTCCGCAGCTTCTTCACGGTTCTGTGGATAGTCCCCTGATGTGTTCGGGTAAAGAGTCTTTCTCCTGTCGAATGCGTACGTGCAGGTATATGACGACATCAGCACAAGCCCTGCACTGAGCAATACACAGAGAGGTTTGAAATGTATTTTATTCATTCCAATACTTTCCGTAAAAAAGTGAGAGGTCGTTCTTCACCGCATCTGGAATCGAACCCTTTTCCGTGATAAATGCGTACTGCGCTGCGCTATGGCACGTGCAGGCCGTATCTTCGGGCAGGTTCTGGATAAAACTCTGAACAATGATTCCGGCCGTCTGTGTGTTTGCTCTGAGGTTTTCCACAATCATGTCGATGGTCACGTCCTCTTCGTCCTGTTTCCAGCAGTCGTAGTCTGTGCAGAGCGCCATCATCACGTAGCATATTTCCGCTTCCCTCGCGAGCTTCGCCTCTGGAAGCGTGGTCATTCCGATCACGCCGCCTCCCCACCCGCGATACAGGGTGCTTTCGGCCCGTGTGGAGAAAAGCGGACCTTCCATACATATGTATGTTTCGTTTCTATGTACCCTGTACCCGGCAGACGTAATCGTCTCATACAGACGCGTGGCGAGCGTTTTGCAAAACGGGTCTGCGAAAGACACGTGTCCGACGAGACCGTTTCCGAAATAAGTGCTTTCTCTGAGCCGTGTTCTGTCGATGATCTGGTCGGGAATGATGATATCCCTGGGCTTGATCTGCTCCTTGAGGCTCCCGACAGCGCTTACTGAAAGTATCCTCTCCACACCGAGCTTTTTCAGTGCCCAGATATTCGCTTTTACGGGGATTTCTGTTGGCAGCAGCCTGTGGCCGGCCCCGTGTCTGGGAAGAAATGCGACCTCCTTCCCTCCAATCCGAACAATCTTTATACTATCGGACGGATCCCCGAAAGGAGTACTCACATCAATACTCTCGTTTACGGTGACCCCCTCGAGTTGATACAGGCCGGTTCCCCCAATAACCGCAGTGTCGATCTTCTTCATAGGCTCCTCCAGTCAATGTGCGTTTGCGTAGAACCTTTATTCA
>Ga0315545_1003765_pt1 | contig 12837 bp, 8 predicted proteins | sample SalMarSW160210MG_FD_203096 | JGI IMG/M metagenome (GOLD analysis project Ga0315545, IMG submission 203096) | Salt marsh sediment microbial communities from the Plum Island Ecosystem LTER, Massachusetts, United States - Salt Marsh Sediment SW1602-10 ... | reverse complement strand
CGCATGAGAAAAAGGTAAATGTCCAAGGTCATGACATAGAGCAGCCATCCGAAGGACTCTTCGCCAATATGCTTTCTTGTCGTCTTCTGGCATTATATATCTAATTTTATCATGTATGGGTTCTTTGGTTATGATATCAAAGACTCGACTTGCAAGTTCCATAACACCGAGTGAATGCTCAAATCGACGATTCGTTGCCCCAGGATAAACCAAATATGTCATAGCAAGTTGATGAATTTGCCTGAGTCGTTGAAAGGGGCGAGAATCTAATACTTTGCGCTCGTCAGTATCCAGACGTATAAAGACGTGAACAGGATCCCTAATTTCATGTATGTGTTTTGCCATTATTGCTCGTTTCGCAAATCATAAAACGACAGCTACCTATTATCTCTATTTATGCTACCCAAAACCGAAACCAAATACAAGCCGGGAATTCCCTATTTTCTACCCGCCTTCGGCTAGCCTCCGGCACCAACAGTGGGGGTTTTGGGTCTGCGCACCACCGCACAAAAACCCTGATGCTTAAAGCAGTACATTAGTATATATGCATATACTAATATACTTCCTGACGCTAAGTGGCATTCTTGTCCGCCTGTGGCGGAACCGCCTACTGAAATTTTCCTAAAGGTGTCAATCCTGCCAGAAATCCCTCGTGTTAATTCGTGTGAATTCGTGGTTAAAAAATCTAGAACTCTCTGTGTCCTCCGTGGCTAATAAAAATTCAATCATTTGCGCAAGTACCCCGCGCGATCACTGCTCAAAACAGGCTCAAAACAGCGTAATTTTTGCTGATTTTTTGAAATTTTTACGAATTTTTGCAAATTTTTACCAATTTTTTACAATTTTTCCGACCAACTTGCGCATTTGATGCGAGTTTTTCTCTATTTCGCTTGCGCATTTGATTGAGGATTATTCACCTTTGCGTAAAAAACCCGGCCAAAGAGCGCGCAAAAAAAAGCTGGAGGTAGTTACCTCCAGCTTTTGCGAGACAGCTTTGCTCTTACGAAATATATTGCAAAGTTATGAAAATTACTGCCTCACCGAAACCAAAACATTATGAGAAGAAAAGTCCTCTATAATACGTTATCAATTATAAGGGTTGGGGCGAATTTTGCAAGCGTTTTTTCCAATTTTTTTTCATTTTTTGCATTTTTTCTGCAAATCACCCTTGGCAATACCCATTTTAGCTCTCTTTTTAGGCTCAGCAGCCCCATTTGCCGCTGCTTTTTGTTCTTTTGCGTTGAAAAACCGCCAAAATCCCTTGCAGCAGGTGCCAGACGAGCTTAAAATGCCTTTTCGAGCCTAAAAACAAGGAAAAACTATGTTAGCCAGATTGCACAGTGTTACGCTTGAGGGAATTGAGGGTATTATCTGCGAGGTTGAGGTTGACGTTGCTCGCGGGGGTTTTGAAAAGTCGCTGATTGTGGGGCTGCCTGATGCCGCGGTAAAGGAAAGTACCGAGCGGGTCAAAAGTGCCGTTACTAATTCCGGCTACAAGTACCCGAAGACACAATCACTTGTGAACCTGGCGCCGGCGGACGTGAAAAAAGCAGGGCCAGCCTTCGATTTACCTATCGCTTTGGGAATGCTCATCGGCCAAAGCGTCCTAAGCAGTCCGATACTCAAAGATTTCATTATTGTCGGTGAGCTGGCGCTTGACGGCAGGGTTCGGCCGGTCAATGGCGTACTAAGTATGGCAACGACGGCTGCGGCAAATGGTTTTGCCCGGATGATTGTGCCCCTGGAAAACGCCAGGGAGGCGGCGGTCGTTGCCGATATGGAGGTATACGGGGTCGGCTCACTGGCGCAGGCGGTTGGTTTTCTGTCCGGACAACTGCCGCTGGAAACAACGACAGTTGATATCGAGGAACTTTTCAGGACCGCCTCGAGCTATGAGGTTGACTTTGCAGATGTTAAGGGCCAGGAGTCCGTCAAGCGAGCGCTGACGGTTGCAGCTGCTGGTGGCCACAATATTATGATGATAGGTCCGCCGGGGGCGGGCAAGACGATGCTGGCACAGCGATTGGCGACGGTTTTGCCGGGTTTGAGTCTTGCGGAGTCTCTCGAAACAACCCGTATATATTCGGCGGTAGGGCTTTTGGGCAGGGGCAGGGCGCTGCTGGCGACTCGGCCCGTTCGGATGCCGCATCACTCGGCGAGCGGGCCGGCTTTGGTCGGCGGCGGGACGAATCCTCGGCCGGGCGAATTGTCCTTGGCGCATTTCGGAATACTGTTTCTCGATGAGTTCGCTGAATTTCCGAGACACATTTTGGAGATGATTCGCCAGCCTTTGGAGGACGGCTTTATTACAGTCTCACGTGCCAAGGGTACTATCCGATTTCCGGCACAGTTTATGTTTGTTGCGGCGATGAATCCGTGTCCGTGCGGCTATTACGGCACTGATGCAAGAAGATGCAGATGTACGCCGGGTCGGATAGAGCGGTATCTGTCAAAAATATCAGGGCCGTTGGTGGACAGGATAGATATTCACATCGATGTGCCGGCGATAACTTTCGGCAGGCTGCGTTCAAAGGCGGCCCAGTTAAGTTCGGCTGCGATAAGACAAGAGGTAATAAAAGCCAGGAGTGTTCAGGCGAAGCGTTTTGGCGACGGTAAGATAATGACCAATGCACGAATGACTCACAAACAGGTTCGAAAATTCTGTGAGCTCGACCAGCTCTGTGAGATGATGCTAAAGCAGGCAATGACCGAGTTTGGTTTGAGCGCCCGTGCCCACGATAAAATCTGCAAAGTCGCACGCACAATAGCAGACCTCGCCGGTTCAGAAAATATTCAGCCTGAACACATAGCTGAGGCTATAAGTTACAGAAAGTTAGATAGGAGACTGTAAACGGATTTTGCAACTTCCTCAATCACCGGTTCGTTATATCGTGATATCAGGAAATCAAACAGGTGAGTTCGTCCTACTTGGTCAGCGAATAAGCCTGCCGTTTTCATCCCAGGTCAGATTGGCAGGGCATTAAAATTTGATGGCACGAATGGTTATATTTAATATTATTGCCTCAGTAGTGCTGCCGTGACGGCCTTATATACCGGTCAGTAAAAACAGAGAGGATTTGACTTCTATCGGTACTGATTTTATATTTGAATGCGATTTCTGAAACAGTGGTTAGCAGTCAATAGGAAGGATTTCAAATGATTAGAAAGAAGGATGTTGTTTTTATCGGTGTTATATGGCTGTTGGGTCTGTTCAGTTCTCTGTCCGCTGCGACTTCCGATAGCGAGACTTTGCGCAGGGACGAAATTGGTTTGACGGTAGAGACGCCGGCAAAGCTGACCCGCCTTGAAATCTGGAATGAGCATACTATTCGTGTTCTTCACACGCCAACGCAAGAATTGCCCAAAAATTCAAGCATGACCGTTATTGCCAAACCGCAGAAGATCGAGTGGCAGCATCAGGACAATAAGGATTATGTAATGCTAAGGACCGCGAAACTTCAGGTACGTATTGACAAAGCGACCGGGCGAGTCTGCTTTATGGAAGGAAACGGTGAAATGATTCTGGCCGAGGCTGCGGACGGAACGTCCTTTGAATCTGCAACAGTCGGAGGCGCTGCGACATATCGCGTAAAGCAGCAGTTTGAGTTCGACCCGCAAGAGGCCTTCTACGGTCTGGGGCAACATCAGCAGGGAGCTATGAATTACGTAGGGACGAATGTGCATCTGCAGCAGAAAAACATGGAGGTCGCTGTTCCGGTGTTGCTTTCGTCCAAGGGTTATGCTGTTCTGTGGGACAATCCTGCTGTAACTAATGTGAACTTAGGCGCCGGCCCCAAGGAAATCATTCCGTCGGCCCGTCTTTATAATGAAGAGGGCAAGCCCGGCGGTTTGACTGCTCGCTATTACAGGGGAGAGAATTTCGAGGAACTTATCGACACGCGAATCGATTCACAGGTGAAATTCGATTGGAGCCAGACACCGCCTTCGGGCGTGCCGCACGACCATTACAGTGTACGCTGGACAGGTTTTATCGAAACGGAAGAGGCGGGGGAATACACTATTTTCGCATCGACAGATGACGGTGTACGTGTGTGGATTGACGACAAGCAGGTAATCAACGACTGGACAACGCATGCTGTGGAGACCTTTCAGGCCAAGTTTAATTTCGCCGCAAAGAGCAAACACAGCATACGGGTGGACTTTTTCCAGAGCGGTGGCGGTGCGGCGGTGTATTTGGAGTGGCAAATGCCGGTGGTGAAACCTGCCGTTATCTGGTCCTCTGAGGCTGGCAGTGCGGTGGATTATTATGTGATGTATGGCCCCCGGCCCGACCAAGCGATATCCGCATATCGGCAATTGACTGGAGCTGTTCCGATGTTTGCCAAATGGACGTGGGGATTCTGGCAGTGCAAGGAACGCTATCAGAGCCAGAAGGAATTGTTGGATATCCTTGCCGAATATCGCAAGCAAAATATTCCGCTGGACGGAATCATTCAGGATTGGCAATACTGGCAAACCAGCCAGTGGGGTTCCCACGAATTCGATTCGAGGCGTTACCCCGACCCCGTCGGGATGGTAAAGACCGTCCATGACGCCAATGCCCATATTATTGTTTCTGTCTGGCCGAGATTTGATTTGGAGACAACTCATCTTGCCGAACTGGAAAAGGCCGGCGCAATTTATCCGCCTGTCTATGACAACGTCTATCCCAAAGGGCAGGGCAAGTGGTATGACCCTTTCAATTCCGAGGGACGACGTCTCTACTGGAAGCAAGTGAACAAAAAACTTGGCAAGCTCGATTTTGACGGCTGGTGGCTGGACGCTTGCGAAGCTGAACTGGGCGGTAAATGGGGCCAGATGCGCGACTTGAAAACAGGCGCCGGCCCCGGCGCTGCTGTGTATAACGCTTACCCTCTGATGCATACCAGTGGAGTCTATCAGGGCCAGCGTGCCGATATTCCTCAAAAGCGCGTTTTTATCCTTGCACGTTCGGCTTACGCCGGCCAGCAGCGTAATGCTGCTGTGACATGGTCGGGGGATATTCAGGGCACGTGGGATGTATTTGCCGCCCAGATTCCGGCTGGGCTTAATTTCAGTGCAGCGGGTATCCCGTATTGGAATACTGATATAGGCGGATTCTTCGGCGGCGACCCGGCCAATCCTAAATACGCCGAGTTATTTACGCGATGGTTCCAGTTCGGGACATTCTGTCCGATGTTCCGTGTACACGGTACCGGTAAGGGCAAGGAAATGTGGCGTTTTGACGAGGCGACACAGAAAATCCTGATTAATTACGACCAATTACGTTACCACTTGCTGCCTTACATATATTCCGTGGCATGGCAGGTTACCAGTCAGGATTACACCATGATGCGGCCGCTCGTTATGGACTTTCAAAACGACAGTCAGGTGTATAAGATTACCGACCAGTATATGTTTGGACCGGCAATCATGGTCAGTCCTGTCATTAAGGCGGGGGTATCAAACCGCAACGTTTATCTGCCCGCAGGCTCCTTCTGGTATGATTTCTGGACCGGCCAATCTCACATCGGCGGACAGACTATCGACACAACAGCCCCAATTGAAACTTTGCCGCTGTTTATCAGGGCGGGTTCAATTATTCCTTACGGTCCGATGATTCAGTATGCCAATGAAAAACCGGCCGACCCAATCGAATTGCGCATTTATCCCGGCGCTGACGGCCTGTTTACACTGTATGAGGATGAAGGGGACAATTACAACTACGAAAAAGGTGTTTATGCCGAGACACCCATACGCTGGGACGAGACATCGCGGGAGCTGACGATTGGCAAACGCAAAGGGAAATTCCCGGACATGGTAAAGGAACGCACCTTCCGGATCGTTCTTGTCTCTCCCGTTACCGGAGTTGGTATCAAACCGACAGAAAAGGTCAATGCGGAAGTGCATTATACCGGTCAGACTGTGAAGATAAAGTTATAAATGAGAAATAGGGGAGCGGCGTTTTCTTAATGCCGAAGTGTCTCGAACCCTCCTTCGGACCGGCAGTCCAATGCTATGTGTTAGTAAATGACCAGCCTTGCGAGATGATGTTAAAGCAGGCAATGACCGAGTTCGGTTTGAGCGCCCGTGCCCACGATAAAATCTGCAAAGTCGCCCGCACAATAGCGGACCTCACCGGCGTCGAAGCCATCGCGCCCGAACACATCGCAGAAGCGATAAGCTACCGAAAGCTTGACAGGAGATTATAATCGGAACTACCAAAGGTTCTGGCTTTTCTTTTCCCACACCAGCGGGAAAGGCAAGGTGTATTATTATCCGAAGACCTCGACAGAAATGGGTTTGTTAATTTTGCTGTTTTTGCCAACAACTGGCGTTGGCAGTAACAGTACCAGAGCCGACTCAAATTCCTTGACTTTTTGTTCTTAAAATCATATAATTAGACTTAGTAGGTTTTGAGGGTATGGGTGATTCTGAAGTACAGCAAATAGATTTTATGTTAGTAATTCTGCCCAATTACAGAAAAATCTTGAAGGTTAATTTGATTGTCGGTATTCAGGTCCGCACAATCGCTGCTGGATGAACAGTCGCCTGTATTGAGCCACTGTGATGAAAATATAGCTATATCAAGCATATTGACCTGACAATCAGCGTTGAGGTCACCCGCACCGGCAAGCTCTTCCATTACTGCACACCAAGCTGGTTTCGGCTGAAAATTTTCGTCAAGTATAAGAGGCCAGTCGTCATGGTCCGTGTGATTTATAATCCACGAATATCTGTCAGTAATTCCCCATAATGCAAAATCGTTGCAATACGGGGATTCGAGGCATGCCTCCAAAATTTCACGGTATACAGTTGCCTGTTCGTTAAGCTTTTCTTCGGTAAGGCCAGTCTCGTCGGCGTTGATAACAACGTCAGCCTCAGTTATATACACCTCAAGCCCCAATTCACCGAATCTGTTCATGTTGTTTAGGATAGATTGTTTGCCGGGATACCAGTCTAAGTTGAAAATATGCATCTGCAAACCGATTCCATGGATGGGAACTCCGTCATCCAGAAGGTTACTTACCATGTTGTAGACTGCGTCGGATTTTGTATTGATGCCGTCAATCCCGTAATCGTTGTAATAAAGTTTGGCATTAGGTTCAGCTTGGTGAGCAAATCTGAACGCATTCGCGATGTATTCAGGCCCCAGTTCGTTATACCAGAAAGTCTGCCTATAAGAACCGGTGGAATCAGTCACTGCTTCATTGACAACAGAGTAGTGAGTCACTGTATTGGGATAGTTTGTTTTATAATGAGCGATGGATTGTTGAATGAATTGTCGCATTATATCGTTAACTTCAGCAGGTGTATATCCGGCGTTAACAATCCAATCAGGAGTTGAGCCATGCCATACAAGATGCTGAACCTTGACTTTCCTGTTGTTATCATAAGCCCATTTGATTACAGAGTCCGCCCTCGCGAAATCCCAGTAATTAGGAAATCTCTGAATTACAGTTTGGCCTGTTTGCCAGCCGCTCATGATAAATTGAGCGTTATTATCTGCAAAAGCCTTAAGGGATTCGTTAGACATGGTCCCTGACTGCAAAAGGAATCCGATTTTTAATCCTTTCGACTCTGCAGCCTCTATTAATCCTGATGGTATATTGACAGTTTCAGGCGGTACGTAATTCGGGTCGAGAACGAGTTCGATATCGTCAATCCATATATCGACAGTGGTATTAGGTGAAGAATACTTGATAAGACTAAGCTCATAAGTATGTTGCAGTGATTCTTGTAGGGTAACTGTGTTTTGGTCGCTTATCAACTGCGAGAAATCAATGACAAATTGTGTCCAGCTGTCGGATAGAGTTAGTGATTTATAGTAGTATTGATAATTTGTTATAACACCGGATTTTTGATTAAATCTACCGCTACCCCCTGGGGATGCCTTTGCTCTGAAACGGATTTGTTTGAACGCTCGTAAATCGTATCCATAATCTACGTAGGTTTTGTATTCATAGTTTCCGCTATCCCCGTCAAGTTTCAAAATAATATCTGCATTTGACCAGCTGCCAGTTCCTGTTTGTATTGTAGCATGTGCTGCTCGGTTGCCGGTCCCGTCGTCAGCGTTTTCAAGATTCAGAACTTCGCCGTTAACTGCTTGAGCCCAGGCATTTGCACCCCAGTAGCAGTAGTTCTCAGCAACAAGATCTCCATCTTCAAAATCGTCTAATAAAACCGCCTGCGCATATAAATATGAAGAATTTAGAGATATAAGAAAAACCGCGAAAAGTAAAGTTTTATTAAATGATTCGAGGAGTGTTTTTAAGGATAGCATATTTTCTTCATAAATTAGTGGCTCTGATATAACATGTTCACTGCGGAGCCGAATAAGTTCGAGTAATTCATTTACAAGGCTACGCCTTTGCCCATAGTCTCCAATATTGTATCAAATCCACTTTAAAAATTCAAGGTATGGAGCAGAGAGACCTTCAAAAGATGGCAGCGATATTTTGGCAGTCAGTGCGAGCAAAAGTCCTGCTAACCGGGTTTCATTGGCCGATTTAACCAATGACCATAAAGTAGATTGTAGTGATTTAGCTGTGTTTGCTCAGTATTGGCTTGATAGCGGACAATACAGTCCAGGTGACCTCAGCCGAAATGGGTTGGTTAGCTTCACAGATTTTGCTATCTTTGCTTATAACTGGCTTTGGGAAGAATAATCCAGCTGCTTATAACTATTGCCTTACCGGTAATTGTAGGAGATTATAAGCCGTATCCGCAACTTTAAGATTTCCCCGACCGTGATGCTCTATCGGGATACGGAAAGAGCGGTTTTATGGGTCGATGCCGAATAAGACCTCTGGTTTATGCAGGTTTTTTTTAACTGGGCCCGAACTTGTGCCGATACAATAATTGAAAACTAAATTGTAGTGGACCCGCCTGCCCCGCTTCGCCAAAGCGCTTCGCAGAGGCGAGCCGGCGAGGCAGGCTGACGTAGGAGAGCTGAGATGGCGATTCAGGATTGGTCGGAGAATATAATTCTTGTTGATTTGCCACCGGAGCCGCAGATGGGTGATGAGCTGGAAGCCGTTACCCAGATTGTCCGCGACAGAGGCGACTGTGAGGTGGTCGTGGATTTTTCCGGTGTGGATATTGTGACTTCATCGACTCTGTCGAAGCTTCTGAAGCTGCGCAAATTGCTGACCGATTGCGGGCATCAACTTGTATTCTGCGGCGCTGCCCCGGCCACAAAGAGGATTTTTACAATAACCGGCCTGGATGAAATCTTCGAGTTCGTTGATGACAAATTCACTGCGTTGGCCGGATTGCAGATGACCGGTCAGCTGCAAGAGGGGCAGTAGTTGGGTAGCCGTGCAGAACAAGCAGCCCCGTAGGGGTGGGCTGCAGCGGCCGTATAAGCCGGCGGCGGATTCTGACATATCTTTAGTCTTGTCTTATAATAATCCCGCCTGATAAATCTTAATCTTTGCAGGGGGCACGCGAGCTTCGCTCCGTCGCCCCCACGTCTTCCTGCCAGCCGCCCCGACTCGCGTCGTGAAGGGACCCCGCTTTGCGGGAACCAGACGCGGGGGCAGCAGGTCGAAAGACAAGCGCGGGGGAGCGCCGGCGACTTTCACGCATTTTTAATCATTGACATCATCGATTCGGTAGTATACTCTGAAAAGTTCCTTTTCCTGTTAGAAAATCACATAGGGTCGGTGTTCAGGAATGTTGGACATCACCCATATGTTGGTAAAATTGTTGGCTTGGAATTTAGCTGACTCGTCTCGGCGAAGGCCGAGCCGTAGCCGGAAAGGAGATTTTTAACAATGGCGGGCAAGTGGGTTTATTTCTTCGGCGGCGGAAAGGCCGATGGCAACGCGAAAATGAAAGAACTTTTGGGCGGCAAGGGTGCTAATCTCGCCGAAATGGCCAAGCTGGGCGTGCCCGTTCCGCCGGGCTTTACGCTTACTACCGAAATCTGCACTTATTATTATCAGAATAAAAGGAAGTATCCGCAAGGGCTTAAGGAGATGGTGGCGCAATCGCTGAAAAAAGTTGAGAAGCTGATGGGTAAAAGATTCGGCGATGGTCGAAATCCGTTGCTGCTTTCGGTTCGTTCAGGCGCACGCCGGTCAATGCCCGGCATGATGGAGACGGTCCTGAATATCGGATTGACTGAAAAGACCATACCCGGACTTATCGAGCAGAGCGGCGACAAACGGTTCGTATATGATGCGTATCGCCGGCTGATTATGATGTACTCCGATGTGGTGATGGAGAAGGCGGCGGGTATTGAGCCGAAGGACGAGCAGGGCATCCGCAGGCAGCTGGAAGGAATTATGGATAGTATGAAAAAGCGCAGGGGTTACAAGAGCGATACCGACCTGACCGCCGGCGACCTCCAGCAGCTCTGCGGACAGTTCAAAAAGAAAGTCAAAGAAGTTCTGGGCAAGGATTTCCCGCACGACCCCAATGAGCAGTTGTGGGGAGGCATCCACGCCGTATTTGCTTCGTGGAACGGAAAACGCGCCGTAAGTTACAGGCGGATTGAGAATATACCTGATGAATGGGGGACTGCGGTTAATGTTCAGGCGATGGTGTTCGGCAATATGGGTGCGGATTCGGCCACGGGCGTTGCATTTACCCGCAACCCCGGCAACGGCGAAAACAAGTTCTATGGTGAATACTTGGTCAACGCCCAGGGTGAGGATGTTGTAGCTGGAATCAGGACTCCTGCGCCTGTGAACGAATACTCCAAGAGCGAGCACAACAAAGAGCTGGTCTCGCTCGAAAAAGCAATGCCGAAAATTTACAAGCAGTTGTTCATGATTCAGAAAAAGCTCGAAAAGCACTATCGCGATATGCAGGATATCGAGTTTACGATAGAAAACGGACGATTTTTTATGTTGCAGACACGGGTGGGCAAACGCAATGGCCCCGCCGCTGTGCAAATGGTAATGGATATGCTCAAAGAAAAGTTAATAAAGAAAGAAGACGCGGTAATGCGCGTAACGCCGTCGCAGCTTGATGAACTGCTTCACCCGATAATTGACCCGAAGGAGGAAAAGTTCCATAAACCGCTGGCGAAAGGTTTGCCCGCCGGCCCCGGCGGCGCATCAGGACAGATTGTATTTACCGCCAACAGCGCCGTGCAGTGGGCGAAGCAGGGCAAAAAGGTAATCCTCGTCAGGGAAGAAACCAATCCTGAGGACGTCGAAGGTATGCGGGCTGCGGAAGCCGTCCTGACGGCGCGAGGAGGTATGACATCACACGCTGCCTTGGTTGCACGTGGATGGGGTAAATGCTGCATCGTGGGCTGCGGAGCTCTTCATGTCGACTACGATAAAAAGCAAGTTCGCGTCAACAGCGAGATGCTGAAAGAAGGCGACTATATTACCCTCAACGGCACAAAAGGAAATGTTTATAAAGGACGGTTGCCGATGATGGAGGCGGCGCAGGAAAATAAGATGCTAAACGGCTTCCTGAAGGTTTGTGATTCAGTAAGAAAGCTGGGCATACGTACCAACGCCGACACTCCGGAAGATGCCCAAAGGGCGAGACAATTCGGCGCCGAGGGTATCGGATTGTTCAGGACCGAGCATATGTTTTACGGCAAAGGTTCGGATGAGCCGTTGTTTATTCTTCGCAAGATGATTGTTTCCGATACCGAGCAGGAGAGAATCAGGGCGCTGGATGAGCTATTCCCTTATGTCAAAAGAGATATAAAAGGAACGCTGGAGGCGATGGATGGTCTGCCGGTAGTAGTTAGGTTGCTTGACCCGCCGTTGCACGAGTTTGTGCCTCGCGACCCCGCCAAGTTGCAGAAGTTGGCCAACGATTTGAATATAAGTCTCGAGGAGTTGTCCAGACGTGCTGACAGTCTTCACGAATCCAACCCGATGATGGGGCACCGCGGCGTGCGCTTGGGCGTTACTTATCCTGAGGTCAGCCGAATGCAGATAAAGGCAATCTTTGAGGCGGCCGCCGAGCTTATAAAGGAAGGTAAAAAACCCTATCCGGAAATTATGGTGCCGGTCGTCTGTGACGCCGGCGAATTGAAAGACCAGCTTGCTGTTGTCCGTGAAGCTTATCAGGATGTTCTGACAAAATATAAACTAAAGAAAATCAGGCATATGGTCGGAACGATGATAGAGATACCGCGGGCGGCTATTGTGGCGGGTGAAATAGCCGAGTCAGTGGAGTTTTTCTCGTTCGGAACAAACGATATGACTCAGATGGGCTTCGGATTCTCGCGTGATGACATTGGCGGATTTCTACCGGATTATCTGGAAAAAGGCATCCTTCCGCAGGACCCGTTCCAGACCATCGACCAAAAAGGCATCGGTGAATTGATAAAGATAGGTATTCAGCGGGGACGCAAGAGCCGCAAAAACCTCGAAGTCGGTATCTGCGGCGAGCATGGCGGTGACCCCGACAGTATTGATTTTTGCCATCGGGTCGGGATGAACTACGTATCGTGCTCACCGTTCAGGGTGCCGATTGCCAGATTAGCTGCCGCGCAGGCCGCGGTTAAGTAATTTTCTATTTATTATTGACTATTTTTTATTGACTCCGAACCTGAAACCTTTTTTTCAATAGTAAATAGAAAATAAAAAATAATAAATTTATGGTGGTGAAAGTAGCTCAGTTGGATAGAGCACTGGATTGTGGTTCCAGGGGTCGCGGGTTCGAATCCCGTCTTTCACCCTTGATTGTGGTTTCGGATGGTGTGGAGTTATATGTGAGGGCCGGTCAGGCAACAATGCATACACGGGATGAGAACACGCGCGATGCGAAGCATCGCCACGCGGGGTCGACACACCGAAGGTGAGCCTCGTGTCTTTCGAGACACGAAGCGAAGTGGAGAGCCCGATGTCGTTTCGGAATCCCGTCTTTCACCCTTTC
>Ga0315545_1003760_pt1 | contig 12849 bp, 11 predicted proteins | sample SalMarSW160210MG_FD_203096 | JGI IMG/M metagenome (GOLD analysis project Ga0315545, IMG submission 203096) | Salt marsh sediment microbial communities from the Plum Island Ecosystem LTER, Massachusetts, United States - Salt Marsh Sediment SW1602-10 ... | reverse complement strand
GGCTTGTTGAGTATAACTTCAACCGCCCTCATCAGTCTCTTGCCTATCTTTCTCCCGTAGAGTATATTGAAAAAGAACTTGCTAAAATCCCTGGACAAGTGTTACCTATGTGGTCAGCCAGCACAACTCGTTGACGAGATTATGTTAATTGTGGTAACCTCTGCTTTGGGAAGGAGGAGGGATGGCCGGTTCTACATGAGCATCAGTTCCATAATTATCAGTTGTGTAAGTGAAGTAAACATATTATGACGAGTTCCCAAGAACAAGGAATAAATAATGTGGATACTTATTCGGAGTATTTAATAAGGGAGTATTTATGTTAAAGACAGCTAAAGAATATATAGATAGCATGCGTGAACTCAAAGAGAACCTCTATTTACTTGGAGAAAAGATAGATAATTGGGTTGATAATCCTATCATCAGGCCATCGATGAATGCCGTAGCAATGACCTACAAGCTTGCTCACGAGCCTGAGACCAGGGACTTAGCAGTTACAAAATCGATGCTAACAGGGAAGGAAGTGAATAGATTCAATGCGCTTTACAAAAGCCCTGAGGATATGGTCAAGAAAGTAAAATTACAGAAGGTATTAGGACAGAGGACAGCTTGTTGTTTTCAAAGGTGTGTGGGCATGGACGCAATTAACGCCATTTTTAGCACCAGTTACGAAATTGACGAGAAATATGGAACGGAATATCACAAGAGATTTAGAAAATGGCTGGAGTATGCTCAAGAGAATGACATTTGTATCCAGGGTGCTATGACAGATGCTAAGGGCCAGCGAGGGGTGCCCCCATGTAAACAGGCTGACCCAGATATGTTTCTACATGTAGTAGAGCGGGGGAATGACGGGATTATAATAAAGGGAGCGAAGGCAAGCCAGACAGGAACTGTGAATTCACACGAAATGCTTGTTATGCCAACCCTTAACATGCGAGAGGGTGATGAGGACTATTCAGTAAGTTGTGCTGTGCCCGTAGATTCCCCGGGGGTAATCCTTATCTATGGAAGGCAATCCTGTGATACTCGCAAGCTTGAGGAAGGTGACATTGATGTTGGCAACTACAACTTTGGTGGACAGGAAACGCTAACTATTTACGACAATGTTTTCGTGCCCTGGGATAAAGTTTTTATGTGTGGAGAAAAGGAATTTGCCATCATGCTGGTGGAGAGGTTTGCTGCCTATCATAGGCAGAGCTATGGTGGTTGTAAAGCAGGTATCGGTGATGTGCTCATTGGGGCAACAGCCTCAATGGCTGATTATAACGGAGTGCGCAGAGCTCCTCATATCAGAGAGAAACTCGGTGAGATGATTCATCTCGCTGAGACAGTACATGCCTGTGGGCTAGCCTCTGCCTACGAGGGGTGGAAGACTAAAGCTGGTAATTGCCAGAGCGACGTACTTATATCCAATGTATGCAAGCACAACGTGACCAGATTTCCCTATGAGCTTACTAGGCTTGCCGAGGATATAGCTGGCGGTATCTTAGTAACAACACCTGCCGAGAAAGATTTTAGGCACCCTGTGATAGGAAAGTATGTTGATAAATATTTAAGAGGGGTTCCTGATATCACCACGGAGGCTCGGTATCGTATGTTAACACTGATCCATGCTATGTCTTTCGGTCAAATTGCTCCTAGTTATCATACAGAATCAATGCATGGAGCTGGATCACCTCAAGCACAAAAGATTATGATCGAGCGTGAAACAGATATGGACCTTAAGCAGAGCCTTGCACGTAGTTTAGCTGGCATTGATGAGAGAGAGGATGTGCTAGATTCAAATTCAAAAGGTGGTTGGAAGAAGACAGCCGAGTTAGATTCTGATACCTGGCCGAGAAAGAAGTAAGATTAAGTGGAGACGTACCCTTAGTTTGAGCAAGAAGAAGACTGTGGCGAGCAAATTCAGACATTGAATTTAAAGAGAAAGGAAAACGAAAATGATGAGACGGTTTTTTGCCCCCAGGGAAATAGATTATGACTGGGGTGCCTTGGAAGCCCTGAAAAGAGTTAGCGGGAAAAAGGCGCTTATTGTTACCGGCCCTCTGGTGCAGAAGTTGGGGCATATAGCCAGGGTGGAGGCAATGCTTGAGGCAAATGGGATTGAGGCCAGTGTATTCAACAAAACTGAAGCTGACCCTTCAAGAGAGACTGTTATTAAGATAGCTACCTTGGCAAACGAGTTTCAGCCGGACCTATTCATTGTGGTGGGTGGTGGTTCCCCTATTGATGCGACTAAAGCCGCTTGGGCTTTCTATGAAAACCCCAAGCTTGCTACTATGCCATTGTCGGATGCTCCGAGGGCAGTGCGGCGGACTTCTTTTCGTCAAAAGGCGAGATTGATAGCTATCCCCACCACCAGTGGTACAGGGTCCGAGGTCACTAGCGCGGCGCTGATTACCGACCGCCAAGTTGACCCACCGTTTAAAGTTTTCCTTATGTCAGCAGATATGGCTCCTGATATTGCTATTATCGACCCTGAGCTTGCCCTCACTATGCCTCCCAGCGTTACAGCTAACACCGGATGTGATGCGCTGGTTCATTCCGTGGAATGTTTTTTGCTTACCCCTCCATCGGATATCGTTGACGGGCTAGCAATAAAAGCAGCCAACACCATTTTGACCTGGCTGCCTAAGGCAGTTGCCAATGGCAAGGATAGAACCGCTCGAGAAAAGATGCATTTGGCTGCCACTATGGCAGGCTTGGCTTTCTCAAATGGGCGATTGGACCTGGTTCACGCCTGTGCTCATCAAATAGAGGTTGCCTTTGATATTCCACACGGCCGAGCCTGTGCTCTTATGCTAAGCCATGTGCTAGCCTATCTTTTCCCCTTTGTAGCAGCTCGCGCAGGGGAGCTGGCAGTAGCGCTCAGTTTCCAAGCTGCCAGCGAGAAAGAGGCAATGGAAAAACTTATAGCAGCGATTGAGCAGCTTAAAAAAGATGTAGGCATACCAGCTTCAATAAAGGGAATAGGCACCGTTGATGAAGCAACTTTCAGAGCTAAATTGGGCGCGATGGCAGCAAATACCCTCGCTAGCTGTGCACCAGGGCCGACGCCAAAGGACGTGAAGCGCCTGTTTGTCAAAGCATGGGAGGGAACGCCAGTTGAAGTAGTCTAGCCTAATATGGATTCAGGCGAAGATTACGAATTGTAAGTGGATATTTAAGTGATATTGAGTTTAATGGTGCTAATTTATTTAAAATAATGTCTCAAGGAGGTTAATGGAAAATGTGGCATCCAGAAAGATGTGACCTGTGTGGTGAGTGTCTGGAAGCGTGTCAGTATGTTGATTATAACAGTGAGAAAGCCATAGCAGAAATGAAAGCCCTTATGGAAGGGAAAGAGACAGATATCCTGAAGGACTGTGTGACCTGCATGGCCTGCAATGAGTATTGTGCGAATGTAAAGGGGAATGCTGCTAATCCTTTTGACCGTATCGCTGAGCTTCATGAGAAAACAGGTGTCCAGCATGTACCACCAGCAATAGTTAATTTTCTAAATGGCTCAGTTATGCGCAGCGAACTAATTAAAGGAGATACTGACAAGCCTGTTATGTCTATTTGCGTGCAGGAAGCTATGCTTCCTGCCAGAGCCCTTGAGGGCCAGATGTTTGACGGCTTAACCATAGCCAAAGGGGGAAAATACTTCTGCTTTTTTGCTCAGTTACATGTAGGTAAGGAGAGCATTACAAGGGAAAATATGCCAACTTTTGTGAATGCTGTGGCCAGTCTGGGAGCTAAGGAGGTAGTCTTTTTGCACGATGAGTGCCATGCTGCAGCAACCAAAATTGCGCCAGACTATGGCATTGAGGTGCCTTTTAAGTCTATTCACATTGTCGAATATATGTTGAACTATCTTAAAAAACATCAGAATGATATTACCAGAATCAATAAAAAGATTGCCTGTCATCGCAACTGCTCATCACGATACATCTCGGCGGAGATAGAACCCATGCTAGATGAACTCTTTGAATTGATTGGTGTGGAGCGAGTAGCCAGGAAATATGACCGTGATAAAGGACTTTGTTGCACCTTTGCTTTTGCCCCTTTTATGCCCGAGAAGGCGGAGGAGGTGCGCGAGATGAATGTTATCGATGCCGAGGAGCACGGAGCTGAAGCTATGGTATTTCTCTGCCCTTGGTGCTGGCGTATTCTAGCTGGGGAATGTGAAGAGCATGGCTTATCACCAATTTTCATAACTGACCTTTGTCGCATAGCTCTAGGCGAAAAGAAACTTTTCTAGCTAGGCCTTTAGAAACGTCAATATTGACTAAAACCTTATATAAGAGCCGTGGGCGGATTGAGTGCGGTTAATATGGAACTTAAGAGACTTTGCCTGAGGTGCCATGGTACGAGGTTGAACTAGAGCATCTCACTGCATGAAGCCGGATGATAGAAAGACTAGTGAAAAAGGAGGAAATATGAAAATTGCGCGTTTTCAGTGGCAGGACAAGGTGCATTGGGGTATCCTCGAGAATAATACAGTATTCTCCCTGGTTGGTAACCTTTACAGCGAATTCGAGAAGGGAAAAGAGCTGTGCCAGCTCAAGGATGTCAGGTTGCTGGCGCCGGCAGAGCCCAGCATAACAGTGGCTTGTGGGATGAACTATATGGACCATCTCAAAGAGATGGGCAGGCCTGTATCGCAGGAGCCAGTGCTGTTCTTCAAGCCAGCCAACACTGTAATTGGCCCCGAGGATGATATTGTCTATCCGGCTGTGGGGCAAGATCTTCGCTACGAGGCAGAGCTGTGTTGCATCATGAAGCAGGAAGCCAAGAATGTTCCCGAGGAAAAAGCCCTGAGCTATGTTTTGGGCTACACTTGTGGCAACGACCTCACGCTTATGGATCTGCTCGAAAAAGATGGACGTACCACCAGAGCCAAAGGTTTTGATACTTCGGGGCCATTGGGACCGTTCCTCGTCACTGGCATCAACCCCCATAACCTCGCCATCAAAGGCAGAGTAAACGGCAAAACAATACAGGACAGCAATACCAGTCGCATGCTATTCAACATCGAGAAGCTCATCAGCTACATCTCAGCCTTTCTAACTCTTCGCCCTGGGGATGTGATCTGGACGGGAACCCCCAAGGGAGGGGCCTACCCGGTCAAAATAGGTGACATAATAGAGGTTGAGATCGAGGGTATTGGCATTCTCAAAAATAAGGTTGTGGCCCCGAACTAGGCCCGCGGCGGAGAAAGCTAGATAACTTAGCTGTGTGAGGGTTATTGCTGGACAAGAAGCCATTTTGTTGCCTTTAAGGGACACATGAATTAAGACAAAGGGTGAACCATGAACCCATACCACTATGCCAGGAGTGAGGCAAGCTTCAACCTAAGGACGAAAGAAACAAAATCGGAATGGTCGCGATATTCGGTTAAATTCCCCACAGCATACGCCACACCTCCTGAGGAAAGTCGAATCGCACTGGGAGAGTACTTTCGCCCATTACGGGCGACCAATGCCCCTTTGGTTATCCTCATTCATGGTCTGGGAGACCTTAGTGTAGTCCCGTGCAAACTTCTAGCAAGAACGCTAATCAACAAGGGGGTAGCCTGTTTTATTTTATACCTGGTATTCCATTCCAGCCGCATGTCAGAAACTGTAAGAAAGCGAATGCCTGCCCTCAGTTCTGAGGAATGGTTTGAGGGCTATCGCGTTTCAGTTATTGAAGTGCGCCAGGTACTGGATTGGGTGTGCAGCAGGCCAGAGATAAATCGCGAGCAAATAGCAGTGATGGGCATAAGCCTTGGCGGTTTTATTTCTGCCATAGCGATGGGTATAGACGAACGCCTCAGGGCTGGCGTGTTTATCGCCATGGGAGGAAATTCCGAAGTAATCACCTGGAAGAGTAAGGCTGACACCTTCAGGGAAGGGTCTATTTGTACTGAGGCAGAATGCCGGCAGGCACACACATACTACCCAAAATATCTTGCTGAGGTGGCTGAAAGAGGGTTTGAGAATGTTATTCCCTTTAAGCAATGTTTCCTCACCGACACCATGACTTTTGCTCATCGCCTTCGAAACCGCCCGATATTGATGATTAACGCGCTTTGGGACAAGTACATCCCTAGGCAAGCTACACTTGAATTTTGGGAGGCATGTGGCAAGCCTGCTATCACCTGGCTTCCGGCTGGCCACGCGAGCACTTGGGCATGGTATCCTTTTATTAGCAGAAAGGTGACTGGCTTTCTTAGTTCCAATTTCAGTGTGTAAAGGTGGCAGTGGCAGGAGGTGAACAATCCATAAGAGCGTTACCCTCCAGAAAAGACCAGATTTAATGTGTCTTTATCTTCTCTCCACGGAGTAGGTAAGCGAAACTCTGTCAAATTAACAAGTCGGCAGCGAATACCTATGGCGATTCGTACTCCTCAGATTAATCTTGATTCCTGATGGATCCCAGCACCGAGGCAACTTAGGCGTGACGGTTTCAATCAGTGGTCCGCTCTATAGCTAGCCGCCTTGCCTGTTTCCAAACATGCTAACAGTGATGAGGCCGGGCCCTGTGTGAGTGCCAATAACCGGGCTTGCCCGCGAGAGGTAAATAGGTATTTGAGGAAATTTTGAACGGAGCCGCTGAAGCAACCTGTTAGCCTCGTCGAAGTCAGCGGCGTACTCCACAGCTAGCCCTTCAACATCGCCAAAGCCCGTGGCAAGGTCGTATAGGCGGTCTATTGCCTTAGCCCGGGATCGTTCCTTAGCATAGGGAAGCACCTCACCATCCTTCATTCCGATGACTGGATTCACCTTGAGCAATGAACCAAGGAAGGCCTGCGCTTTCCCGATGCGCCCGCCCCGTTCCAGGTATTCGAGAGTATCAAAGGCACCACGCAAATCTACACGATGAATCGTGTGATGGGCTACATCCAGCACCTGATCAAGGCTAGCTCCAGCCTGAGCTGCCTTGGCCGCGGCAATTACTACGAAGCCCTGTGCCATAATCGCCCATTGCGAATCCACGACCTCTACTCGGCATTGCTTCTTCATTAATCCTATGCTCTGTAACGCCACCTGATAAGTAGCACTGAGCTTGGAGGTAAGAGTGATAGCCACGATTTCATTTGTTTTTTCTGCCAGCCCATCGTATGCGTTAGCAAACATGCCCGGGGATGGCGCGGACGTCCCAGGCAGAACCCTGCTCTTCTTAAGCTTCTCATAAAACTGCTCGGCACTTAGGTCAAGACCATCACGGTAGACATCGGTGCCAAAGCGGACAATGAGCGGGACCACTGTAATCCCGAGCTCCTCGGCCACACTAGATGGCAGGTCGGCAATACTATCGGTCACAATAGCTACTTTAGGCATGGATATCATCCTCTCGTCGTACGACAAGCAGTGACAAGAGGAGCACTAATCTAGCTACGGTGGTACTTCCTGTCAGTCAGTTCCGACTTTGCCAGCATACTGCCGAGTGCCACTGACCATAGCGACAAGGTAATCCCTACACCTAAAATCCACAGGTTCAACTGATCTCCTTGGTGAATACCCGCTAGGATCATTCTGGACAACAGGTAAATAAAACCTATCCCAGACCCGGCTAACATAGCGTGGGCCACTACGCGCCATCCTCTCCGTGTTAGCAGCTTGTCTACTATCATCGCTCCCTCCTTGCCCGTCTAGTTGACATTATACTCTAATGTAGAACACCGCGAAAAGCGGAGGGAGAAAGCGGGCTTCTCAGGATTCTAATTAGAGGTCGTTTAGCAATGAGTATTTTGCTTGCCTTTCCCCTTGGAAGGGCTAATTTCTTACCTTCCCGAGTTAACCTTATGCATCTTTCCCATTTCTTTAACTACTTCCATGGCTATCTCTTTCCCCTTCGCCTGTTTTAGGCATAGTTCTCCTGTGCTTTAGCTAAGCCAAAGCTTAGGCTCCAGCCTCGCCTCTAAAGCTAACGCCAGTTAATAGTTTCACCAGCCTTTTCAAGTTTAGTGCCATGAAGGTAAGATAGCTCTGAATGACAGGCCTCACAAATCCAACATAAGGACATCTAGCAAAGCCATGCCATTTCTTTGCTTTGCCAAATTTCCTCTACACCTTATTCCGTTCCTTTGAACTTTCCTTTAGCTTTAGCCATCCTTCTTCTGGGTATGGTAACTGTTAAGCCTTATGGCTGTGTTTATCCCTTTCTGGCCCAAATAATGATGGTTTTCCCCATCATCACAGCCTTTTGAAGTTTACCAAACTCAACCCTTTTCTCTTGAGCTATCCTGATTACCTCATCGACTAACGCCTCATAAGCTTTTGAGCCAGCATCATTAACCAGCCGATTCTTGAGTAAGGTTAAGGTAGGATGGTCTGGAGCTTTCTCATCAGCACCAAGCTCTGGAAAGAGGCCGATAGACAAACTATCATTAGCCAATATCTCTATCATTCTTTCCGAGATATTCCATAGCTAAGAAAGAAGGAGTATCCTTAATGCGATGGTGGGATTATACGGAACCTGTCCTATTTCTCCCTTACCCTTGTAATAGCGATAAGCTTTGTGGTAAACCTATCCCAATCTATAACCTCGTCTAATTTTCTTAGGAAGCGGTCTTTGGATACGTTCTGCTCGTAAAGGAAATTGCCAGAGAGAGAATTCATGCTCGTTTCTTTACAACTTACCTTAGCTATAATAGACCTCCTTAGCCTTCGCCTAAGTATAATAGCTTTGAACTCATTCGGCTAACTTTGTAGAGAGGATTTTTGGAAAATTGCTAAACAATCTCAAGCACATGCGTTTGAATGCGAGCAGTTGAATGCGACATGGTGTTATTGTAGAATTCACATGTTTTGAGCGGATTACAAAGTCATTTCAATGAGACTCTCAAGGTGCTTCGGTAGCCGTAGTAATAATATTTGGAGGGGAAATGATTTGGCAAAATGAGATTGATGAACTTAGGCGAAGACAGGAATTGGCAAAGCAAATGGGAGGAGCCGAGGGCGTCGCTAGACAGCACTCTAAGGGAAGGCTTACTGTTAGGGAACGAATTGACTCGCTCCTTGACCCAAATTCATTTAAGGAAATTGGATCAATTTTCGGTAAAGCTGAATATGATGACAAGGGTGAACTGAAATCATTCACCCATGCTGCTCACGTTATAGGTACCGGGAGGATCAATGGCAGGGCAGTGTGTGTTGATGGGGGAGATTTCACAATCCGTGGTGGCTGGTCGGATCCGACCAGTTTTGTAGGTGTAGGGGGGTTCACTATAGAGAAAATGTCCCTGGAGCGGCGTATTCCTTTCATTCGCCTGCTAGATTCGGCTGGTGGGAGTGTCGTAAGTATTAAAAATAAGGGGCGCACTGTTCTCTTGGGAAATCCTAATCTGTATGGTCCTTGGTGGGAGCTAATGGCACGAGTTCCAGTTGTTTCAGCAGCCTTAGGTGACTTGGGTGGAGACCCACCAGTACGAGTAGCATCCTCTCATTGGAGTATCATGACCAAAGGCACTAGTAATCTATTTGTTGCTGGCCCCCCCCTGGTAAATCAAGCACTGCATATGAATATTAAGAAGGAGGAACTGGGTGGCTATAAAGTTCATGTTTACCAGAGTGGGGTAGTCGATAATGTGGCTGAAGATGAAGAAGACGCTTTCCGTCAGATAAGAACCTTCTTAAGCTACCTGCCACAGAATGTGTGGCATCAGCCACCGCGAGTTGAGACTGGGGATGACCCGGATAGACGCGATGAAGAGCTGCTTTCCATTATACCCAAACAGCGGAGAAAGCTTTACCCCATACGCGATGTAATAAAACACATAGTTGATAAAGACTCAATGTTTGAAATTTCCCCATTCTATGGGAGGTCTCTGGTTGCCTTTTTGGCACGTATGAATGGTTACCCGGTTGCAGTAGTTAGCAACGACTGCATGTTCTTTGGAGGGGCACAAACTGCCGCCGCCTGTGAGAAGATGACACGGTTCATTGATTTCGCCGATACATTCCATTTGCCTATTATATATTTGGTTGATTGTCCTGGTTTCATGATAGGTCCTCAGTCAGAGAAAGAAGGAATAGAACGGAAGTCGGCTCGGCTGGCTTTTGCCATGGCACAATTAACTGTGCCTGCGATGGCAATAGTACTAAAGCGATCCTTTGGTGTAGCTGGAGCCCTGCATGGGTCTATATCTCGTCTAAATCTTCGCTATGCCTGGCCATCAGGGGTATGGGGCTCTCTGCCCATAGAGGGAGGCGTGATGGCTGCGTATCGGAGAGAAATTGAAGCTGCTCCTGACCCAGAGGCAAAGCGTATTGAATTAGAGAATGACTTCGCTGAATTCGCTTCACCCTTCCGAACCGCCGAAGCATTCGACGTCGAAGAAATTATTGATCCACGAGACACTAGGCCGATTCTATGCGAATTTGTAAGAGACGCCCAGGAGGTTACCGCCACTCAGCTTGGTTCTAAGTGCCGCGTCGGGATGAGGCCGTAGCTAGTAACTGGTAATGACATTTTGCTAACGAGAGGATAAGCCAAAAGGTGAGAAATTCAACATGGGCGGTTATAATATCCGAGGCTATATTCTCTAAGGTAAGAATTCTGTAGGGCATCCTTATTATTTCAGGTTTCATTCTCGTAAATGCTATTTGAAATTAGGCCATCCCTTGGCTTGGTCTAGCTGCCATCTTGAGCAAAGCTTTAGTTTACTAGGATTTTGTGGAGGCTGAGATACATAGGTAACATTCATGATATGGCTAGGAGAATGCAGCGCAATGATGATTGGGAGAGAGTGGTGCCTTCGCGTTCAGCCAGAAGCTCACTAATAAAGCCCGTAGTTTATGAATTCACTCCCATTATCCGAGTGCAGACCCAGGAGGGGAAATGGAAGGCGTGTTCTCACATGATGGATAGCTGCCCCAACCCTTTGCTGTCCCTTGCCCCCACACTCCCTGGCACTCTATCCATCCCATGGCCAAATCCACCATGCTCAGTGTGGTGAGATAAAATCCCTCAGCGCTCTCTCCACAGTGAGCCACCGTAGCAGCTTCCAAAAACCCGGGGAGACTCCGGTCTAACTCAGTAAAGGTGCGTATTGGAATAGGTGTTTTAAATAAAGTCCCAGGCCCGGTGGTACTGAAGGGATGACGCTTCACCCTTAAACGATATGGATGTAGCAGCCTAGCCATAGTGGATGGGCTCATCTGGCAAAGCTGAGTTTCTATATCAGGGGAAAGTGTGAATTCACTGTGCTGTTTGAGTATTGATATCAGCTCTCCTATAAACGGATGTAACCGCCGTGAGCATATCCGATCAGCGGCTTTCCATAACACCTTAAGAGTCCTGGCTGCCTCTGCCCTATATTTACGGGGCCTACCCTTTTCTACCTGAGGGGGGAGGCCTCTTACCCCGGCGTAGCAGGCGTATTGCTGCCTTCCTGTGGAGCCTTGCCACCTGGGTGAATTTATCCAAAATCCTCCCTTTTTCCTTGTTCGATGCCCAAAGGTATCGCAATCACACCGCCTCGGTGTATTCTCGTATGCTGCCTCGTGTCATTTTGACCCTCCTTTTGGGTAACACTTTTTTTGAGGCAACGATACCCCCTTGGGTAACAATAATTATGAGTCAATTCGCGCTGTGGAAAATCTCGGTGAGAGGGCTTATAATGGGAAGAGAAAAGCTGGTGATATTCGACGGGGCACTGAGCCAGACTCCTCAAGGCTGGCTGTCCAGCGATAGGAGTGCTGACCACAGGTGTTCTCCTTGGTTTAACAACGATATGACGAAGGAAGTATGGAATGGATTTTGAAGAGCTGCTTCAACAGTTGGAAATGAAAAAGAAAAAAGCTCTTGGCCAAGGAGGACCGGAGAAGATTCAGCGACAACATGACCGTGGCAGACTAACGGCACGGGAACGCATAGACAAGTTGCTAGACCTGGATTCTTTCCTCGAGCTTGGCCTCCTTGCTCATTCCGAATGGCCGGGCATGGCGGAAAAGACACCAACCGATGGGTTGATTGTCGGGTTCGGCAAAATAAATGGGAGAAGAGTCGCAGTGTCAGCGAATGATTTTACCGTAATGGCATCCACGAATGCCAAGATTAATCTGAGAAAATTGCTTCAGTTCAAAACTCAGGTCAACAAATTGGGAATTCCGTATATCCATCTGGGTGAAGCTGGTGGAGCGCGAATGCCTGATTGTCAGGGGGCAGACAAAATGTTCGAACTCGGGGGTGGTGGCACTGATACAGCGAAACCAGAGTATGTTCACTTCCGTGAACAGCCGTATATGTTTGCAGCCATGGGAGAATGTTATGGTGTAGCAGATTTCCAGGCATGTGTTGCAGACTTTGTCGTCCAGGTTAAAGGAAGTGCTATTGCAGTCTCAGGACCAAGAGCTCTCGGAAGGGCAATAGGGGAAACCTTCACTGGTGAGGAAATGGGGGGATGGGAAATCCATTCCAAAGTGACGGGGATGACAGATCAGGTAGCGGAAAATGAGGAGGATAGCCTGGGAATTATAAAAAAATACCTCGATTATATGCCCAATAACAACAAAGAATTGCCACCTATCCGCCCTGTCCCGGAGGGTTCAGAGGAAAGGATGGCAAAGATTCTCGATTTTCTTCCTAAGAGAAATAGAAGAGCTTATGACATGCACAAAATCATCGAATGCATCGTTGATGGAGGGGAATATTTTGAATTGAAGCCCGATTTTGGTTCCATGCTCATTACCTGCCTTGCTCGAATCAATGGGCAAGTTGTTGGAATTAACGCCAGTAACCCAATTGTGAATGTAGGTGCCACTGATACCGATGCATTAGAGAAGTCTACAAGCTTTTTATGTCTTTGCGACTCCTACAACATTCCTCTTGTCTTTCTGGCTGATACGCCGGGTCACTTAACAGGCAAGGAGGCAGAGC
>Ga0315545_1003759_pt1 | contig 12849 bp, 13 predicted proteins | sample SalMarSW160210MG_FD_203096 | JGI IMG/M metagenome (GOLD analysis project Ga0315545, IMG submission 203096) | Salt marsh sediment microbial communities from the Plum Island Ecosystem LTER, Massachusetts, United States - Salt Marsh Sediment SW1602-10 ... | reverse complement strand
TGGCAGGAACTGGCTGTAACGTATCACAGCCTTAACCCGGTCACTCTCTTGAAACAGATTAATGAAAATCTGGAGCGCTTATGGGATACGGCAGAACAGCCTGGCTACCAACAAAAAAGAGTCAAAACTTATGAGGTTTCGGTAACTTGATTTATGAAGCAACCATACCTGTTTCGGTAACACTTGGTTTTGACGCAACACGTCCATTCCTCGAGGCCTTTGCATCAAGCCTTCAGGAATCCCCTTCGGACAAATGCATCCTTTCCACTAGTTGCTGCACCGCTCCTCTAACATCTTCCTTGCCCAACACGGCACTAATTACAGCTACAGAATCGGCGCCAGCAGCCACAACCTGGCCAATATTATCCTCATTGATACCGCCAATAGCTACTAAAGGAGAAGACACCACTCTTCTGACTTGTTTGAGCCTTTCTACCCCAACCACCGTAGCTCCTTGTTTCATTATTGTAGAAAAAATGGAGCCAACAGCAACATAGTCTGCTCCTTCCTTCTCCGCTTTTACCGCTTGGGAAACTGTGGTAACAGAGCAACCGACTATTCTATCTATCGCCAATTGACCCCGAACGACAGACAGGGGCAGGTCTCTTTGTCCTATATGAAGTCCGTCAGCATCAACTGCTAAGGCCAAATCAAGGTAATCATTTACAATAAATAGAACACCTGATCTGCCGCACCGGGCTTTAAGCTTTTCTGCTATCGGCCATAACTCTCCTTTGTTGCCCTCCTTATCCCGAAGCTGAATAACTCTAGCTCCACCTTGAATAACTTGCTCAGCGGCGTCTAATTCATCTCTGCCAGCTAAGGCTTGCCTATCCAAGATAACATAGAGCCCAGTTAGCTGCTTTGTTTTATCCCGGCGCAGTATTCTGGCAGTCAGTCCCCTCTCCAAGCTATAGAGTTTGAATCGTAGTTGCTCAAACCTGGCTGAATTCAGCATTGGGCTCACCTCTGGCAATTTAGCCAGCTCCGCAATTACTCGCAGCGACTCCTCAGCTCTTTTAGCATTGGCCGTAATCAGACCAAGCAAGTCCTGTTGGCCCTCTCCCTCGAAGGGAGAGGGCAACGTGAGAGTTGCTCCTACGTCGTGTTCGGAATCTCTCTGGGACAACAGCTTCACGCCTAACGGCTTTACCTCTTGGGCTAAATTATGACGCACACCTCTTAACTGCTGACTTATCTCAGCATCGTTAAGAAGAAAGCGGGCGATGTCCTCCAGCAGACGCAAACCTTCGGAGGCCCGGTTCAGGTTAGCATCAATAATGCGCAGAGCCACGACAGGCATATTTGATTAGATTTTAGCATGAATCCTCCGCTCCTTGTCGCTCTGAGGAGCGGAGCCACGGAGAATCTCAGCAGTACAAAGGCTCAATCTCTCGCCCCAGGCCCCTCTCTTCTGCTACTTCGTAAGCGCGCCATGCTGTTATGACGTCCTGGATAGCTAGACCTGTCGAGTCGAACACTGTAATTTCATCCTCGGAAACCCTTCCTGGCTTAGCACCAGCCACTATCTCGCCTATCTCAGCATAAATATTTGCTCTTGTTATTACCTTCTTGCTCAGGGGCACGTTTATCTCGCCACTATGACTGGCCTGTTCCCAGTCATCTATCACAACCTTGGCACGGGTAAGTATCCCTGCCTCAAGTTCTTCCTTCCCTGGAGCATCAGCGCCTATGGCATTGATATGCATGCCCTTTGCCACCCATTCACTTTGCACTATGGGCACCTTGGTAGGAGTGACCGTGACCACGACATCCGAACCTCTCACCGCCTCCTCGGCACTAGCCACCTTAGTGACATTCAAGCCAAATTTTTCCCTCGCCATCGCAGCAAGATTGTCAGCTTTCTCCCCAATCATGTCAAATATTTTGACTGCCTCAATTTTCATTACCTCGTTTAATGCTTCCAACTGGGATGGAACCTGGTACCCAGCCCCTATCATCCCAAGCACTTTGGCGTCCTTTCTGGCCAGATGTTTAGTAGCTACGCCAGAGGCAGCGGCTGTTCGCATAGCAGTGATCCCTGTTCCATCCATGATGCTTATCGGTGCGCCGGTCTCAGGGTCAAAGAGCACGATTGTAGCTAACACGGTTGGTAGGCCATACTTCGCTGGGTTATTAGGGTGTACATTAACCAGTTTTACCCCTGCCTCATCCATTCCCTCAAGATAGGCCGGCATCACCCTGAGATCACCACTAAACTTGGAAAAAAACAAATAGGACTTAGGCGGCATCTGCACACGCTTGAGCCCTCTTTCCTCAAATGCCTTCTCCACTAACCCCAACACTTCAGGCATGGACAGTGTTCCTTCCACCTCTCTCCTATTCAACACTCTGAATTTCTTTCCCATGACATAGCCTCCTTTATGCTGAACCCCAGAGACATTCAAACAATTGTGGACAACTGCGGAAGAGTTGTCCACAATTGAATTGCCGAATCCTCACCACAGAATCTAGCTAGATAACCAATATGTCAATCTTCCCACTTGGTCCTTTTCCAGCGGGAGAAGCACCACGACAATCCCCCAATGAATATTACCCACATGATAACCGCAGCAGCTATTGCACCTGCATTCATTTTCCCTTCACCTCCGACTTTTCACTTGTAGCAATGGAGCCTCTGGTCTTATAAGACGCAAACAGAAAACTCAGACCTAGGGTGACTGCCAGGAAAATCCAGATAAATGAGCTGGCCCACCTGGGATATCCACTGTAAGATGCCTCTATATCTGGTTTGAAGCCTCCATAAATCACGACGAAAAGCAGGCCCGCTGGCACGACAACCTTTATTAGCCAATCGAACCACGCCCCCATTTTGAAATCCGAGGTCTCATTAACATACTCCCTCAGCTTGCTAACAGGTAATACCCAGCCAACAACGATACAAGCCACGGCACCTGTCAGCAACAAGCCATAGAAAGCAACTGCCCTGTCTAAAAGGTCTGGACCCCAATAGAGGCCTCCCTCCGTGGTAAATATAATCCCTACTAAGAAAGCGACCACACAAACACCCAGTGCGGTTTTTGTCCTGCCCCAGCCAAACTTGTCCATCAGCGGAGCAATTACCCCACCGTAAGCCAGGAAGTACGCCGAAGACAGACCCAACAGGAACAGGCAAAGGAAGAAGATGACGCCGAAAAAGCTGTTTGCCGCCGGCAACATGGATATTCCCACCGGCCAGGTTACAAAGGCTAACCCGACGCTCGCGGCACTCACATCACCAACTGCAACGTTTAAGGTCTGCATGATGAAACCAACAATGCTAAATACGGCAAAACCAGCAAAGAAGCTCGTGGCACAATTTCCCAGAGACGTTATCACCGCATTGTTACTAATGTCTCCCCTCCTGGTTATGTAACTGCCGTAGGCATACATTCCGGCCATCCCCAGAGACAGGGTAAAGGCAATTTGGCTAAAAGCGGCCAACCACAACTTACTACTTCCCAGCTTGCTGAAGTCTGGAGTGAGATAGTAGTTAAGCCCTTCAACAGCACCGGGCAAAGTTAGCCCCCTTATCACCAGGATAGCTAAGAAGCTCCAGGCAACAATCATCACATACTTCGAAACTGGCCCTATTACCTTGGTGCCTCTAAACACCACCAGGAATACGATTACCCAAACGATGACCAAGCATCCTACCAGTGCTCCTACGGGTGCGCCGAGCTCGCCTGGCCCCCCAGAGAGCCGCAGCACCTCCCCGAAATAGAATGGCCCTGCCCCTTCAGCTCCAGCCTGTCCCATGCCCCAGGCCATGGTGGTTGCCGCTCCCACGTAACGCAGACACCAGGCCATGACAACGGCATAATAGGTGATTATCCCAAAGGCACACCAGGCAGGCCACCACCCTAGCCATTCCCACTTCTTCCCTATCCCTTCAAACACGCCTGGAGCGCTGCTGCTGAAATACCGGCCCATTCCATATTCCATCACCATCCACGGAATGCCCAGCACGATCAGACCAATTATCCAGGCTATCAAGAATGCCCCGCCGCCATATGCGTGAGTGAGATAAGGGAATCGCCACAGGTTGCCCAGACCGATTGCGGAGCCCAAGGCCGCAAATATGAAATAACCCCTTGTGCCCCATCTTTCTCTTTCCATTTTTTTCACCTCCCTCTAATTTGATTTTACTGGAAGTTGCGACATGGAACAGCAAATACTCGAATTCCTGACGGCCCCTGCTGCCCCCTAACTAAAGTTTAGCCCTGCCCTTTCTAGCTTGTCAATAGGTTTTGGGGGAATAATCTAGCAATTTCCCAAACTGGGGGAAGATGCATTAACAAATTTGCCGGCAAATCAAACTAGGATTTCCCCATTCTCTATCACCGCTTTGCCATCGAACTTTAGTGTTGGCTTTGGAATGACAAAGTCTTGATGGAGATCAGCCGTTACCTGCCCCCCCATGTGAGAACTATCCCCTATCGCTATATGGACTGTTTCCCTTATTTTTTCCGCCTCAAGCAGGTTATCGGGGCGTTTGGCATTTGGATTCGTGCCAATGCCCTGTTCGGCACAATTTCTGCGAGAGAGATAAGGTTGCTCATTTTCCCCACAAGCAAGCATCTCTCTGAATCCGTCCCCCAATTTACCTCCGCCGATAACTTCTGTCACCTGTCCATCTTTAAAAACAAAAGTCATCTCTTCCTCCAAGTCTGCGCACCACCCCTTTTCCACAACCAAGCTTCCATTCGTTGTCCCCTCCAGAGGCACAGTATAAACCTCGCCAGCAGGCAGGCCCTTCCTCCCTCTTAGACTGTATTTTAGGTCTGTGCCACCCGGGGATGTTAGCGTAACCTCGCTTGCCTGATCAACCAGTTTTGCTATCTTCTCGCATTCTTCGTGTATCCTGGTGAAGTCCGCCGCCATTGGGCCTCCCGGGTAGAACATCTCGGGAACGAACAGAGGCATACTGGCAATGCGGGTGCCAGATTTAGTAGCGTTCTCCCGTGCTTCTGTGTGAGAAAGCGAGTAGCTCGTCATAGCAATGGCTACATCGGCTTCCTTCATCTTTTCTTCCACTTCCTTTCCCGGCTCTGTGCCATGCCTTCCCACAGACGGATAGACGTAGAACTCCACCTGGCAATCTGGAAATTTCTCACTGGCTACCTCACTCACCATCTTGGCAAGAAGAGACCTCTCCACCATTTCGGCAAGTTCCTTGCTTTCCTTTTTTATCCACTCCTCTGTAGTTAGCACATCCGTAACTACAAGCAGCCTCTCGCCACTTTTGACGCCCATATTCACTTTGAACATGTTTATCACGCCTTGCTCGATTCTTCCCTTCTCCACCACGTTATGCACCTCCTTCACTTTTCAATTTATCAGCAAAATCCAGAGTTAAATCATCTAGAAACTTAATGAATTCGTCTTTATCACCCATTACGGAATATTTCCCGTCGTCTATTTTCTTCCTTACCGCCACAAGGAATTTATCTGCCATACCTGCCCCTTCAAGAATCTCAATCAATCTGCTCGCCCCATCAATCAGCCTGAATGGGCCATATAGCTTTGGTTCCTCAACGCAGTTTCTCGCTGAGGTTACCAGAAAGGCAAGCAGGACAAAAAATTCATCCCTCGACTTGTCTTCTGCCCCAGTGGACGACTTCACCAACTTCTCTCCTTTTTGGTGGTTTCGGTGTCTCTTCAGGATAGCCCAATGTAATCAGCAGCTCTGGGTTTATCTGCTCTGGCAGGTCATATAACCTCTTTACGGCACTTATGCCAAAAGACCGTACAGCGCAAGAGCCAATCCCAAGGTCATATGCCGCCAGCATGATGTTCTCGCTGGCCATCGAAATATCCATTAGAGATAATATATCTCTGCCGAGTTCACCACAAACCTCATACGCTCTTTTCAAATCCCGGCAGACGATTATCATCACTGCCGGGTTCCCGAATATCCCTGGCGAGAAAGTCTTTATCTTTTTGATGGCATCGTTATTTTCTACAACGATGAATTCCCATGCTTGGACGTTGCTTCCGGATGGAGACCAGACCGCAGCCTCCATTATTTCCTCAAGCTTCTCTTTGGGTATCTTCCTATCTGTGTATTTCCTTACGCTTCTTCTTCCTTTTATCGCATCAAAAGTCTCCACTCAAACCCCCGTGCGTCCATGAAAAAGGGTGATTCATACCACCAGTCGCGCCTTTGCCGCTGTTACTGCCTTATAGAGATTGAAACCGCTTAGCACAACTGAAAGTATACAGAGTGTGAACGCTGCATACGGGATGGCCATAGAATCTACTGCGAAGAAAGGAGCTAAGAACATAGCACATCCAGTAACCCCCAATGAGAGCACAACCCAATTGTGCTGCACGCATTTATTGCCAATCTCTTTTGTCTCCTCCACCTTCCCAATTCGAGGGTATATCAATGCCATTCCTACCAACTGAATTACTCCTATGGCAAGGTAGATAATCCCGGTATAGACGTTTTCAGACCATGCTATGCCCGCCAGTATCAAAAGCACAATTGGAAAGATCAGAACTATGCCGCTTGAAATTTTGACATATCTTTTGAATTCCATTTTATCACGCTCCTCTCTTATCTATTATGTGTTCTCCCACACCCATTCTTACACCAGCTTTGTCGCATGCGATGGCAATTATGATGTAAAGCACTACCCCGAGTATCAAGGCATTAAGGCACGCTATTCCCCAAGTTATGATCCATCCACCCAGTATTGTTGCCACGATAGCTGCCACCCATCCAACCCAATTTACTTTGGCGAATTTCATGCCCGGCTTAAACTGATATCTCTCTCTAAGACGCTCCCCCTTGTACCATCGGTATAGCCAGAAGTCAGCGATTAAAACTCCACCTGCCGCAGGCAACGCCTTTCCCAGCAGTGTCAAGAATTGCTGGAATGGGGCCATGGCCTCCCCCCAAACAGACGCAATCAAAGCCGCTAGCGCTACTCCTACTGCTCCGGCGCCAAGGACAATATATTGCCTTTTAACCGGTATCCATAGATTAATGGATAGAGATGTGCTATAGATATTATTGTCGTTCGTTGACCACTGTCCCAGAATCGCCATCAAGAATGCACCGAAACCGGCTCCGGCAGCAAGTAATGCCCCGGCCACATTCGCCTCACCTGTTACCAAGGTCAACATAGCTGCCCCTGAAAGCATGTATACCTGCAATATCATGAGTTGAATTATCCATGCTGCGGCACCATGCCAAATCTTTGTTGCATACCGACAAATATCAGCCGTAATTATAGCTCCACAAACGTACATGCCGACAACTTCTGTCACACCTACCCCGAAAGGAACTGGGCTTGTTGGTTTTATCGCGGCAAGCCCGGCAAATCCTCCTCCCTGTTGTATGCCTATCATGACTCCGAAACCTGCCAGCAGCATAAAGAAAGGCACCGCCAGATAACTGAAGAATGCCAGACCTCTAAAACCGATATAGGCGGTAATTAGCATTAGTATCCCACCCCATATTGACGCAGCGAATACAGTGGCCCACGGTGCAGTGGGGAAAAGGGTGTGGACTATGATGCCAAACAGCCACGTCTGTACAGTGAACCAACCGAGGGCAGGTATACCAGAAACAACCGTACCCCATACCTGCGAACCTATATTCCCAAACGCAGGTCTCAAATTTACATAGGTGGAACATCTAGAAATGCCACCAATTGGAGCAGTCAGCCCCCCTATGAGGGACAATATTGCCGAACCTACAACGGCAACTAATACCGCATCCTTGAGATAAAACTGCGTGCCGAGTGTTGCCCCTCCCCATAGCACGGCAATACAAGCCAGCACACCCGTGTAGGTATAAAACATAGTAAGAAGACTTCTCGTTTCTTTTTTGGGCACAGGCACCAGCGCGTAATCGCCGAATTTATCCTCCCACGGCCAAACTTCTGCCTTATTCATACCTCTATACCTCCTTTTTTAATGTAATATAAGGGCCCTCGTATCCTAGTTTCTCCAATATAGGTTTCCAACAATTAAACCCCTCGGGAATTCGTTTCCAAGGCTCTGGGGCGGGAATCCCTATGACTGCTATCTCCATACCTTCTTTTGTATCAGCATTAGTAAGGGGCTCGCCTTCGGTTGTCATCATGGATATCAAGTCTGGAACCATAATTATAGCTTCCCCATCCTGCCAGCCAATCATGTTCTCGTTCTTGGAGTCTATGTTGAACGTCTTACCTCTGTAATTTGCCATGCCTTCAATAGTTGTTCTGGCAAAGTCAAAACCTTCAACTGTTTTTGTCTCAATTCTCTTGATTTTACCCCTGCAAACCTCTCTTCCACCAGCAATTCTTGTAACCTCTCTCACCACATCCATCCGGCTGGCTTTTGATTTCCTTATTGCTCTACCTATCTCTTCGGACTTCGAAATAGAATTTGGCACCAGGTATTTTTTAATGGTTCCCATGTTGACTATCCAGGTAGCAAATGCCGCCAGCATTCCAAACGAGACAGCAGCTGTTCTGGCTATTGTCTCCGCCGCTGTAGTATCGAGCGGATCCTTCAAATAGGCAACTAAAACATCTCCTGCCTTATTGGCAACCACTAAGGGGCTAGTAGGAATCTGGTATATAGGGTAGAGCCCAGTGCTGAGCTCAGGAACAGCGCGTCCATTACCGTCTGCGTCAACAACAGGAATGCCCTTTTGTGATGCTACATAAAGCGGTGTTATGGTATTAAGACCACCAATTTCACCTGGCATTAAATAAGCCAGGTTGATTCCTCCCACCCCAGCCATATTCTTAATTGCTTCATAGGCAAACACAGCCTCAGGCCCGAAGCCCCTCTCAATCATAACCTTTGGAGATCCTATCGCAGCCACCATTACTGCGTTGGCATTTTCTGGTAAGTCTTCAACATCAAATACTACTACCTCATTTTTTATTTGCTGGACAAGAGTTAAGCCATCATGAGGAGAGCCACCTCCACCAGCACCCAAAATTGCCGACCCCCAGACTATATCTTCCAGCTCCTCTTTCCCCAACAACCTTTTTGTCATCTATAGCCTCTCTAATATATTTCTTTCCTTTTCCGGCGGGGGCATGTATGTTCTTTTGCTCTGCGCCAAATTAAGGGATATCAGCGTTTCTAGATATTTTACCGCCACAGCCACTGGGTATATCACTGGAATTTCATAGCCTTTCTTCTTCAAAGCATTCGACAAATCATCCGCTACCCCAAGCATCCCCGTGCATCCCAAGACAATGGCGTGCGCCCCATCCTCCTCTATCGCCTTTATTGACTCGTCAACCAAAGCATCTATCAGCTTTTTGACATCCGCTAGATCCAGCACTGGTATGTTGATAAACCTTACAGATGCCAGCTTGCTACCCAATCCAACTTCCATAACCCTATTGTCCAATGTAGCCACTACGTTCTCCAACACAGTTACAACGGAGAATTTGTGCGCCAAATCCGCCGCATAAAGCATGGACACCCTGCCAGGACCTACCACAGGAATATCAAGTTTCTCCCTCACTGCATCCAGGCCAGGATCAGCCATACAGTCTGTAATTATCCCATCGAAACCTTCAGACTGCGCCTTCTCTGCCACCTTAATAATTCCAGGGATGTCCAGCATTTCGTCATACGCACATTCAATCGATGCTGTCCCGTACTCAATGCACTCAATATCAATTTCTGTGCCTTTGGAGGCAAACTTTTCTACCTCTTCCCGAGTAGGCTCTATAAAATCTTTTGTAATTACTGGGATTATCACCTTAATTTTCATAACTATTCCAAAACTTCTTCTATTGACTTATATTCCTCACCCTATCGGAACATACCCACCTTTATATCCAATACTCTCGAGGACATGCGTAAATACCTTGAAGCCTTCAGGTATCATCCACTTCTCATGGGCTTTTCTCCCTATCACTGCTACATCCATACCTTCTTCTACGTCTGCGTTTGTAAGAGGTTCTCCATCCGTTCTCAACCAACAGATAGAGTCGGGCACTGTAACAAGAGGCTTATCCTTTCTCCATGCCATCATATTCTCGTTTTTGTAGTCCACAATGATGTCTCCCACAAAAACCCTGCCATAATCAAAGCCTGCCTTAACCTCTTCTGTCTTCTTGGCAATCTTTCCCCTGGCGAGTACAGTGCCATCCATAGCTTTTATTGCCGCCTCCACCACATCTGTTCCAGAGGCTTTTGCTTCTCTTATACTTTTCCCTACCTTCTCTGCCACCGACAGTGTGCCTGGTATCACCGCTTCTTTAAGTTGTTTCCCTGTCATTAGATGACAAACTAACCCGGCAGTCATACCAAATACCGTGGTTATCGCCCTGCCCAGCTCTTCACCCATGTAGGCATCAGTTACGTATAGAACAGCAGAATTCCCTTTTGAATCTGCCAGCGAAATTGGAGAAATAGGAACGCCATGTATATAAAACATAGTCATTTCCAGTTCTGGTATCGCCCTTCCGGCACCATCACCGTCTATGACCGGCAAACCTTTGACAGCTCCGGCATGCAGTGGAGTCACAGAATTGAAACCGCCGGTCTCGACGGGGACCACATAGTCTACTTTTTTGCCCGTCACCTTCTCTAATCTTTCCAGAGCAGGTACTTCTTCTCCCCTCCACCCTTCCTTAAGCAATACAACAGGCGAACCCATGCCAGCTACGACAACTACATTACTGTCATCTGGAACATCCTCTGGTTCAACTAGTGTAACCTCCCCTATTTCTTCTACAAGTCCTAAACCAGTTTTTGCCGAACCGCCTCCACCTGCTCCAAGTAGCGTTGCTCCTTTTATTATGTCTTCTATTTCTTGTTTGTGTAATACCCTCTTCATTGCTTCCCTCCTTAAAATCTCCTGTACTTTGTCTATCCCCCTATACCAAACACTCCTTTACGACTGCTAATGCAAGTAGTTTTGACATACTAACCTTTTATTTATTGAAAGCTATCACCTCTTTTCAAACAATAAGCCAATGAAAACTGGTTCTCCCTAGTTAAGTCAAGACAACCTGCAACATGTTAATACCTTAACTGCAAACTATAAGGTGGAGGAATAGATACTTGTTTCTTGGAAGGCCCCGCCACCCCCTAACTAAAGTTTAGCCCTGCTCTTTCTAGCTTGTCAATAGCTTTTTTGCAAAAATGAGATTTTCTATGCTATATTCTGCCCCTGTCTTTCATGGCTCTTATCACCCTCTCCCTGGCCAGCCTCTCCGCAGCCTCACGAGGATATGTCTTGCCTTTGTAAGCCAGATCCAAGACAGTCTGTACATTCTCACGAATTCTTCTCTCTATGACCTGGAAAGCTTCCTCTAATGTGCCCTTCCTCAATTCGACAGCCCCAGCAATTACACCACCGGCGTTGGCGATGAAATCAGGAACAACAAGGATGCCTTTGTCGCCAAGGTATTTCTCCGCCTCTCTCGTTGCCGGAATGTTAGCCGCCTCAACAACAATCCTGGCTTTCACGCCGCTAACATTGTCCATAGTAATAACATCGGGCCTTGCCCCTGGAACCAAGATGTCCACATCCAGCTTGAATAACTCGCCTGTGTCGAGAACCTGCCCATCCTTGTATTTCCTGCTCCACAGTTTGCTCGCCTTGCCAGTTTCTGGCTCAATTGTGATCAGAGCATCACAATCCAAGCCGTTTGGATTATAGATAGTTCCGTTGATATCGGATACTGCCACCACCTTTACACCTTTATCTACCAGAGACCTGAAGGCTGCCTGTCCCACTGCCCCAAACCCCTCAATTGCAGCAGTGGCCCCCCCCAGCTCCAAACTGATGTAACCAGCGGCCACCTCACATGCTTCCCCAACCCCGTAACCAGTCACACCAGTTTCATCCAGAGGGATTCCTCCAAATTCTCGATGCAAACCTATGGCACGACCAATCTCATCAAAGATTATAGCCATGCAGTGTTCGCTCGTTCCCATATCTGGTCCAGGAAAGTAATCAGTATGAGGTCGCAAGAACTTGGCGTAAGCCCTGATGAGTTCATCCTTATTCGAAACCTTGGGGTCGGCTATGATTCCGCTTTTGCCACCACCATGGGGAATGCCTGCAGCAGCGTTCTTGAATGTCATAGCTCTAGCTAAGCGGAGAACTTCCCCAGTGGTCACATCAGGAAGCATTCTTATGCCACCTATCGCCGGACCTAAGGCAGTATTGTCCACAACCAGGATCGCCCGAAGATTGAGTTTGGGGTCGTAGAAGTGCAACACCTTCTCCGGCCCCAGTTCGTCGGCATATCCGAAAATCTCTGTCTCAGCTCCCATCTCTCATCTCCTTTCACTTTTAAATTCCGTAAGTCGCCTTGGCAAAATCAATTTCTCATATCAAATCAACCCTCCTCATTAGACGCCTGAAAATAGAAAAACTGGGAACTTTCCCAGTTTTTTCTTTCTATTAAGTTTATTACTACACAAAATCACTTCCTCCCCCAGTCAGAAGGAAGAGCTTCACTTCCACTAACACCGCCAACTTACATTAACCAAAAATGCAGAAATTGTCAAAAACGTATGTTGCTGTCCAGCGAAAACGTCACCTTAATTGTTCAGCGAATTTGTCACTCCCATCGATATGCACCTTAAAAGGCCTGCGCCATGGATGATCTGGCCGAGGTTTAGTGTGATGATGAGGCCCTGGCTGTGAAGCTTTCTTTGCCATAGTGACAGGCGGAGCGAATTCATCAGAATCAGTCATACCAGGTATAACCCGATTATTCCTCACCCTGAGCATGGGAGCCTCTGGCGGTGCTGCTTTAGCAGCCAGACAGCATCCCTGGTAATATACTGCTAAACTGCCATCCAGCCTCTCATGTACTTCTACCCTGGCATGAGCATAGCTCAATCTGCCATTAGTGGGCA
>Ga0315545_1003757_pt1 | contig 12853 bp, 18 predicted proteins | sample SalMarSW160210MG_FD_203096 | JGI IMG/M metagenome (GOLD analysis project Ga0315545, IMG submission 203096) | Salt marsh sediment microbial communities from the Plum Island Ecosystem LTER, Massachusetts, United States - Salt Marsh Sediment SW1602-10 ... | reverse complement strand
CTTTATGATGCCTGAGATTGATGCTGGACAAAAGGTAAGAACAGTTAAGCAGGCAACAAGCAAAGCCCAGGGTAAGAAAAGAAGTACACCTAAGAGCAAGAGCAGGAAGCAGAAAGTCGGAGCTGGTGTTTAAAAAGCAGTGAGAATTGACGCGTGATGTAGGACTATTGTTGTGAGAAGTAAGAAGACGAATATTCAATATTAACAATTTAATTTGGAGGTACAAAAAATGTTAGCTGCGATAGAATGGGAAAACCTTATTGCTGACCCTATCCGCCAAATGTTGTCAAGAATAATGGCCTATCTTCCTACCCTGTTGGGTGCATTAGTAATCCTGATAGTAGGCTGGATTGTGGCCAAGGCAATCAGACGTTTAGTTGACTGGCTGCTTAAAGTAACACGCTTCGATACACTGGCGGATAAGGCAGGTATATCAGAAGTTATAAGGAAAGGCGATTTGAAAATTTCTGCCAGAGAAGTAGTAAGCGGCCTGGTTTATTGGCTTGTTATTATTATGGTGCTTGTGATGGTAGTTAACGCATTAGGACTGCCGAAGGCATCCGACGTTCTTACAAGCTTATTTGCTTACGTCCCGAAGGTCATAGCAGCCTTGCTTGTTCTGGTGGTTGCTATGTTTCTGGCCAGCTTTGTGTCAGGAATAGTTCAAACGGCTGCCGGAAATGCCAATATGCCCAGACCGGAGGTATTTGCCGGCGTAAGCCGCTGGGCAATTATAATTTTTGCAGCAACTATTGCCCTCGGAGAGCTTGGTATTGCAACGCTTTTGGTAACTGCTACCTTCAATATTATTCTTGCCGGCGTTTGCTTTGCTTTGGCGATTGCCTTCGGATTAGGTGGTAAAGATACAGCAGCAAGGTATCTCGATGAGTTAAAGAAAAGACACTCTTAGAAAAAAGAAATGAATAGTTAAGCTGCATCGGCAATAAACTGTTTCAAGTCGGCACAGAAAACGAAATCCTTGGTGATGTGCCGGCATATGACTCAGTGTCTGGAAAAGATGCAGGAGAAATATTAATTCAAGGATAGGACAGGTTATGAGCTTGATAAGATGTGCTTTTTGTAAAGGTACAGGTAAAGACCCTTTCGACCTATTGTCCGAGCTTGCCTTCTGTCAGGTTTGCAGTGGAACCGGCAAAGTCTATGTAAAGGACCCTGTTACTGAATGTGCATTCTGTAGAGGCACAGGTGTTCACCCTCATATGCGAATAAGCTGCATCGTCTGCGAGGGCAAGGGCAGTGTTACACATAAAAGCAGCGATGACCAATGCCCCGAGTGCGGCGGCATAGGCCGCAAAGTAAGCGATTACCTTCCATGCAGCAGTTGTGGTGGAAAAGGTTTTATTCGGAAAGTAATGGTTAAGAAAAATCTGTGCAAGGAGATTTGTCAAAATGATTGACGAAATGACAACAGTATTGGAACCAAGTCCTCTGCCGGACTTTGTAGAAACAAACTACGTAAAAGACCTGACTAACAGGGCCCTTTGTTATATTGGGGCCGGCTTTCCAGTTCATCTAAGAGGTCCCTCTGGTACCGGCAAAACGACACTGGCTATGCACCTGGCAAGTAAGCTTGCCAGACCTGTGGTAATGATTCACGGAGACGAGGAGTTCACTACCTCTGACTTAATCGGTGGTGAACATGGATACAGGATTAGAAAAGTTGTGGACCGTTTTATTTCAAGGGTGCTGAAAACAGAAGAAGACATGGTCAAACGCTGGGTGGATAACCGTCTGACTGTTGCCTGTAAATATGGATTTACTCTTGTTTACGATGAATTTACACGTTCCCGGCCTGAAGCAAATAATATACTCCTATCTATCTTACAGGAGAAGATGATGGATTTACCTGTAGCAAGAGATGGGGATGAACCCTATTTGAAAGTTCACCCGAACTTTACCGCTATTTTTACGTCGAATCCTGAAGAGTATGCCGGCGTTCACAGGAGCCAGGACGCTTTAAGAGATAGGTTGATAACCATGGATTTGGACTATTTTGACTATGAAACTGAAGTAGCGGTTACAGAAGCCAAGTCCAAACTATCCAAGTCCTATGTTGAAATGATAGTCAATATTGTGCGAGGATTGAGAGAATCGGGAAAGTGCGAGTTTGCACCTACTGTTCGAGGTTGCATCATGATTGCTAAAACTCTCAAGGTTCAAAAGTTAACGCCTTTTAAGGCAAATAAGGTGTTTATGCAGATGTGCCAGGATATTCTGGCATCAGAAACAAGCCGGGTTGGCTCAAAGACGAATCAAGACAGAGTTAAGCAAATAGTAAGAGAGCTCGTGGCAAAAGAGCTTGGCATGGGAGAAATCGTTAATCCTACTGGTAAAACCAGTCAGGATAATCCTGCCGAAGCCAATGATAAAAGGAAAATTACACAGGAAGATAAACAGAAAGATAAGAGTCTGGTTGAAGTATAAAAAGGAGACAATATCAAATGAAAACGATGCAGCAAATACCAAACTTAAGTAACATAAAAAGCGCACGTTCCACCGGCGCAACGTCTGTTCCCAAAGTTCAAAGACCCGGGCACCTGGAATTATATGTGCTTGGAATGCAAAAGAGTGTATTAGAAAAAGAACTTTCTGCTCTGGAGAAAAAAAGAGATACGGTCAAAAAACGATTAGACGGTATTAATGAACGCATTGATAAGTTACAAAAGGAAACATACGAAAAGCAAAAAAGCAAAAACTGCGAAAACACACCGACAAAGCCTCTCAAGACATTATCCATAAACTATTGAGTGGTATATCCAACGGTGTTTTAATGCAGTTAATAATGAGGGTCTATTAAGGGACAAAAAATGACTAAGGATAAAAGTAAAAAAAATGAAGATGTGGATATTGATTTCGGTATAGGTAGATTAAGTCTGGGAGGTCTATTTAAGGGGATTGAAAACCTGGTTGATTTGGCCGCTAAATTAAAAGAGGCAGGCGGCGAAATCAATAAAGAAGGTGAAATAGATCTAAGCAACCTCAAGGAAGGTATGAAAGGAGTATTTGGATTCTCAGTGAAAACGGCCGTGGGAGGCAAACCCATAGTTGAGTCATTCGGAAACGTCAAAAAGACTCCTGAAGGGCCTAAAGTCGAGGAAGAAAGAGAACCTATCACAGATGTCTTTGATGAGGACGAAGAGATTCGAATCTATGCTGAAATGCCGGGAGTCAATCAGGAAGATATAAAGCTGGATTTAAAAGAGGATATTCTTGATATCTCAGCGCAGACAGGAGACAGGAAGTACCATAAAGAAATTTTACTGCCTTCAAAGGTACAAGCAGACACGCTTGCCTCTTCTTATAATAACGGCATCTTAGAAATCAAGGTAAAAAAGTGAATGGGACTAAAAGGATTGAAAGAAACCTCTCTGAAGCTGATTTTATTCGGCGGCAAAGGCGGCGTTGGAAAGACAACATGTGCATGCAGTACAGCGTTATATTTGGCGGAAGATTTTAAGACATTGCTTTTTTCGACAGACCCCGCCCATTCGCTTGCGGATAGCTTAGAGCAGAAACTCAACGACGAGCCCAAAGAGGTAAAGGGAGTTAAAAATTTAAGTGCTCTTGAAGTAAACGCTGAAAAAGCTCTTTCAAAATTCAAAACTGAACACGAAGACGAGATTAAAAAGATTGTGGAAACCGGTACCAATTTAGATACTGAGGACGTTGACTCTGTATTTGGTTTACCCATACCTGGTATGGATGAGGTAATGGGTTTTAAGACTATGATTGACCTGATAGACCAGGGGCAATTCGATAAATACATAGTAGATACCGCACCTACGGGACATGCGTTGAGGCTTCTGAGTTCACCTAAGCTATTGGATGACTGGGTTAAGGTGATGGCAAAGATGAGATGGAAGTACAGATATATGGTCGAGACATTTGCCGGCAGGTATGACCCGGATAAAGGCGATGACTTTCTCTTATCTATGAAGAAAACTGTGAAAAGAATAGAGGATTTGCTGCGTGACCAAAACAGATGTGAGTTTATAGCAGTTACTATTCCGGAAGATATGGCTGTTTTGGAAACCGCCAGGCTAATAAGCAATTTGGGTAAATTCGGCATTAAGGTCAGACAAATGGTGATAAACAACGTTGTGGAATCAGACGGCTGTAAATTTTGTAGGGAAAAAAGAAAAGAACAGGATAGGTATATAAACCTCATAAAAGGAAAGTTTAATGGGTTAAAAACAACGATTGTCTCCTCGTCTTCTCACGAAGTCAAGGGGCTAAAGGCATTGGCAGATTTTAAATACCAACTATTCAATTAAAAACAGAAGAAAGACAGATGGTATGAAGCAATTTAAAGTAAAGGAGGCTTTACCTAAAGATGTGGGAAGGGCTATCGCCAGGATCGATCCTGAAGATATGAAGAGTTTGGGCCTGGAGGTAGGCCGGATAGTAGAGATAGAAGGCAAAAGGAAAACCGCTGCCAAGGTAATGCCCTGTTATGCTGAGGACAGAGGGAAGAAGATAGTTCAGATAGACGGCATTACAAGAGAAAATGCCAAAGTTGGTCTTGATGAAAAAGTAACAGTCGAAAGAGGCGAAAGCAAGCCTGCCAAGAAAATCACGCTCGCCCCTTTGACAGATGGAGGGGTGCTTCAAAAGGATAAAGATGCCAAATACATCGGCTCTCTCATAGAAGGTCTGCCCTTAACGAGCGGTGATAAGATAAGGGCGAGATTGTTTGGCACTAAGACCTGTGATTTTTTAGTGGAAGACACAATACCGGATGGTGTGGTATCTGTCAGTTCTACAACCTTGATAAGAGTAAAATCAACGGAAGGCAAAATCGAGAAAGCCAAAATATCTTATGAAGATATTGGAGGACTTAGCACCCAGGTTCAAAGAATAAGAGAGATGATTGAACTACCTCTGAAATACCCGGAAGTTTTTAACAGGCTTGGCATCGAAGCACCCAAAGGCGTTTTTATGTATGGCCCGCCGGGGACGGGTAAAACATTAACCGCTCGAGCGGTGGCTAATGAAACAGATGCATATTTTGTCAGCATAAGCGGCCCCGAAATCATGGGCAAGTTTTACGGTGAATCTGAAGCACGTTTGCGTAGTGTCTTTGAAGATGCCCAGAAACATGCCCCTTCCATAATTTTTATCGATGAGATTGATGCAATAGCACCCAAGCGGGAGGATATGGGTGGTGAAAAGCAGGTTGAAAGGCGTGTTGTGGCTCAGCTTCTGGCCTCATTGGATGGCTTAGAGTCAAGAGGTCACGTCATAGTTATTGGGGCAACAAATATTCCCAATACTATAGACCCTGCCCTAAGACGGCCAGGACGCTTTGATAGAGAGATTTCTATTCCTATACCTGATAAAAATGGTCGGTTAGAGATTTTAGAGATTCATACAAGAGGCATGCCTTTGGCTAAAGATGTTGACGTGGAAAAATTAGCTGAAATTACTCATGGTTTTGTTGGAGCGGATTTGGAAGCATTGGCCAGAGAAGCGGCAATGTCAGCTCTGCGAAAGATTCTGCCAAAAATCGATTTTGAATTGTCAGAGATTCCATACGAAATCCTGCTCAAATTAGAGATAACGATGGACAATTTTCTCGAGGCTATGAAGGAAATCGAACCATCTGCTATAAGGGAAGTTTTCGTTGAGGTGCCTGACGTGAAGTGGTCTGACGTAGGTGGCCTCGAGGACATCAAACAGGAACTTAAAGAAGCCATAGAGTGGCCTCTAAAATATCCTGATGTCTTTAAAAAGGCTAATACCAATCCTCCGAAAGGGATTTTACTTTATGGCAAACCAGGCACCGGAAAAACGCTTCTGGCCAAAGCGGTGGCTAATGAAAGCGGAGTCAACTTCATTTCTATCAAGGGGCCCCAACTTATAAGTCGGTATGTTGGAGAATCAGAACGAGGTGTAAGGGAAACATTCAGGACGGCAAAGCATGCCGCACCAACGATTCTTTTCCTTGATGAGATAGACAGTCTTATCCCAAAAAGAGGTTCAAGCTCTACCGATGCTCATGTAACCGAAAGAGTGATAAGTCAATTCCTGACCGAAATGGATGGAATTGAGGAACTCAAAGGGGTTGTAGTCTTAGCTGCCACCAACAGGCTGGATTTAGTTGATCCTGCAATACTGCGAAGCGGCAGATTCGACCTTCTGTTTGAATTACCTTTGCCTGATGAGAAAACTCGGGAAGAGATTTTCGAGATACATACAAAAAACAAACCCCTCGCCCAAGATGTTGATTTGACAAAGTTAGCTAAAGAAACCGATGGCAGAACTGGCTCTGATATTGAATTTGTTTGTCGAAGGGCGTCAATGTTTGCAGTAAGAGAGTGTATTGAACACGACTCAGCAGAGAAGAAGGCAACTAAAGAGAAAGAACTCAAGGTCTCACGACAGCATTTTGATGATGCTATTAAAATGCTGAAAGAGCAAAATGGCAAGTAAGCAAAGAATGAAAGAGTTTATTATGAACAAAACAGGCAAATATATTTACGGTGTCATAAAATCTAATACCGAAGAGTTTTTTGATCTTGATGAGATTGTCAGCTTCAAAGATATCTATCCCTTTGGAAACATCACTGAGATTGCTGATAACAGCAGAATTTCCAACCAGGCATATACCATTTCCTTCCAGGATATAGCTGCAGTAGTAAGCGATTCAGAAATAGTTGATTACAGCCATATGACCAAAGATACCTTAGCCAGACTGCTTGTCAGTCATCAGCAGTTGATCGAAAAGGTGATGACCAGGCATACGATTATCCCTATGAGGTTAGGAACTTTTGCCGCTGATGATGAAGAGGTAAGGCAGATTCTATCCAAAGGATACAGGACAATCGTAGACATTTTTGAAAGGGCGAAAGACAGCATCGAGATTGATGTGGCGGCAACGTTAAACGATTTTAAATCTTTCCTGCAGGAAATTCCCGAGGAAGAAGAAATAAAGCAGCTTAAACAATCGCTCTCAGGTAAAAAAGGCGGCGTCACCATTGATGACCAGATGAGGGTTGGCCTTTTAGTTAAAAAGCACTTGGACAAAAGAAAAGAAATATTTGCCGGCCAGATACAAACGGCATTAGGCGAAATAGCTCACAATTTCAAGGCACACGACCTTATGGATGACAAGATGGTGCTTAACACAGCATTTCTTCTGGATAAAAACAGGCAAAAAGAGTTTGAGCAGAAATTAGATGAGCTGAATGATAAATTTGAGGAGAAATTGAATTTTAGGTGTGTAGGCCCACTTCCGCCATACAGTTTCTATACCCTTGAGGTAAAAAGACCGCAGTTTGAAGAAATAAATTGGGCGAAGAAAAAATTAGGACTCGAAAACGATTTTATAACTGCTAATGAAATTATAAAAGCCCACCGCAGATCGGCCTTGACCTGTCACCCTGATAAAAACCCGGATAAGCCGGACATAGAAAAGAAATTTGACGAGATGACCAGGGCTTACAAGATACTCCTCGATTACTACCGAGCTTCCAACCAGTCTGAACACGACCAGAGCTGTTACCTCAACGAGGAAGCTTTCGAGAAGAACGCTGTGCTGGTCACGACAATGGTCTAATATGGAAAAAGAAGGAAAATATATTTACTGCATAATTGAGACCAAACAAGAGCGGAATTTCGGTCCTGTTGGTATTGGTGGAAGGGGCGGCGAAGTTTTGACTATTGGTTACGACGACCTGAGTATGGTAGTGAGCAACCATCCCTTAACTAACATTACCGCAAGTAAAGAAAATATGCTGACTCACCAGAAGGTAATTGAAGAGGTGATGAAGGAATTTGACAGCGTGCTTCCAGTTCGATTCGGCACCATTGCTTCCAGTGCAGATGAGGTAAGAAACCTGCTGGATAGAAGATACAGGGAGTTTAAAAGTGCCCTAATAGATATGGATCACAAAATAGAATTAGGCGTCAAGGGTATATGGAAAAACATGGATACTATTTTTAGTGAGATTGTAAAAGAAAATGAGGCAATAAAAAATCTAAAGGAGGCCTTGGAGGAAAGAAAAAGCAATGATCTACAGGCCAAAATGGGCCTTGGTCGAATGGTCAAGAAAGCATTGGTTGAAAAAAAGGAAAAACAAACCGGGGAAATCACAGGTAAATTGAGAAGAACATCCTGCGAGCACCGGCTTAATGATACTATCGGCGACGAGATGTTTATGAATGCCGCCTTTTTGGTGGATAAGGGAAGAGAAAAAGAATTTGACAACATTATGGATGACTTGAGCGACGAGTATAAAGACAGAATAAAGTTTATGTATGCAGGCCCTTTGCCGGTATTTAATTTTGTCAATATTGTCATATATCCGGAAGAATGGGAAAAATAGAGATGGATACAGCTACCAAAGAAGGTAAATATATATATTGTATCATAAATTCAGGTCAGCTACGGTTTTTTGGCCCATTGGGTATTGGGGGGCGAGGGGACCAACTACATACAATTTGTTTTAATGGCATGGCTGCGCTGGTAAGTAACGCTCCCGTTGGGAAATACCGGGTCTCGCGAGATAATTCTCTTGCCCACGAAAAGGCTATTGAGATGATAATGGCCGAATATACAGCTTTGCCGGTAAGATTTGCCACAGTTGCAGAGGACGAAGAAAAAGTAAAGAGAATACTTGAAAAAGAGCATGATAGATTTAAAGACCTGTTAGACGGCATTAAGAACAAAACCGAGCTTGGTCTTAAAGCAATATTTGAAGAAGGGGTGATTTATAAGGATATTTTGGAAAAGTACGAAAATATACGTCTACTAAAAGAAAAGATTGCAGTAATTGCTCCTGAAAAGTCTCATTATCAGCGTATGGAAATAGGGAAAATGGTGCAGGATGCTCTACAAAAAGAAAGGCAGATTGTCAAAGGTGATATTATAAACACCCTATCGCCCTTGGCAGTTGATGTTAAAACAAACGATACGTATGGCGAACTGATGATTATTAATGCGGCTTTTTTCGTGGAAAAGGAAAAAGAAGCAGATTTTGACCGGCAAGTTCAGCAGCTTGGGGACAAATATAGCGATAAGGTGACATTTAAGTATGTAGGACCACTTCCTCCGTTTAATTTTGTAAATATCACAATTAATACAGAGGACTACTAAAGATGTTTTTAATCGACAGTATATTACTTGCACCATTAAAGGGTGTGATATGGATGGGCCAGAAACTCGGCGATATGGCTCAAAAAGAGTTCTCTGATAAAGGGCGAATCAAAGAAGAACTTATGCGATTGCAGTTGCAGTTTGAACTGGATGAAATAGGCCAGCAGGAATATGACCTGAAGGAAAAAGAACTTTTGGATCGACTGGATACTATTACAAATTCAGAAGAAAAGGAGATATAGAAAATGACCGGTATAGAAGAAGCTAAAGGCATAGTTATTGAGTTCTTGCAGAAGGCTCTTGATGTAAAAGATGTAAAGGTTATCGGAGCAACGAAAGTTGACAATGAGTGGCACATAGAGGCAGAGGTATACGAGGAGAATTCTTTCTTGAAGTCCCTGGGATTGCCTACAAAGGTACAGGACAGAAACATCTATGAAGTCAGGCTAAGCGATAATCTGGAAGTTGAATCTTACGAACGTCAAGGCCACACATTGGCAACAAACTAACTTATCAAGGATTATATAGATGACAAGGCAGCAGCTTGTTTACTTATATTGTGTTGCGGATAGAGAACCAGAACTAAAGGAAACAGAAGGTTTGGCGGACAACCTCTATTCCATTTGCCATAATGGTTTTTATGCAGTAGCCAGCAAAGTTGAAGAGGAAGAATTTGGCCAAGAAGGGCTAAAACGAAATATGGCTGATTTCGAGTGGGTTAAGGCAAAGGCAAGCGTGCATGAAAGAATAATAGAGTTGGTCATGGCTGATACCGATGTGATCCCCTTTAAGTTTGGAACATTGTTTAATACAAATGACAGCCTGAAGGCAATGCTCGATCAATATGGTGAAGAGTTTAAGGCAATTTTAAGAAAATTGGTAAACAAGCAGGAATGGGGCCTTAAGATTTATTGTAACCCGGAAAAACTAAAGACCAGTTTTAGTAATGACGAAGCAGAGATTTTGAAAATCGAGAACGAAATAAAATTCTCTTCGGTGGGCAAGAGCTATTTTCTTAAGAAGAAAAAAGATGAACTGATAGAAAAAACACTAAATGAAAGAATTAATGAATGTGGTCAGGAAAGTTTTGAGTTATTAAAAGAATTAAGCTTCGAGGCCCATATAAACAGGCTTTTGCCGAGAGAAGTAACAGAGAGGGAAGATGAGATGGTACTGAACTCTGCCTTTTTGGTTCACAAAGATGAAGTGGGTGACTTCCACAATATGGTAGATACCCTGAAAATGCACTACGAAGGCATAGGGTTTCTTATTGATTGTACCGGCCCATGGCCACCGTATAACTTCTGTGGGCTTTCAAGCGGAAAAGGACAAAATGAGTAATGCCGTGGTAAAGTCGAAAGAGGTAACTCTCTTGGAGATTCTGGACAGAGTCCTGGATAAGGGTGTAGTCATATCAGGTGATATGGTTATTTCTGTGGCCGATGTTGACCTTATATATTTAGGGCTGAAAGTTTTGCTCAGTTCGGTGGAAACCATGGAAAAATTAAGAGGTTCGCCATTTATTAGCCCAATGCAGGAGGCAAAATAGCAATGAAACTATATTTATATGGCATAATAAATTCCAGTGACCAGATAAAGGAGCCAATTTACGGATTGAAAGGCTCTAACGTTTATAACATCCCCTTCTGCGATATAGGGGCGGTTATAAGCGAAATAGAAAATCCGATTCAAGATGTAACCGAAGGTGCTGTTTTAGAACATGAGGCGGTTGTAGAAAAGCTTATGGCCAATTTCGCCGTTTTGCCGGCGAGGTTTCAGACTATTATCGATGGCAGAGATAGCCTGCTTTCTATGATGCAGAGCTACTATAGGGATTTTAAAGGTAATCTGGAGAGATTCCATAATAAGTGCGAATTTGGTATTAAAGTTATCTGGCCTGCAGATAAAGTAAAAGCAAATATCTTAAAGGTTCTTAAAAAAGACGAACAGAAAATTCTGGAGTCAGATAATTCATCCAGCAAAAGATTTATAAAGAAAAAATTTGAAGGATACAAAATAGACAAAGAATTCGAAGCAAAAGCAGATAAATTTATTAAAGTTATGGACATATTTTTCAGCAGGTTTGCTGCAGAAAAGAAACTCGAAAAACTAAAGACCAAAAATCTGCTTTTAGATGCGGTTTATTTAGTTGAAAAAGACAGGGAAAATGATTTCAGGGAAGCCTTTGGGCATATAAAAAGCGGGCCTTTAGGTCTTAAGTATTTGTTCAGCGGCCCCTGGCCTCCATATAACTTTGTTGTTTTGTCGAAAAAGTCCGACCTTCTCAGAGATTCTGAGCAAGCTGACCTCTTTGACAAAGTAACCCGGTGCCAAGCCTTGGCAGGAGTTGATAGTATATGATAATGAACTCAGTAGTCGAAACCGATTCAGCCGAAGAATTTATCGAAGAAATAGAAAAAGCACAGAATGCTCTGCCTAAAAAAATTGATGCCAATCCTAAGACAGTAGAAAAAGGGTTAGCTAAGTTGGTGCTCACACTCATAGAGCTGATAAGGAAACTATTAGAAAAACAGGCTATGAGACGGGTAGAAGCGGGTTCTCTTTCCGATGAAGAAATAGAGAGGGTGGGTGAGACTCTGATGAAATTGGAAAATAAAATGAACGAGTTGAAACAAATATTCGGGCTTAAAGATGAAGAGTTGAATCTGAACTTAGGGCCTTTAGGAGATTTGATGTAGGAGAAACAATGTCTGAAAAAGATGCCAAAATAAATTGTCCAACATTTCAAAAGCAAGAGCAGATAATCGAGGATATTACTACTAAAATCAACAGTGCCAAAGGGATATCAGAGAAAGCTGAATTTGCGGAAGAACTGAGAAAAGAGGTGGATGTCCTTCTTTCCTGTCCGGATTACAACCAGGAAAGTACAGATTGCGGAAACTGCCGTTTTATTGCAAATATGCGCAAAAAGGCCGCAGATTTAGTTATAAAGGCCAAAAAATTAGCATGATTATAAGGGAGCAAGCCAATGGCTGAACAAAAAATGATGCATGCCACCGAGGCGACCAACCTTGCTGATATCCTTGAGAGGGTATTGGACAAAGGAATCGTCATCGCGGGTGATATCAGAATTCAGATTGCTGATATCGACCTTCTCAATATTAAAATAAGACTTTTGGTCGCCTCTGTGGATAAAGCGTTGGAGATGGGCATAAATTGGTGGCAGCAGGATTCATATCTGTCCACAAAGGCGAAGAAATCAGAAATTGAACAGGAAAACAGAGAACTAAAGAAGAGATTAGACCGCAATGAGGAGTTAAAAAACAGATTGGAACGCTCCGAAGCGAAGGTAACATAAGGGCAGGCACCTATGAGAACGTTGATTTATGTTCCTGTTATACATACCAGTGCCGATCTTGGCTCTATAGCGAAAGAGGTGGCCAAAAGAGGTGTTGCTGATTTGGGACAAGATCTCTGGGAAAAGCACAGAAGAACGGTCGAAGGCTTTTGTGGTGTTGTGTCAGATTATTTTGATTCTATGGATGTCAAGGGAGTGAAAATATATCAAGACGGAATGGTTGCTGATGATGAGGTTGGCAAGAAAATAGCTGAAGATACAGCGAAAGCCGGTAGTAAAAACTATGAGTTAATCTTAAGACTTCTTCAAAGAGGGGCTATCCTAATGAAAACGGAGGATTTTAAGCTGGTGAAAAAAGAGTACGATAGACTGCTTGCCATAACACAGGCTAAATCGATAACAAAAAAAATAATAGC